>WOYI010510590.1_pt1 | contig 14471 bp, 8 predicted proteins | sample 6423411 | NCBI WGS metagenome assembly WOYI01 (sample SAMN13441803, study PRJNA592873) | oil field metagenome | biome: oil field; feature: oil-well bore; material: oil-contaminated soil; isolation source: oil-contaminated soil from oil-well borehole | place: Germany: Wietze | collected 2016-10-18 ...
AGGTGAACGCCATCGAAGCCATCAACGATAGATTTCATGCGGCCTGGCAAGGGATGCAAAGCGGTCAACTGCCGTTTTTAGGTTCAATTTTCATGATGCCATGCCCTGGTGGCGCAGCAGCGCATCCAGAGTGGGCTCGCGGCCGCGAAATGCCTTGAAGGATTCCATGGCGGGCCGGCTGCCGCCCGCCTCCAGAATGGCTTGCCGGTAGCGGCGGCCCGTTTCGGTGCTGGGCAAGCCGTCGCTGCCGGCGGTTTCCTCAAAGGCCGCATAGGCATCGGCGCTGAGCACCTCGGCCCATTTGTAGCTGTAGTAGCCCGCAGCATAGCCGCCGGCAAAAATATGGCTGAAGGTGTGGGCCGTGCGGCTGAACGAGGGCGGTGGCAGCACCGACACTTCGCTGCGCACCTCGGCCAGCAGGGGCATGAAGTCCTGTGCCGGATCATGGTCAGTGTGCAGCAGCATGTCGAACAGGGAAAATTCGATCTGGCGCAGCGTGGCCATGCCGCTCTGGAAGTTCTTGGCGGCGGTCATCTTGTCGAACAGTTCGCGCGGCAACGGCGCGCCGGTGTTCACATGGGCGGTCATGTTGCGCAGCACATCCCATTCCCAGCAGAAGTTTTCCATGAACTGGCTGGGCAACTCGACGGCATCCCACTCGACACCGCTGATGCCTGATACGTCGCGTTCGTTCACCTGTGTCAGCATGTGGTGCAAGCCGTGGCCGAATTCGTGGAACAAGGTGATCACGTCGTCATGGGTGAGCAGCGGGGGCTTGCCCTCCACGCCTTCGGCAAAGTTGCACACCAGATGCGCGACGGGGGTCTGGAGCACGCCGGTGTCGGGCCGCAGCCAGCGTGTGCGCACATCGTCCATCCAGGCGCCGCCGCGTTTGCCGGTGCGGGCGGGCAGGTCGAGGTAGAACTGGCCCACCAGTTGGCCGTTGCGTTCGATGCGATAGAACTCGACCGCAGGGTGCCACACGGGCGCGCTGTCGCGGCGGATGCTGACCTCGAACAGCGTTTCGATGATCCTGAAAAGACCAGCCAACACCTTGGGTGTCGTGAAATACTGCTTGACTTCCTGCTCGCTGAAGGCGTAGCGCGCTTCCTTGAGCTTCTCGGCAAGGTAGGGCCAGTCCCAGGCCTGCGGATCGTGCAGGCCCAGCTGGCTGGCTGCGAATTCGCGCAGGTCGGCCACGTCCTTTTCGGCATAGGGGCGGGCACGGCGCGCCAGATCCCGCAAGAAGGACACGACCTCATCGGGGGACTTGGCCATCTTGGGCACCACGGACACCTGTCCGAAATTGTCGTACCCGAGCAGGCGTGCTTCTTCGCGGCGCAGCATCAGAATTTCACGGATGAGCGCCGAATTGTCGAAGCGCCTGGCTTCACCTTCGGCCTGGTCGGAAGCGCGCGTCACATAGGCGCGGTACATCGTTTCGCGCAGGGCGCTGCGGGTGGCGAACTGCATCACCGGCAGATAGCAGGGCATCTTGAGCGTGAGCTTGTAGCCACTCTTGCCCTCCGCCTGGGCCGCCGCCAGTGCCGTTTGCTGCACGTCGGCAGGCACGCCATCGAGTTCTTGCGCCGTGGCGTAGTAGGCAAAGGCGTCGGTGGCATCGAGCGCGTTCTCACTGAATTTCTGGCTCAGCTCGGCCTGCCGTTCCTGGATCTGCGCAAAACGCTCTTTGGCGGCCCCGGTGAGCTCGGCGCCGCTGAGGACAAAATTGCGCACGGCGTTCTTGTGGGCCTGGCGTTGCTCGGGGGTCAGGGTGGCGGGGTCAATCGCCTTGTACTTGGCATACAGGCGCTCATCGGCCCCGAGGCGGGTCCAGAATTCGGTGACCCGGGGCAATGCCGCGTTGTAGGCGGCCCGCAGCTCCGGTGTGTCGGCCACACTGTTCAGATGGCTGATGGCCCCCCAGGCGGTGCCCAGATGCTCCGTGGCGACGTCCAGCACCTTTGCAATGGCATCCCAGCGGGCCGGAAAATCGGGGGCCGTGACTGTTTCCAGGGCGGCGTTGGCCTTTTCCAGCAGCATGTCCACCGCAGGGCCCACGTCGTCGGGTGTGATCCGGTCAAACCGGGGAAGGTCGGAGAAGTCGAGGAGGGGGTTGCTCATGCGATTCAGATGGCGCCGTGTGGCGCAGGTTCAAGTTGCGAGGCCGCGATCAATGGCGGGGTTCAGGTGCCCGCAGCGCGCTCGGCGGCTTCCAGTGTGTTGACCAGCAGCATGGTAATGGTCATGGGGCCTACCCCTCCCGGTACAGGGGTGATCCAGCCGGCCACTTCCTTGACACCGCCGAAATCCACGTCGCCGCACAGCTTGCCCTCGTCGTTGCGGTTCATGCCCACGTCGATCACCACGGCGCCGGGCTTGACCATGTCGGCCGTGAGCAGGTTGCGCTTGCCCACGGCGGCGACGATCACGTCGGCCTGCAGCGTCTGGGCCTTGAGGTCGGGCGTGCGCGAGTGGCAGATGGTCACGGTGGCATCTTTTTGCAGCAGCATCAGCGCCATGGGCTTGCCCACGATGTTGCTGCGGCCAATGACCACGGCGTGCTTGCCCTGGAGGCCGTAGCCTTGGCCATCATTGAGCGATTCGAGCATCTTCATGCAGCCGTAGGGCGTGCAGGGCCAGAAGCCCGGCATGCCGGTCATGAGCGCGCCGGCGTTGGCGATGTGAAAGCCGTCCACGTCCTTGGCGGGCGAGATGGCCTCGATCACCTTCTGCGCGTCGATATGCGCGGGCAGCGGCAGCTGCACCAGGATGCCGTGGATGGCCGGGTCGTTGTTGAGGGCATCGACGCGCGCCAGCAGCTCGGCCTCGCTCAGGTCAGCCGGGTACTGCTCCAGCACCGAATGCAGTCCGGCGTCGTGACAGGCCTTGACCTTGTTGCGCACGTACACCTGGGAGGCCGGGTTGTCGCCCACCAGCACCACAGCCAGACCGGGCGTGACGCCACGGGCCTTGAGGGAGAGGGCGCGCTCGGCGACTTGGGCGCGCAGTTGGCGGGAGAGGGCGTTGCCGTCGATCAGTTGTGCGGTCATGTCAGAAAATACAGGTCAAATTGGCCTGTAGCGCTTTATCCATAAGCGCTACATGCTATGAAATAGTCATGAAAATAGCCATGACTTACGCAAAACAGGCCCAGGCAAGCCGCCTGCCACAAAGGCAGGTACCGTTGGGGCATCCTTGTTTGCATCAGTCCCAATAGTGAAAGGTGAAAGTGAAGTGGGCAATCAACCCTTGAGGGCGTTCTGGCCCAGTGCAATCTTGAGCAGATCGGCAACGGTGTTGGCGTTGAGCTTTTCCATGATGTTGGCGCGATGCGCTTCCACCGTCTTGATGCTGATGCCCAGGTCGTCGGCGACCTGCTTGTTCAGGCGGCCGGCGACGATGCGCTCGAGCACCTGGGCTTCGCGGCCCGTCAGCTTGGACAACAGCGCGTCGCGGCTGGCGGCCTGCTGGTAGCCGGCAAAGGCTTCGCGGGCATGGTCCAGCATGCGTTCCACCAGCCCGACGAGTTCTTCTTCATCAAAAGGCTTCTGGATGAAATCGAGCGCACCTTTTTTCATGGTGTTGACGGCCATCGGCACGTCGCCGTGGCCGGTGACGAACACGATGGGCAAGAGCGACTTGCGTTCGATCAGCCGGTCCTGAAGCTCCAGCCCTGTCATGCCACCCATGCGGATGTCCACGATCAGGCAGGCCACCTCGTGCGGGTCGTAGCGCGAGAGAAAGGTTTCGGCCGAATCAAAGCTGCGCACCCGGTAGTCCTTGCCCTCCAACAGCCACTGCAGCGAGTCGCGAACTGCCTCGTCGTCGTCCACTACGTAAACGGTGCCTTTTTTCGGAATCAAACTCATGCAATTGTCCTTGGGGTTCGTGCATTCGCTACAGAATCTGTAGTGGCATCCACAGGCTTGGCAAGCGGAAGCCAGAAGGAGAACCGGCAACCTGTGACCTCGCTGGCATTGTAGAGGTTCTCCGCCCGCATTCGGCCGTGGTGCGATTCGACGATGCTGCGACACAGGTTCAGGCCCATGCCCATGCCTTCCTGCTTGGTGGAGAAAAAGGCCTCGAACAGGTGCTCAAGCACCTCGGGTGCCATCCCCTTGCCTGTGTCCTGCACGGAAAACTCCACCACATCGCGGTCGTCGATATGCCTGGGCACCACGCGCAGCTCCACGCTGCGGTTGGAAATGGGGCGGTTGGCCATCTGGATGGCTTCGGCCCCGTTTTTCATGAGGTTGACCAGCACCTGCTCGATGAGGATGGTGTCGGCCATCACGGGGGACAGCCGCGCGGCGATGTAGTGGGTCAGGCGCACGTTGTGGCGGCGCAGATCGATGTCGGCCAGCTCGACGGCCTCGTTCACTATCGAATGCACATCGGCCAGTGCATGATTGGGTTCGCTTTTTTTCACGAAGGCACGGATGCGCTGGATGATCTGCCCCGCGCGCTGCGCCTGGTGGGCCGTCTTTTGCAGGGCGGCAAGCAGGGCTTCTTCGGTGATCTGGCCGCTCTGGATGCGCGAGACCATGCCGCTGCAGTAATTGTTGATGGCCGTGAGCGGCTGGTTGAGCTCGTGCGCCACGCTCGATGCCATCTCGCCCATGGTGATCAGGCGGCTGACCGACTGGGCCCGCTCGGCCTGGCGCGCCGCCTGCTCCTGGGCCTGGCGGCGCAGGGTGATGTCGGTGGCAATCACCATCTGGGCCAGGCGCCCGTCCACCCAGCTGAGGTAGCGTGAGCGCACTTCCAGCCATTTGCCCAGCCCGGGCAGGTAGATTTCGGCGTTTTCGGTGCGCGCGCTGGTCAGCGAGTCGGTGGGCAGGCCCATCAGACCGTCTTCGTCGTCCACGCCCACAGGGTTGCTGCCCGCCGCCGGCACCACGCCCGCCTGGGCCACCAGCTGCAGGTGGCCGACGGTTTGCGAGCCAAACCACTGGCGGTAGAGCTTGTTGGCAAACAGCAGTTCCTGGCTGCCCAGCGGTGCCACCGACACCGAGGCGTCGAGCGACTCCAGCACGATGGTGAAGCGCTCGTAGGATGCCGACAGCTGTTCGCGGATGCGGTTGGGCTCGGTGATATCGGTCATCGAAGTCATCCAGCCGGTTTGCAGGCCATGGGCGTCGATCAGCGGCGACACATACAGGCGCGCATCAAACAGCGTGCCGTTCTTGCGCCGCGCGCGGATACGAAACCCGCCCGCCACGGTTTTGCCGCTGATCTCGTCGCGCAGCTTGGCATGCAGCGTCTCATAGTCTGATTCGGGCCAGTAGGGGAAAGGGGCTGCCAGGCCCACCAGTTCGGCTGCGCTCCACCCCGTCATCTGGCAGAACGCTGCATTCACATAGGTGATGCGCCCCTCCATATCCAGCGCGCGCATGCCGGTGAGGATGGAGTTTTCCATGGCCCGGCGGAAGTTGGTTTCCACCACCAGCGCCTCTTGGGCCTGCATGCGCCTGCGGGTATGGCGCCAGGTGGCAATCAGCATCCAGGCCGTCATGGCGCTGAGCGCGCCCACCAGCCAGAATAAGCCGTTACCCACCACGCCCAGCGATGTGCGGTAGGCCTGCGCACGCAGCACCAGACCGTTACCGACCGGCGAGACGGGCACTTCGTATTCATTGGCACCCGGGCTCCACGGCAGCAGCTGGGTGCCCGGGTTGCTGCGGCCCAGCGGCGTGCCGGCGAGCACCTGACCTTTGCCATCGAGCAGCGTGACGGCGTAGCGTGCCAGCACCTCGGTGGGGGTGCCGTAGCGCAACAGGCTGTCAATGGAATATTCCCCCAGCACCACGCCGCTGAATTTTCCCTGCTGGTTCAGGGGCACATGCAGTTGCAGCAGGGGTGTGGAGCCGCCTGGTATGGCGGTGGGCTGCGCATACACGGGTTGCTGGAGGTCGCGCGCCAGCTCGTAGGTGCCTGCGGTCTCGCCGGAGGCAAGCATTTCACCGGCCACGCGCAACTTGCTGCTGCCCAGCGTGGGGGCGGCATGGCTGGCGCGGATGCGCCGCTTTTCATCGATCCAGGTGATGGCCTGCAGTTCGGGGTATTGGCTGATCAGGGATTCGGCCCGGCCGACAAATTCGGCGCGATCCAGGTCCTGATTGGACAGGTCGCGTGCAATGCGCATCAGTTGTTCCTGGCGTTCCAGCAGGCGCAGGCGCACGCGTTGCTGGGCGTATTCCACATCGCGCTTGAGGGCTTCGTGTTCGCGCTCTATTTCCTCGGCCCGCAGATACCAGAAGGCTGTCACGATGGCCGCCATGAACAGCAGCACGGCGGCCAGGGGCGCCAGTGCCGCAAACCGGTCCTGGCGGGCGGGTGAGAGGCCGCGCCACCATCTGCGCCACCCATGCGCCTGGGGGGGCATGGGTGTCGCTGGCGCGGCGGTGGCGGGGGTTTGGTCCATATGGCAAGTGTAGAGGAGGGGTGGGCTTATGCCTTGTGCCTTGCATGTGCACATGCGGCAATATTTCATTATGCAAAATGAAAAAGCACTATTTGAAATTATAAAAAATATGCGAAACTAGGCCCAACGTACCAAATTGCAGCCCTATATGCAGGAGACAAGCATGTCAGCTCAGCCCGCCCCCATGGCCGGAAACGGCGCCGCATCTGCGCAGGATATTGACCAGCAGGAAACCCGGGAGTGGATGGATGCGCTCTCCGCCGTCATCGAAAAAGAGGGGCCGGAGCGTGCCCACTACCTGCTGGAACAGTTGCTCGAACACGCCCGCCAGAACAGCATCGACATGCCGTTTTCGGGCAACACGGGCTATGTGAACACCATCGAGCCCGAGCAGGAAGCCCATTGCCCGGGCAACATCGCCATCGAGAAGCGCCTGCGCGCCTACATGCGCTGGAACGCCATGGCCATGGTCGTGCGCGCCAACCGCCTGAACCCCGCCGACGGCGGCGACCTGGGCGGACACATCGGATCGTTTGCCTCGTTGGCCAGCATGTTTGGTGCGGGTTTCAACCATTTCTGGCATGCCGAGAGCGAGGGCCACGGCGGTGACCTGCTCTACATCCAGGGCCACAGCTCGCCCGGCATCTACGCCCGCGCCTACCTGGAGGGCCGCCTGAACGAAGAGCAGCTCGACAGATTCCGCCAGGAAGTGGACGGCAAGGGCCTTTCCAGCTACCCGCATCCCAAGCTGATGCCCGAGTTCTGGCAGTTCCCCACCGTCTCGATGGGACTGGGCCCGCTGATGGCCATTTATCAGGCGCGTTTCTTGAAGTACCTGCATGCACGCGGCATTGCCAACACCGAAAACCGCAAGGTCTGGGCGTTCTGCGGCGACGGTGAGATGGACGAGCCCGAATCCCTGGGCGCCATCGGCCTGGCAGCCCGTGAGAGCCTCGACAACCTGGTGTTCGTGGTCAACTGCAACCTGCAGCGCCTGGACGGCCCGGTGCGCGGCAACGGCAAGATCGTGCAGGAGCTCGAAGGCGAATTCCGTGGCAGCGGCTGGAACGTCATCAAGCTGCTGTGGGGCGCCGGCTGGGATGCGCTGCTGGCCCGCGACAAGACCGGCAAGCTCAGGCAACTGATGATGGAGACGCTCGACGGCGACTACCAGGCCATGAAGGCCAACGACGGCGCCTTTGTGCGCAAGAACTTCTTTGGCAAATACCCCGAGACGCTGCAGCTCGTCGAGCACATGACCGACGAGGAAGTGTTCGAGTTGCGCCGTGGCGGCCACGAGCCCACCAAGGTCTACGCGGCCTTCCATGCTGCCAACGGGCACAAGGGCCAGCCCACGGTGCTGCTGGTCAAAACCGTCAAGGGCTACGGCATGGGCAAGGCCGGTGAAGGCAAGAACACCGTCCACCAGACCAAGAAGCTCAGCGACGAAGACATCAAGTACATCCGCGACCGGTTCGACATCCCGATTCCGGACAGCGAACTGCACAAGATTCCGTATTACAAACCTGCCGACGACACGCCCGAAATCAAGTACCTGCATGAGCGCCGCAAGGCGCTGGGCGGCTACCTGCCCAAGCGCCGCGTGAAGGCCGACGAGCATTTCACCGTGCCCGCCATCGAAACCTTCAAGGCCATCCTCGACCCCACGGCCGAGGGCCGCGAGATATCCACCACACAGGCCTATGTGCGCTTTCTCATCCAGTTGCTGCGCGACCAGGCCCTGGGCCCCCGCGTGGTGCCCATCCTGGTGGACGAGGCCCGCACCTTCGGCATGGAAGGCCTGTTCCGCCAGATCGGCATCTACAACCCCAAGGGCCAGCTGTACACCCCGGTCGACCGCGACCAGGTGATGTATTACCGCGAAGACAAGGCCGGCCAGATCCTGCAAGAAGGCATCAACGAAGCCGGCGGCATGGCCAGCTGGATTGCTGCGGCCACCAGCTACAGCACCAACAACCGCATCATGGTGCCGTTTTACGTGTATTACTCGATGTTCGGCTTCCAGCGCGTTGGCGACCTGGCCTGGGCGGCGGGCGACATGCAGGCGCGCGGTTTCCTGCTGGGCGGCACCTCGGGGCGCACCACGCTCAACGGCGAAGGCCTGCAGCACGAAGATGGCCACAGCCATATCCTGGCCAACACCATCCCCAACTGCGTGACTTACGACCCCACCTTCGCACATGAAGTGGCCGTGATCATGCACCGGGGCCTCAAGCGCATGGTCGAGCAGCAGGAAAACGTCTTCTACTACATCACGCTGCTCAACGAGAACTACCCCATGCCCGGCCTCACGGCGGGCACCGAAGAGCAGATCATCAAGGGCATGTACCTGTGCAAGCCGGGTGCAGTGCCACCGCAGGGCAGCTCTGTTGCCGGTGACAAGCGTGTGCAGCTGCTGGGCTCGGGCACCATCCTGCGCGAATCGCTGGCTGCACAAACCCTGCTGGCGGCCGACTGGGGCGTGCAGGCCGATGTGTGGAGCTGCCCCAGCTTCAACGAGCTCACCCGCGAAGGCCAGGACGCCGACCGCTGGAACCTGCTGCACCCGCTGGAAACCCCGCGTGTGCCGTTTGTGGCGCAGCAGCTGGGCAACAGCTGCGGCCCGGTGGTCGCATCCACCGACTACATGAAGGCCTATGCCGAGCAGATCCGTCCTTTCATCCCCAAGGGCCGCACCTACAAGGTGCTGGGCACCGACGGCTTTGGCCGCAGCGACTTCCGCAGCAAGCTGCGCGAGCATTTCGAGGTCAACCGCCATTACATCGTCGTGGCCGCCCTCAAGGCGCTGAGCGAAGACGGCGTATTGCCCGCCACCCGGGTGGCAGAGGCGATTGCCAGGTACAACATCCAGGCCGACAAGGTCAACCCGCTGTACGCGTAAACCGCAACGGAGACAAACCTTGAACCCCCGCGCTCATATCCATTCGCTGCCCCCCGAGGGGGCGCATGCCTCCTTCGAGGCGGCCCGGCAGGAGGCATAACATGGCATTGGTAGAAATCCAGGTTCCGGACATCGGTGGCTTCGACGAAGTCGGCGTGATCGAATTGCTGGTCAAGCCCGGCGATACCGTCAAGGCCGAGCAGTCGCTGATCACGGTGGAGTCGGACAAGGCATCGATGGAGATTCCTTCGAGCCATGCTGGCGTCGTCAAAGAGCTGCGTGTGCAGGTCGGTGACAAGGTCAGGCAGGGCAGCGTGATCGCCGTGCTGGAGGCTGCGGGCGAGGCCACCGTTTCTGAACAAAAATCGGCCCCAGCGCCCGCTGCACAAGCGCCGACAGCTATCGAAATGCAAGCGCCTGCGGCACCGGCCGCCGCGCCTGCGGCCGGCGCTGGTGCCGTCGCTGGTGCCATCGAAGTGCGCGTGCCCGACATTGGCGACTTCAAGGACGTCACCGTCATCGAGCTGCTGGCCAAGGCTGGCGACACCATCGAGCGGGATCAGTCGCTGTTCACCGTCGAGTCCGACAAGGCCTCCATGGAGATCCCTTCACCCGCCGCTGGCGTGCTCAAGGAGCTGAAGGTCAAGATTGGTGACACCGTCAATATCGGCGACCTGGTGGCCGTGCTGCAAGGTGCTGCAATGCCCGCACCCGTTGCAGCTGCCGCACCCGCGCAAGCGCCTGTGGCTGCATCTGCAGCCCCTGCAGTCGCCGCCGCCGCCGCAGCAGCAGCGCCTGTGGCTGCCGTGGCATCGGTGGCCATGCCAGCCCACCAGCCCGGCACGCCCACGGCAGGCCTGCCGCATGCCAGCCCCTCGGTGCGCAAATTTGCCCGCGAACTCGGTGTGCCGCTCGACGAAGTCAAAGGCAGCGGCCCCAAAGGCCGCATCACGCAGGACGACGTGGCGGCTTTCACCAGGCAGGTGATGAGCGGCGCCGCGCAGACCAAGGCGCAAGCCGCCAAGGCGCCCGCAGTGGCGGGTGGTTCCGGTATGGGCCTGGAGCTGCTGCCCTGGCCCAAGGTGGATTTCGCCAGGTTCGGCCCCGTGGAGCGCAAGGATATCTCGCGCATCAAGAAGATCAGCGGCGCCAACCTGCACCGCAACTGGGTCGTCATCCCGCATGTCACCAACCACGACGATGCGGACATCACCGACCTCGAAGCCTTCCGCGTTCAGTTCAACAAGGAAAACGAGAAGAGCGGCGTCAAGGTCACCATGCTCGCCTTCATGATCCGGGTCGCCGTGGCCGCGCTCAAGAAGTTCCCCGAGTTCAACAGCTCGCTCGACGGCGACCAGCTGGTGCTCAAGAACTATTTCCACATCGGCTTTGCCGCCGACACGCCCAACGGCCTGGTCGTGCCCGTCATCCGTGACGCCGACAAGAAGGGCATCGTGCAGATCAGCCAGGAGATGGGCGACCTGGCCAGGAAGGCGCGCGACGGCAAGCTGGGCCCGGCCGACATGACCGGCGGCTGCTTTTCCATCAGCTCGCTGGGTGGCATTGGCGGGCGTTACTTCACGCCCATCATCAACGCCCCCGAAGTCGCCATCATGGGCGTGTGCAAGAGCAGCATCGAGCCCCGGTGGGACGGCAAGCAGTTTGCGCCGCGCCTCATGCTGCCCCTGAGCCTGAGCTGGGACCACCGCGTGATCGACGGCGCGTCTGCCGCGCGCTTCAACGTGTACTTTGCCTCGCTGCTGGCGGACTTCCGCCGCATCCTTCTCTGAACCTTGCGGGACAGACCAAGGCAGCGCCTTGCTCTGTCCCCAACTGATTGGACAAAAGATGGCAATCATTGACATCAAGGTGCCTGACATCGGCGACTTCGCCGAAGTGACCATCATCGAGGTGCTGGTCAAACCCGGCGACACCATCAAGGCCGAGCAAAGCCTGATCACCGTGGAGTCCGACAAGGCATCCATGGAGATCCCTTCCAGCCACGCGGGCGTGGTCAAGGAACTGCGCGTGAAGCTGGGCGACAAGGTCGCCGAAGGCTCGGTGCTGCTGACGCTGGAGACCCTTGATGCGGCTCCGGCATCTGCTACTGAAAATGTAGCTGCCAGCGCTGAATCCAAGGCAGTTTCAGATATAAAAATACCTGAAACAAAAGCAGATAAAGCGCAAGCAGCTATTAATTATGTAGCACCTGGCTTTGCAGGCATGGCCGATCTCGATTGCGACCTGCTCGTGCTCGGCGGTGGCCCCGGCGGCTACAGCGCCGCCTTCCGCGCGGCCGACCTGGGGCTCAATGTCATCATCGTCGAGCGCTATGCCACCCTGGGCGGCGTCTGCCTGAACGTGGGCTGCATCCCGTCCAAGGCGCTGCTGCATGTCGCTGCCGTCATGGATGAGGTGTCTCACCTGTCGGCGGCAGGCATCGACTTTGGCGCCCCCACCGTCAATGTGGACACCCTGCGCGGCCACAAGGAAAAGGTCATCGGCAAGCTCACCGGCGGCCTGGCCGCCATGGCCAAGATGCGCAAGGTGACCACCGTGCGCGGCTACGGTGCCTTTGTGGGCCCCAACCATGTCGAGGTCGAAGAAACCACCGGCACGGGCCAGGACAAGACCGGCACCAAGAAGGTCATCGCCTTCCAGAAAGCCATCATCGCCGCTGGCAGCCAGGCCGTGCGCCTGCCCTTCATGCCCGACGATCCGCGCGTGGTCGATTCCACCGGTGCCCTGGCGCTCCAGAATGTTCCGAAGCGCATGCTGATCCTGGGCGGCGGCATCATCGGCCTGGAAATGGGCACGGTGTACAGCACGCTGGGCGCGCGCCTCGATGTGGTCGAGATGATGGACGGCCTGATGCAGGGCGCCGACCGCGACCTCGTCAATATCTGGCAGAAAATGAACGCCAGGCGCTTCGACCGCATCATGTTGAAGACGAAAACCGTGGGCGCCAGGGCCACACCCGAAGGCATCGAGGTGACGTTCGCCCCGGCGCAAGAGGGCGAGGCAGGAAGCAACGCAAGCGTTGCGGCCCCCGCGCCGCAGGTGTACGACCTGGTGCTGCAGGCCGTGGGCCGCAGCCCCAACGGCAAGAAGATCGCTGCCGACAAGGCCGGCGTGGCCGTGACGGACCGTGGCTTCATCAACGTCGATATCCAGATGCGCACCAACGTGCCGCACATTTTTGCCATCGGCGACATCGTGGGCCAGCCCATGCTGGCGCACAAGGCAGTGCACGAGGCGCATGTGGCGGCCGAAGTCATCGCCGGCGAGTTGCAGGGCAACAAGGAGCTGGCATCTGCCGCCTTCAACGCCCGCGTGATCCCATCGGTGGCCTACACCGACCCTGAAGTGGCCTGGGTCGGCCTCACGGAAGACCAGGCCAAAGCCCAGGGCATCAAGGTCAGCAAGGGCCTGTTCCCCTGGACGGCATCCGGCCGCGCCATCGCAAATGGCCGCGACGAGGGTGTGACCAAGCTGCTGTTCGACGACAGCCCGCAGGCCCATGGCCACGGCAAGATCCTGGGCGGCGGCATCGTCGGCACCCACGCCGGCGACATGATCGGCGAGATTGCCCTGGCCATCGAAATGGGCGCCGACGCAGTGGACATCGGCAAGACCATCCACCCGCACCCCACGCTCGGTGAGAGCATAGGCATGGCGGCGGAAGTGGCGCACGGCAGCTGCACGGACATGCCGCCGCAGCGCAAGTAAGCCGGAGCAAGGCCATGGCCGTCAAAAAGTTTCCAAAGGCCCCCGCCCACCCCGGGCGGGTGTAGCGGGGCTGTGACCGACGGCAGCGGCCAAATCGAAAATTCACTGTGGGCTCGCAAACACCTGCAGCGCAAGCTTTCTGAAGTTGACGGCCGCGGGGCTTTCTGAATCGGGCATGCAGGCCAGTGCAAGCCCCACCGAAGCCTGCTCTGGCATGTCGATCAGTTGGCGATACACGATTCTTTCGCTCACATGGCGCTTCATGATCGACGGCACCAGCGCCACCCCAAGTCCGCTTTCCACCAGGGCCAAAACGGTTTGTATCTGCACCGCTTGCTGGGCCACGCGCGGGGTAAAGCCAGCCGTCTGGCAGGCAATCATCATGGCGCTGTGCAGGCCGGCGGCGCTGCTCGTGGGATGCTGTGCCGAGTAGATGATGAAAAGCTCGCTCGCCAGCTCGGCAAGTGCCAGCGGTCCCTTGGCTGCCAATGCATGCCCGCGAGGCAGCGCGGCCATGAACATATCCTTTTCAAGCGTTGCGATCGTGGCTTTGGTGGGCGTCATCAACGGCACGCGAATCAGGCCCACGTCCAGACTGCGATCCTCCAGTTGCTGGACGATGCTGATCGACGTTCCCTCTCTGAGCACCAGCTCCACGCCAGGGTAGGCCACGCGGAACTGCGGTAACAGCCGCTGCAACAGACCGTGAATAGCCGACCCGACGAACCCGATCTCCAGACGGCCGCCCGTGCCGTCCATGGAATTGCTGGCCGCCTCGGTCAATTGCTCCCCATGAAAAAGCAGCTGTTTCGCCTCCTGCAGCACCATCTTGCCGCTCACAGTCAGAGTGACTCCGCTGGATGCGCGCAGGAACAGTTGCACACCCAGCTCTTCCTCCAGTTTCCTGATCGATACAGACAGCGCGGGCTGCGCGATGTGCAGCCGCTCTGCCGCCCGGTGAAAGTTCAACGTTTCCGACAGCACCACAAAATGCTTGATCCGCCTCAGGTCCATGGAGCTCCATTTCTTGATATCAAATTCATATCGAAATCATCATGATCGCTGCCTTGTATTCTTGACTGGCAACTTGTCTCAGATAACTATCCTGTCCGTTCGGGCTGAGCCCGTCGAAGCCGGGGCACTCTTGGGTGCGGCCCTTCGACCCTTCGACAGGCTCAGGACAGGCCAAGCTCAGGGCGAACGGGTTTTATCTGAGACAAGTTGCCAATCAGGCTTGTATTTGCTACGCATGCGTTGAAAATCCCCTGCATTTTTGCGATTTGCCGATAACAATAACGAATCACTATTCGACGATTAAATATTAGACCAATCAAATCTCCGTGGCTATCGTAGGCAATGTTTGAACCTAAAAACGGCAGTTGGATGCGCCCGCCGGTGCCGTGATCGGGGTGC
>WOYI011357758.1_pt1 | contig 14462 bp, 13 predicted proteins | sample 6423411 | NCBI WGS metagenome assembly WOYI01 (sample SAMN13441803, study PRJNA592873) | oil field metagenome | biome: oil field; feature: oil-well bore; material: oil-contaminated soil; isolation source: oil-contaminated soil from oil-well borehole | place: Germany: Wietze | collected 2016-10-18 ...
GTCATCCGCGCCAATCGACGCCTTGGTTCAAAGAAAAACGAAGCACTACACTAGCAGCGTGGGTCCTTGGCTCGGTCGACTTGTGCCAGGCCGGGCACTTGATCTCGATCAAGCTGTACGCCATGGCGAGGTATAAAACCATACTCATGTCGCCGAGCTTCCGCATGCGTCGCACGAAGCGCCCCAGTCTGTTGTTCTGGCTGGTGGCGTTGTTGCTGTTGCTGTGGCAGCAGATGGCGGTGGCGACATGCCCGTGCTCCATGTCTGGGCTCGCCATGGCGGCTGTCGCCACGTCGGCTTCGCAGCCCGCCTGCATGCAGAGCATGCATGGCGGGCAGGGCCATGTTCAGAGGGCGGTGTGCGCCGAGCATTGCGCGCAAGGCAGTCTGGTTCAATCCGACGCACGAGTGCCGAACGTACCGGCATCCCTGCTGCCGCCGCTGGCGCCGGCCATGCCGACCGTGGTCATGTTGCCGCGTGCCGAGTCGTCGTTTGCCTCGGCGTTTCGGCTGCAGGCCGATCACCCACCCCCCCGACTGTTGTTCTGCTCACTCCTGATCTAGCTCTCACTGTGCTCACCGTGTTGGGCTCGTACCTGCGTGGGTACGGCGAATTTCGCGAGATGGCAGGAGTGTTCACTCATGTTGCTGCTTCGTTCTGTCCGGCGTTTCACGACGCCGGCGCTGGCCATGCTCCTGTCGGGAGTCATGCTGGCGGTTCCGCTGGCGCAGGCTGCCGGAACCCATCCCCTGGAAGGTTCGGAACCATCCGGCGCGTGGCATGGTGCCGCAGTCGGCAATATGCCTGACAGCACAGCGCGTCTCACGGCGGGGCTTTCGGCCGACCGGCTGGTGCAGCAGGTGCTGCAGCGCAATCCGGGTATCGAGGCGATGCAGGCGGCGGCCGACGCGGCCAACGCCCGGATCGAGTCGGCCGGTGCGCTGGATGACCCGATGGTGAGCTACGTGGTGGCGCCCAATACGGCCGGTGGTCCGCGCCAGGGGCTGAACCAGAATGCGCAGATCAGCCAGAAATTCCCCTGGCCGGGCACCCTGGCCCTGCGCAGCCGCATGGCGACGGCCGAAGCGGAGTCGGCAGATCAGCAGGTGAGCGATCTGCGCCTGCGGCTTGCCGCGCTGGCACGTGCCGATTATGCCCAGTGGTACTACGTGCATCGCGCGCTCGCCGTCAATGCCGAGAACACCCGGCTGGTGACGCATCTGCGCAGCGTTGCGGAGACGGCCTATGCCTCCGGGCAGTCGCCGCAACAGGATGTCCTGCAGGCGGAAGTGGCACGGGTTCGCCTGCAGAACCAGGCCCTGGAGCTCACGCGTCTGCAGCGCACGGTGCAGGCGAAGATCAATGCCCTGCAGAATCTCGCCCCGGACACCGCCGTGCCCGCACCGGCCGATCTTCCGCGGGAAATCCCGCTGCCGACGTCCGCCGCGCTGCGGGATGCGGCGCTGGCGCACTACCCGATGCTGCAAAGCCTCGATGCCCGCGTCAGCGCGAGCCGCGACCGAGTCGATCTGGCGCACAAGAACAACTACCCGAATGTCAGCCTGCTGGCCGGTTACAACAGCATCATGGATCTGCCGGCCAAACGCCTCACCGTGGGCGTCGCGATCAACATACCGTTCGGCGGCAACCATCGTGGCGAGGTGAGCGAGGCCAACGCGCGCCTGCACGAGAGCGAGGCAAAGCTGTCCGACGTGCGCAACCAGTTGCTGAGCGATCTCGACCAGACGCGTGCGACCGCGGCCCAGGCGGTGGCAACGATCCAGCTCTACAACGGCAAGCTGCTGCCGCTGATCCGGCTCAACATGCAGGCGGCCGAGGCCGACTACAGCAGCGGTTCGGGTACGGGCGATTTCCTCAAGCTGATCACTGCCCAGCAGCAGTACCTGATGGCCGAACTGGAGCTGGCGCGCGCGCGCGCCGATTTCTTTACCCAGCTGGCCTCCCTCAATTACCAGACCGGCGGCACGTTGTGGCCGTCTTCAGTGTCTGCCTCTTCACGGAATACCACGCCATGAAAAAATCAAAATGGATGCTCCTGGCCGTGATTGTCGTGCTGCTTGCACTCGTCGCCGGGTATTTTCTCGGCAAGCGCGGCCAGTCGGCTGTGGGGTCCGACAAGGCTTCCAGCTCGGCGACTGCGGCACCGCAACGCAAGATCCTTTACTGGAAGGGTCCCATGACCCCGAATTTCCACAGCGACAAGCCCGGCAAATCGCCCATGGGCATGGATCTGGTACCGGTCTACGCGGATGAAGGTGGTTCCGGTGAGCCCAGCGACGTGAAGATATCCCCGGATGTGGTCAACAACCTGGGCGTACGTACATCCGAGGTCGAACAGGGCACGTTCGCCAATCGTCTTGAACTGGTCGGGTATGTCGGTTACGACGAGGACACCGTTACCAGTATCAATACCCGCGCTGATGGTTGGGTAGAAAAGTTGGCGGTCAAGAGCGTGGGTGACCCGGTCAGGCAGGGTCAACTGCTCTACCAATTGTTTTCCCCCAAGCTGGCGACTGCCGAGCGCGAATACCTGACTGCCCTGGCCAGTGGCAGCCAATCCTTGATTGCCGCGTCACAGGAACGACTGCACTCACTGGGCTTCAGCCATGCACAGATGGCCCAGTTGAACCGTACGCGAAAGGTCAGTAATCGTGTGTCGCGCTACGCTGATCATTCGGGCGTCGTGACCAGCCTTGGTGTGCGCGAAGGCGCCTACGTGATGCCGGCGACCCAGATCATGAAGCTGGCCGACCTGCGCACGGTGTGGGTACAGGCGGAAGTCGACGAGAGCCAGGCGGCACTGTTGCATGCAGGCCAGAAGGTCGTTGCCGATTTTGATGCGTTTCCCGGTCGGCACTGGGATGGCGTGGTCGATTACGTCTATCCGGATCTCGGCAGCATGACGCGCACGGTCAAGGTGCGTATTCGCTTCGCCAACGCGGACAGGCGCCTCCAGCCCAACATGTATGCGCACGTGACGCTGCAAGCGACCCCGCAACAGCATGTCCTTTTCATTCCGAATCTGGCGCTCATTCGCACGGGTCATAGCCAGCGCGTGATCGTGGCACTCGGTGGCGGTCGCTTCGACGTCTGCCCGGTGGAAGCCGGCGTCAGCTCCGGCGACAAGGTGGAAATTCTCAAGGGTTTGCGAGCAGGCCAGCACGTGGTGACCTCGGCGCAGTTCATGATCGATTCCGAAGCCAATGTCGATGCCGCTGCGCTACGGATCGGGTCGGGCAAACCAGCTTGCTCGGAGGCGCCCCAGTCAGCGGCAACAGGCACGGCCGGACCCAGCAAGGCCGCTGCCGACAGGGCCGGCATGGACATGTCGGGCAAGACCTTGCCCACGATGTCCGTGAGGAGTTCAGCCGCAGCGCCCGGATCGAGCACCGCGGTCAGCCCGATTCGCAAGCCGATGAAAGGCTTGTCGACGGGTGGCGAGGTTCAACACGGTACGCCCAAATCAATGCCCGCTGGAGCAAGTGACCACGGGAGGCCGCAACGATGATTGCCGCCATCATTCGCTGGTCGTTACGTAACCGTGGCGTCGTGCTGCTGGCACTGGCTTTCATCGTCCTCGGCGGTCTGTACGCGATGCAACGCACGCCGGTGGATGCGATCCCCGATCTGTCCGACGTGCAGGTGATCATCGAGACGCCGTATCCCGGGCAGGCGCCCCAGGTAGTGCAGGACCAGGTCACCTATCCGCTGGAAACCGCCATGCTTGCCGTGCCGGGTGCGACCGTGGTGCGCGGGTATTCGTTCTTCGGTGCATCGTTCGTCTATATCATCTTCAAGGACGGCACCGACCTGTACTGGGCGCGCTCGCGCGTGCTGGAATATCTCAATCAGGTCGCCAGCAGTCTGCCGACCGATGCGCACCCGAGTCTGGGGCCCGATGCCACCGGCGTGGGCTGGGTCTACGAATACGCGCTGGTGGACAAGACCGGCAAGCACGATCTGGCGCAGCTGACCAGCTTGCAGGACTGGTTTCTGAAGTACCAGCTGCAAACCGTACCCGGGGTCGCGGAAGTGGCCACCATTGGCGGCATGGTCAGGCAATACCAGGTCGTGGTGAATCCGGACAAGCTGCGTGCCTACGGCATCACCCTGGCGCACGTGAGGACGGCGATCAAGAACGCCAATCACGAGACCGGCGGTGCCGTGGTCGAGCTGGCCGAAGCCGAGTACATGGTGCGCGCCAGCGGTTACATCAAGAGCATCAAGGACCTGTTGCAGGTGCCGCTGATGACCGACAAGAACGGCACGCCGGTACAACTCAAGGACGTGGCCGAGGTACGGATGGGGCCGCAGATTCGCCGTGGTGTCAGCGAGCTCGATGGGCAGGGCGAGGTGGTCGGTGGTGTGATCGTCATGCGCTACGGAGGGAACGCGCAGAAGACCATCGATGCGGTCAAGGCCAGGCTGGCATCGTTGAAAGACAGCCTGCCCCCGGGCGTCCAGGTGGTGACGACCTATGACCGCTCGCAGTTGATCAGTGACGCGATCGGAAATCTGCGCGAAAAGCTGATTGAGGAATTTCTGGTGGTCGCGCTGATCTGCGGGGCCTTCCTGTTCCACTTCCGCTCGTCGCTGGTCGCCATCATCAGTTTGCCGGTGGGCATCCTGATGGCCTTCATCATCATGCGGCTGCAGGGGCTGACTGCCAACATCATGTCGCTGGGCGGCATCGCGATCGCCATCGGCGCAATGGTGGACGGCGCGATCGTCATGATCGAAAACCTGCACAAACATATGGAAAAAGAGGGCCGCACCGACAATGCCGGGCATTGGCGCCTAGTGGCGACGGCCAGCGTGGAAGTGGGGCCCGCGCTGTTTTTCTCGCTGGTGATCATCACCCTCAGCGTGATTCCGATCCTGAGCCTCACCGGCCAGGCCGGGCGCATGTTTTCTCCGCTGGCCTACACCAAGATCTACTCCATGGGCGCGGCCGCGATCATGGCGGTGACCCTGGTGCCGGTACTGATGGGTTATTTCGTCCGCGGCAAGATCACGCCGGAGCACCGCAATCCGCTCAACCGCGTGCTGACGGCATTGTACAAGCCGGTCATCAAGCGGGTGGTTCGCTACCCCTGGGTGCTGCTGATCGTCGGCATCCTGATCGTGGTGGCGGGTGCGTGGCCGGCTTCACACCTGGGTTCGGAGTTCATTCCGCCATTGGATGAGGGTGACCTGCTGTACATGCCTTCCGCCCGTCCCGGCATTTCCGCGGACAAGGCCCGTCAAGTGTTGCAGCAGACCGACAAACTGATCATGAGCGTGCCCGAAGTGCAATCCGTCTTCGGCAAGATGGGGCGTGCGGACACGGCGACCGATCCCGCACCGCTATCGATGGATGAAACCATCATCCAGTTCAAGCCCAGGTCCCAGTGGCGTCCTGGCATCACCAAGGCCGATGTCGTCAAGGAGCTGGAGCAGCGGGTTCAGTATCCGGGGTTGACCAATGCCTGGGTGATGCCGATCAAGACGCGCATCGACATGCTGTCCACCGGCATCAAGACGCCCGTGGGCATCAAGGTCGGTGGCCCCGACCTGCAAGTGATTCAGCACATCGGAAAGGAACTGGAGCAACTCCTGCCACACGTCCGTGGCACCACGTCGGTATACGCCGAACGGGTGGCCGGTGGGCGCTACGTCCAGATCGACATCGACCGCGACAAGGCAGCCCGGCTCGGGCTCAATATCAGCGACGTGCAGGACGTGGTTCGCACGGCGATCGGCGGCATGAACGTCACGGAAACGGTGGAAGGCCTGGAGCGTTATCCAGTCAATATCCGATACCCGCGCGATTACCGCAGTTCGTTGGCCAGCATTCGGCAACTACCGGTGGTCACCGCTCGCGGTGGCCATGTGGTGCTGGGTGACGTGGCGACCATCCGCATCGAGGATGGTCCCCCGCTGATCAAGAGCGAGGCGGCGCAACTCACGGGGTGGACCTACGTGGACATCGCCGGACGGGATGTCGGTTCGTACGTGGCCGCTGCCCAAAAGCTTGTTGCCGCCAGAATCAAATTGCCAGCCGGCTATTCCCTGACGTGGTCTGGCCAGTACGAGTACATGCAGGCGGCACGGAAGAGCCTGACCACGATCGTGCCGGTGACCATCGTGCTGATCGCGCTGCTGTTGTACATGGCCTTCCGTCGTGTTTCGCAGGTGCTGCTCATCCTTGGAACATTGCCGATGGCACTGGCCGGTGGTGCATGGCTGCTCTATCTGCTTGGCTACAACCTGTCCGTGGCGGTTGCCGTCGGCTTCATTGCGCTGGCAGGGGTCACCACGGAAATAGGCGTGGTGCTGGTGGTGTACCTCAATCAGTCCGTCAGCGCCTATCTGGAACACTGCCGCTCCGAAGCGATTCCGATCAGTTACGAGGGCATGCGCGATGCCGTGCGTGATGGAGCCTTGCTACGTCTGCGACCGATCTCGATGACGGCGACGGCGATCATCGTCGGGTTGCTGCCGGTGATGTTTGGCGGTGGCACCGGGTCGGACATGATGCGTCGCATCGCCGCGCCGATGGTCGGCGGCATGATCAGCGCCTTGTTCCTGACCATGCTGGTGCTTCCGGCCGTCTACCTGCTGTGGGAATGGCGGCAAGTACGAAAGCAGGTTGAATCGACCCACTGATGCCATTGCGCTGGCACGAAACACACGTGGGGTTCCCGGAATTTCCGGGAGCCCGGCGGGGGATCGAAGTATCCTCCTGCAAAGCCGGAGGCTTTATGATTGCTGGCCCCTCAAGGCATGCCATTACATACCACCAACTCACTCGTCCTGAAGCTGGCGTGCGTATTTGAAGCCGGAGGCAAAATCCATCACACGCTGCAATCCCAGCAGCCTGTCGGACTTTGCTCGGCCGGTCTGCACATCCGCCTGTGCGGTCCCTATTTCCGTCGTTTCTTGGCCCATGGAACCACCATGGGCCGGCGAATCGCCGAAAATCGGTCCTCGCACCGCCGAATGTTCGACTCGACCGCCAAAGCCCGACCGGCTCCCAGCCGTAGTCGAGGATGATGTCGCGGTCGCCCTCGCGCTGGAAACGTACCGGCCGCCGGGCGATCTCGCGCCACAGACCGGCGACGCGCTCGAGATCGCGCCGCCGCCTCCACCGGCCGCGGCGCGCTGCTCGGCGGCATCATTTTGTCGTCGGCGGACTGGTGGGCGTCCATGGCGCGGCGCGAAGGCTCATCGCAGACTCCCCCGACGAAAGAGCGCAGGCCCATCAAGCCTCGCCCGGCATCGCGCCGGCGTCAACGCGCGCCGAGCCGCCACAGGCGCAGCAGGTTGTGCGCCGGCATCGCCAGCTCCCCGTTGCAGCGCGAAACCGTGCGGGCGCGCCAGCGCGTCCACCGCCGCCGCGTCGCGCACGCCCAGGTGTGCGGACTGCGCGCGCAGCCAGGCGTCGAAGGCGGCGTTGCTCGGGCTGGTCGGGCGGTCGTCGCGGTGGAACGGGCCGTAGACCGCCAGCGGGCCGCCGGGAGCGAGCACGTTCGCAAGGCGCTCGAACATCCGCGCCACCTCCTCCCACGCCATGATGTGCAGCGTGTTGGCGGTGAACGCCGCGTCGTAGGGGCCGCGCGGCCAGGCGCCGCCGACGCCCAGTTCGAGCGGCGCCGGCGTGTTCGGCAGCGCGGCCTCGTCCAACCAGAGGCGGAGGCCGGACAGCTGTCCCACGCGCTCGGAGCCCTGCCAGCGCAGATGCGGCATCGCGGTGGCGAAATGCACGGCGTGCTGAGTGAGCGGTGCCGCTGCCGATCTCCAGCACCTGGCGACGGTCGGTGAACCACTCGCGCAGCGCCGCCAGGATCGGCTCGCGGTTGCGCTCGCAGGCGGCCGAGAACGGCCGGTTCATCGGGCTCGGAGCCTGGTTCTCAGGCGGGGCGGCCGCGCAGCACGCGCGCCGGCAGCATCAGTAGCGCACCGAGGAGGGCGAACACTGCGCCCACCGTGATGCCGACCAGCCGGAACGGCAGCGCGAGCAGCCACACGGCGGGGTACAGCAGCAGCGCCAGCAGGGCGATCGGCCAGCAGAGCACCAGCAGCAGCAACCAGAGCAGAAAGCCGACCATGGCGCACCTCGCAGGCAGCGGTAACGGAGTCGACAGGATACGCCCTCAGCGGCTGAGAAAAATTCGAGCGCCGTCGCGAGAGCGCCGCCAAGCGTTCGTGACAAGGTGCGTTGGGGGCAAATCCGGGGAGTTTGGTGAGCCCAATGATCCGGATTTGCCCCCGGCGCGCCGCCGCCACGGGCGTTTGGCGACACTCGCAGCAGCCGGGCGATTTTTCTCAGCCGCTCAGCCGAACGGACTCACCCCAACGAGCAGCACATGCAGCCAGAACGCGAACGCGGCCCAGGCCGCCACGCCGATCACCACCGTCAGCACCGTGAGCGACGCCGGCCCCTTCGGGTAGCTGGCGCCGCTCGCCCGATCGCGCCGCCGCGAAACCATGAAATCGGCCACCGCCCAAATTAGAAAGGTGCCGAACAGCAGCACGTCGTGCAGCATGCCGGCCGCCAGCAGGTGGCCGAAGGCCCACAGCTTCACCGCCGCCAGCATGGGGTGGCCGAGCCGCGCCTTGATCGCGTTGCCCGGCACGTAGGCCGCCGCCAGCAGCACGAAGGCGAGCAGGGTGAACAGTGCATTGAGATGACGCAGCGCCATCGGCGGCGACCACACCAGCACCGGATACTGGCGCGCCAGGCGGAAGCCCCACACCAGCAGCACGAAACCGGCGATCGCCACCAGTGCGTAGAGGCCTTTCCAGCCATTCACACCGAGGCGGGCGATCTGCCGCGTGCGCCAGTCGTCGGCGAACAGGCGGATCGAGTGCACGCCGAGGAACAGCGCCAGACCGAGGATCAGCATCGCCATCGTGGTCACTCCGCACCGAAGGGAACGGTGAGTGTAGCGGCGGCTCGATCCGCCGTTGGCCCAGGTTCCCGCGGCCATGGACGCGCCGCGACGACCTCGGCTATCCTTGCCGGCGTTCCGAGGGGTGTCCTGCGCAGGCAGGGCTGAGATGGCGTCAGCCGGACCCTTTGAACCTGATCCGGGTCATGCCGGCGAAGGGACGGGAATTCACCAGCGCGCCGTCGGCGTGCGCCCAATCTGATCGTCGCCCCGGATCTCCCCATCCATCAGGAGGAGATCCATGCAAACCACCACCATCCATCCGCCGGCCGCGCCGGCCGACGTCACCACCGGTCCGATTCGCGGTTCGCGCAAGGTCTACCTGACCCCGCCCGATCGCCCCGATCTGCGCGTGCCGTTCCGCCAGGTGGCGCTGGCCGATCCGCGCCAGCTCACGCTCAATCTCTACGACGCTTCCGGCCCGTACACCGAGGACGCAGCGGCGATCGAACTCGCCCGCGGCCTGCCGCCGGTGCGCGAGGCGTGGCTGGCGGCGCGCGGCTTCGAGGCGATCGGGCCCGAGCCGATCGAGCTCGCCGGCGAAAGCACCCCGGCCTGCCCGGCGCGCCCGGTTCGCCTGCGCGGCGGCGCAGGCCAGCCGGTCACCCAGCTCGAGTTCGCTTGCGCCGGCATCGTGACCGAGGAGATGGTCTACGCCGCCTTCCGCGAAAACCTGGGCCGTGCGCAGGCGCTGCAAGACGCCGCGCAGCGGCGCGCCGATGGCGAAGATTTCGGTGCCGCCATCCCCGACTTCGTCACCGCCGAGTTCGTGCGCGAGGAGATTGCCCGCGGCCGCGCCATCCTGCCGGCCAACATCAACCATCCCGAGCTCGAGCCGATGCTGATCGGGCGCAACTTCCTGGTGAAGATCAACGCCAACATCGGCAACTCGGCGGTGAGTTCCGGTGTGGCCGAGGAAGTGGAGAAGCTGGTCTGGTCGATCCGCTGGGGCGCCGATACGGTGATGGACCTGTCCACCGGGCGGAACATCCACGCGATCCGCTCGTGGATCATGCGCAACGCGCCGGTGCCCATTGGCACTGTGCCGATCTACCAGGCACTGGAGAAGGTCGGCGGCGATCCGCTCAAGCTCAGCTGGGAGGTGTTCCGCGACACCCTGATCGAGCAGGCCGAGCAGGGCGTGGACTACTTCACCATCCACGCCGGCGTGCGCCTGGCGCACGTGCCGCTGACCGCCAGCCGGGTCACCGGCATCGTCAGCCGCGGCGGCTCGATCATGGCGCGCTGGTGCCTGGCCGGACACCGCGAGAGTTTCCTCTACGAGCACTTCGCCGAGATCTGCGCGATCTGCCGCGCCTACGACGTCTCGTTATCGCTCGGCGACGGCCTGCGTCCCGGCTCGATCGCCGACGCCAACGACGCGGCCCAGTTCGCCGAGCTGGAGACGCTGGGCGAACTGACCCGCATCGCGTGGCAGCACGGCTGCCAGGTGATGATCGAAGGGCCGGGCCACGTGCCGATGCACAAGGTCAAGGCGAACATGGACAAGCAGCTGGCCGTGTGTGGCGAAGCGCCGTTCTACGCGCTGGGACCACTGACCACCGACATCGCGCCCGGCTACGACCACATCACCTCGGGCATTGGCGCGGCGATGATCGGCTGGTTCGGCACCGCCATGCTCTGCTACGTCACGCCGAAGGAACACCTGGGCCTGCCCGACCGCGACGACGTCAAGACCGGCGTCATCACCTACCGCATCGCGGCGCACGCGGCGGACCTGGCCAAGGGGCATCCGGCGGCCAGGCTGCGCGACGACGCGCTGTCGCGCGCGCGCTTCGAGTTCCGCTGGGAGGATCAGTTCAATCTCGCGCTGGACCCGGACACCGCGCGCGCGTTCCACGACGCCACGCTGCCGAAGGAGGCGCACAAGGTGGCACACTTCTGCTCGATGTGCGGGCCGAAGTTCTGCTCGATGAAGATCTCGCAGGACCTGCGCGAGGACGCGGCGAAGCTGGCCGGCATGGCGGCGAAGTCGGAGGAGTTCATGGCCGCCGGCGGGGCGCTGTATGTCCCGGCCTCTTGAGGGGCGCTCGGTCGCCGTCGTCGGTGCCGGCGTGGCCGGGCTATGCGCGGCGACGGCGCTGACCGAGGCCGGTGCCGCGGTCAGCGTGCATGACCAGGCTGCTGCCGTCGGCGCATCGGCCTGCTCATGGCTGGCCGGCGGCATGCTGGCGCCGGACTGCGAGCGCGAGATTGCCGAGCCGGTGGTCGCCGAGCGCGGTCGCCTTGCGCTGGACTGGTGGACGCAGCGCGTGCCCGGCGTGGTGCACGGCGGCACGCTGGTGCTGGCGGTGCCGCGCGATCGCAGTGAGCTGCGCCAGTTTGCCGCGCGCACCAGCGGCCACGTGGCGGTCGACGCCGCGCGCGTCGCCGCGCTGGAACCGGATCTGGCCGAGGGCTTCGGCGAGGGGCTGTGGCTGCCGGACGAAGCGCATCTGGACCCGCGCACAGCCCTGCCGGCACTGGCCGGGTCGCTGGCCGCGCGCGGCGTGCCCTTCGCCTTCGGCACGGCGGTCGAGCCCGAGGCACTGGCCGCCGACCAGGTGATCGACTGCCGCGGCCTGGCCGCGCGTTCGGCGCTGCCGGAGCTGCGCGGGGTGCGCGGCGAGATGCTGCTGCTGCGCAGCCGTGACGTGAGCTTGCACCGGCCGGTGCGCCTGCTGCATCCGCGCTCTCCGATGTATGTGGTGCCGCGCGCGGACGGCCTGCTGATGCTCGGTGCCACCATGCTGGAAAGCGACCACGCCGGGCCCATCACCGTGCGCTCGGCGTTGGAACTGCTCGGCGCGGCCCGCGCACTGCATCCGGCGCTGGCGGAGGCGGAGATCGTCGAGGCCGGCGCCGGGGTGCGCCCGGCCTTTCCCGACAACCTGCCGCGGCTGCTCCGGCGCGGTCGCGTCACCCACTTCAACGGGCTGTACCGGCACGGTTTCCTGCTCGCGCCGTGGTACGCCACCCAGCTCGCCGCCATGCTGGCGGCCCCGGCGGAGGTCGAGGCATGAACATCCTGGTCAATGGCGAGCCGCAGCCGCCGGCCGAGCACCTGCAGGCGCTGCTGGCGCGCATGGGGCTGGCCGACGCGGCGGTAGCCACCGCGGTCAACGGCCGCTTCGTAGCCGCGACCCAGCGCACCGCCACGCTGCTTGCCGCCGGCGACCGGGTCGAGGTGCTGGCGCCGATGCAGGGAGGCTAGGACGATGGACGCATTGCATGTCTACGGCGAGTCGCTCCGTTCGCGTCTGCTGCTGGGTTCCGCGCAGTACCCGTCGCCGGCCTGCCTGGCCGAGGCAGTCGCGGCATCGGGCTGCGAGGTGGTCACCGTGTCGCTGCGGCGCGAGTCGGCGGCGCAGCGTTCCGGCCAGGATTTCTGGGCGCAGATACGCGCGCTCGGCGTGCGCGTGCTGCCGAACACGGCCGGCTGCCATTCCGTGCGCGAGGCGGTGACCACGGCGCAGATGGCGCGCGAGCTGTTCGGCACGCCGTGGATCAAGCTCGAAGTGATCGGCGACGACGACACCCTGCGGCCGGACGTGTTCGCCCTGGTCGAGGCGGCGCGCGTACTCACTGACGAAGGTTTTGCGGTGTTCCCGTACACCACCGACGACCTCGGCGTCGCCGGCCGCCTGCTCGACGCCGGTTGCCGCGTGCTGATGCCGTGGGCGGCGCCGATCGGCAGCGGTCGCGGCCTCAGTCATCCCTACGCGCTGCGCACGCTGCGCGCGCATGTCCCGGACGTGCCGCTGATCATCGACGCCGGCCTCGGCCTGCCCTCGCAGGCGGCTGCGGCGATGGAGCTGGGCTACGACGCGGTGCTGCTCAACACTGCGGTAGCACGCGCCGGCGATCCGGTGGCGATGGCGCGCGCGTTCGCCTTGGCGGTGGACGCCGGCCGCACGGCGTGGCGTGCCGGACCGATCGAGCCGCGCGACCTGGCCGCGCCGTCCACGCCGCCGTCCGGCCGGGCGCAGCTGGCATGAGCCGGCTCGACCCGTTCTATCCGGTGCTGCCGGACGCCGCCTGGGTGCGCCGCGTGCTGGCGGCCGGCGCACGGCTGGTGCAGCTGCGCGCCAAGCACGAGGACCGCACTTGGCTGCGCGGCGAGATCGCCGACGCGCTCGCCGCCTGCCGCGCCCGCGGCGCGCAGCTGGTGGTCAACGACCACTGGCAGCTGGCGATTGAGCTGGGTGCCGACTACGTCCACCTCGGCCAGGAAGACCTGGTGGACGCCGACCTGCCGGCCCTGCGCCGCCACGGCCTCCGGCTCGGCCTGAGCACGCACGACCGCGCCGAACTGGAAACCGCGCTGGCCTGCCGCCCGGACTACGTCGCGCTGGGGCCGATCTGGCCGACCCAGCTGAAGGTGATGCCGTGGGCGCCGCAGGGGCTGGGACGCCTCGGCGAGTGGAAGCGTGTGATCGGCGCACTGCCGCTGGTGGCGATCGGCGGCCTCACCTGCGCGCGCGCCACAGCTTGCCTGGCGGCCGGGGCGGATGTGGTGGCGGTGGTCGGCGACATCGTGCGGCATGCCGACCCCGAAGCCAGCACCCGCGCCTGGCTCGACGCCACGCGGTGCCCGGCGTGAGCGCCCGCTACGCCACGCAATCGCGCCTGCCCGGTGTCGGCACCGTCGGCCAGCAGCGGCTCGCCGGCGCCCGCGTGCTGGTGGTCGGCGCCGGCGGTCTGGGCTGCGCGCTGCTGCCGCTGCTGGCCGGTGCCGGGGCGGGCACGCTGACCCTGATCGATCCGGACCGGGTCGAGCTGGGCAACCTGCATCGGCAGACGCTGTACCGCATGGGCGACCTCGGTCGGCCCAAGGTGGAAGCGGCCGCGTCGTCGCTGCTGGCGCTCAATCCCGAGGTGCGCATCCAGGCCCTGCATCGCCCGCTCACTCCGGCCGAGGCGCCGGCCCTGGTGGCCGCGGCCGACGTGGTGGTGGATGCGGCCGACCAGTTCGCCGTGAGCTATCTGCTCAGCGATGCCTGCCTCCCGGCGCGCTGCCCGCTGGTCAGCGCCTCGGCGGTGGGGATGGCGGGTTACGTCGGTACGTTCTGCGGCGCGGCGCCGAGTTACCGCGCGGTGTTCCCGCAATGGCCGGCCACCGCCGGCGACTGTGCCTCGGCGGGCGTGCTCGGCCCGGTGGTGGCGATGATCGGCGCGCTGCAGGCGCAGCTGGTGCTGTCGCTGCTGCTCGGGCTGTCGCCGTCGCCGGCCGGTCGGCTGTTTCGCTGGGACGGTCGCGACTTCGCCAGCTTCGATTTCCAAGATGCGTCGGAACCGGACACCGCCTGGCCGCTGCTCGATCCCGCCCAGCTCGCGGACGACGACGTGGTGGTCGACCTGCGCAGCTTCGACGAGGCACCGCGCTCGCCCGTGCTGCGCGCCCTGCGCGCAACCAACCAGACGCTGCCCACGCTGTGGCCACAGCTGGCCGACGCGCCGCGAGTGGTGCTTGCCTGCCGCAGCGGCCTGCGCGCGGCGCGGGCGGCC
>WOYI010792572.1_pt1 | contig 14458 bp, 9 predicted proteins | sample 6423411 | NCBI WGS metagenome assembly WOYI01 (sample SAMN13441803, study PRJNA592873) | oil field metagenome | biome: oil field; feature: oil-well bore; material: oil-contaminated soil; isolation source: oil-contaminated soil from oil-well borehole | place: Germany: Wietze | collected 2016-10-18 ...
CCTTGGTCGCTCGATAACGCTTACTTACGCACTAAACCGCCTGAGCCGGAGCGCGTTGGTGATCACTGAAACCGAACTCAGGCTCATAGCGGCCGCCGCGATGACAGGGCTCAAAAGTAGCCCGAAGGACGGATAGAAAACCCCCGCCGCCACCGGGATGGCCAGCGCGTTGTAGCCGAAGGCGAACAGGAGGTTTTGTTTGATATTGCGTACCGTTGCCTTACTTAGCCGCCTTGCCCGTAAGATACCCTCCAAATCGGGCCTCATGAGCGTCACGCCCGCGCTTTCGATCGCCACGTCCGTCCCGGAGCCCATGGCGATTCCCACGTCGGCCTTGGCCAGCGCGGGAGCGTCGTTGATCCCGTCACCGGCCATTGCCACGACCCTGCCCTCTTTTTGCAGGCGCTCGACAATTGCTTGTTTTTGGTCCGGCAACGTCTCGGCGTAGACATCATCGATACCGAGCCTTCCCGCGATGGCCCTTGCTGTCGCAAGGCGATCTCCGGTGACCATAGAGACCCTGAGACCTTCTTTGTGGAGCGCTTCGATTGCGTCGCTTGCGCCCTCTCGAATGGGGTCCTCCACGCGAACCAACCCGGCCAGCCTGCCGTCGATCACGACAAAAACAAGCGTTTCCCCGCCCTTCTGGAATGTTTCCGTCCGCTCTATTATCCCGCCCGGGGCAATCCCGAATGCTTCGAGCATCGCTTGGTTGCCTACGAGGACATCGTGGCCCTTGATTTTGCCGTGCACCCCCTTCCCGGCTACGGCTTCGAACGTTTCAACGCTTAGGATCGCTGCCCCTAAGCGTTTGGCGGCTTGTACGAACGCATCCGCAAGGGGATGTTCGCTTGCCGCCTCCAAGCCAGCCGCAAACTCGAGAATCTGGTTTTCCTCGAACCCCTCTTCAGGCATGATGCCCTTAAGGACCGGCCGGCCCAGCGTAACCGTACCCGTCTTGTCGAGAACGAGCGTATCCACCCTGCAAAGCATCTCAATCGCCCGGGCATCCTTGAACAGAACGCCCATCTGTGCGCCTTTGCCGCTCGCGACCATGATCGACATCGGCGTAGCCAGGCCAAGGGCGCAAGGACAAGCAATCAAAAGGACGGCGATCGCGCTCAAGAGCGCGTACGTAAGCCTTGGGCTCGGCCCTAGCAAGGCCCACGCGGCAAACGCGGCCAATGCAATCAAAAGGACGGCGGGGACGAAAACGCCGGCCACCTTATCGGCCAAGCGCTGGATGGGGGCGCGAGACCTTTGGGCATGCGCCACCATCTGGACGATCCGGGCGAGCACCGTCTCCTCCCCCACCCTTTTTGCGGTCATAATCAGCGAACCGTTCTTATTGAGCGTTCCGCCGATAAGCGGATCTCCGAGACTTTTCTCTACAGGGATGGGCTCGCCCGTAACCATCGATTCATCCACGGCGCTCTTTCCTTCGAAGACCTCGCCGTCCACGGGGATGCGCTCTCCGGGACGAACGCGAAGCCTGTCTCCAACCTGTACCTGCTCGATGGGAATATCTTCTTCTACGCCGTCACCCCGGAGACGCCGCGCCGTCCTCGGGGCAAGCTCCAAAAGAGACGCGATGGCGGCTCCGGTACGGCTCCTGGCCTTGAGCTCAAGAACCTGACCGAGCAGCACGAGCGTCACGATCAGCGCGGCGGATTCGAAGTAAACGGGAATGGAGCCGTCGGAGAGCCTGAACGCGTCCGGGAACAGCCCCGGAGCAAGCGCAGCGAGCACGCTGTACAGGTAGGCCACGCCCGTACCGAGCGCGATCAAGGTGAACATGTTGAGGCTTCGGTTGACAACCGAGGTATAGCCCCTTTGGAAGAAAGTCCAGCCTCCCCAAATGACGACCGGAGTGGCCAGAAAAAGCTCGAGCCAAACACCCGCCTTATGCGGCACGGCAACACCAAGGATCCCCTCGAGCGCCATGCCACCCATAGAAATCAAAAGAATAAGAAACGACAAAACGGCGCTTACATAAAACCGCCTTGTCATCGCCTTGAGCTCGGGGTCTTCTTTGGGAAGGGGTTCGGGCTCTCTGGGCTCCAAAGCCATCCCGCAGATTGGGCAGCTTCCCGGGGCATCCTGGATGACCTCCGGGTGCATCGGGCATGTCCAGCGTGTTTTCAGGGTATGCACCGGGGTTTTGCGCTCCAAGGCCATGCCGCACTTGGGGCAGGCCCCTGGAGTCTCCGAACTGACCCCAGGACACATCGGACATACGTATGGGGCTTTTGAACCTTGATTATGCGCTTGACAATGCGCGTGCTTTGAGTGTTCGTCTATTTCAGCCATGATTTATCCCCTTTAGAATTGAAGAACTATGAAGCTTCTTTAATCATCTTACCGACCTTAGGCCTGTCGGAGCAAAGATGAACCCTAAGGACAGCCTATGGGCACTTTGAAAGAACAAAGAAAAACGTTATACTGGATAGAAGGCTAGAACATACGAAAAAACCTAGAGGCAGGAAAGCCCCTTGACATACAAAACGGATACACTGTGCGGCATGTTTCATAAACAGGCCAATCGCTACAAAAACCTTGAGATGCTGAGGGGCAAGTACGATAAAGAAGGAAGGCCTCAGAATGCTTGGGCGTCCCAATCGTGGAAAGACGTCCAGGACGAAGTCGTGGACTTGGGTAGAGGGCTTGTCGCCTTGGGTTTGAAGCCTGGCGATAGGGTGGCCGTTTTTTCTGAAAACAGGCCAAGGTGGGTTATCGCCGACCAAGCGATTCAAGCGTGCGGGGCCGTTGGTGTCCCCCTTTATTCCACGCTCACCCTCGAAGAGCTATCCTACATGCTAGGCGATAGCGGGGCAAGAATGGCTATTGTGTCGACTCAGCAAAAGCTTGAGATGGCTCTGAAGGCCAAAAGCCATGGGGTGCCTCTGGAAGCCGTGATTACGATGGGACCTATTGAAGGCCAAAAGCCAGAGTGTGTCTACACGTTTGCCGAAATAATCGGTATCGGTAAAAGCCAAGCCTCGTTCAACCACTTAGAAGACAGGATGAGCCGGGTCACTCCGGACGACATCGCCTCGATCGTTTATACCTCGGGAACCTCTGGCCGCCAAAAAGGCGCTGTTCTTACCCAAAAAAACCTCGTTTCTAACATATTCCAAAATACCAATTCGACGATTTTTAAGCGCCTCAAGAAGCTCGAGCCCCACCTGACGCACCTTTGTCATTTGCCCTTGTGTCACGCATACGGCAGGACCTGCGATTACCACGTCGGAGTCCTTCATTTAGGAAACGTTCTCGTCTTTGCCGAAAGTTTCGAAAAAATACAGGAAAATCTCCTGGAAACCAGGCCCAACGTCGTCATCACCATTCCAAGGTTCTTTGAAAAGTACCACCACAGCGTGCTATCCGTCCTTTCCCGTCAAAATAATAGAACCCAGGCCTTCTTTTCTTGGGCCATGCGTGTTGGAAAAAGATATACAGAGGCCATGGCGCATGCAAGGAGAATGCCGGGGCGTGACATTCTCCAATTCGCTCTGGCCAACGCGCTCGTGTTCAATAAGGTTAGAAAACTCTCAGGGATGGACCGGCTAGTTTTTGCCAGTTCTGGGGGAGGGAAGCTCTCTGAGGAAGTATGCGCATTCATCCGCGCCCTGGGAATCCAGCTAAGCGAGGGTTACGGGCTTACAGAAACCTCTCCAACGATCAACCTAAATGAGCCGGAGTTCAAGGGAATCCATTCAGAATCTGTCGGATGGTTTACGAGCAAAATGATCGACTGGACGATTGATCTTGTGGTGACAAACCTTGCTCAAGGCAAGTCACCCTACGCAAACCCCTTGCGTGCGCTCAAAATGGACATAGCCTATCGGGGCGTTGCGCACCGCTTGGAAATCAAGCCGGGGACGGTGGGCAGGCCCGTCATCTGGACGGAAGAACGCATTGCCGAGGACGGGGAAGTTCTCGTGAAAGGCCCCCAAGTCTTTCAAGGTTACTGGAAAATGCCCGAGGAAACTAAAGAGGCCTTCACGGATGATGGGTTCTTTAAGACGGGAGATATCGGCTCTTTCGACGAGGATGGCTTTTTAAGAATCACGGACAGGAAAAAGGAAATCCTTATCACTTCAGGCGGGAAAAATATCCCCCCTCACCCCATCGAACTCGCGCTCATGGCGAGGCCTTATATCGAGCAGGCATGCCTCATTGGTGATGCCAGGAAGTACATCACCGCTTTGATATGTCCAGACATCCAAGAAACCAAAAGATTGGCAAAAAAACTTGGCATCTTAGCGGCTTCTGACCAGGAGCTCCTTGAAATATCTCAAATTCGTCAGATCATTCAAAAGCAGGTGGACGAGGTAAACGCCACCCTCCCTAGGTATGCCCAAATCAAGTATTTTATGCTTTTAGACGAGCCTTTTTCCCTAGAAACGGGAGAATTGACGCCTACCTTCAAGTTCAAGCGCAGGGTCATTGAAGACAGGCGCAAAGAATTGATTGAAAAGATGTACCTCGAACACGACCCCGCCGCCTTGGCCCAAAAACAGCAAAATGGCAAACTAAAAGTACCCTCTTAACCGCTAGGAGCAACGATAAGCCTCTATCCTATCCTTCGATATCCTGGAAAAGCCAGGTTGAGAGGTAACGCTCGCCCGTATCGGGCAAAAGAGCAACAATGAGCTTTCCCGCACTCTCTTCGCGCGCGGCAATCTTCATCGCGGCAACCGCTGCAGCCCCCGAGGAGATGCCGGCCAGTATCCCCTCTTCGCGCATCAGGCGCCTGGCCATAACGCCCGCTTCCTCGTTCGTTACCTGGATAACCTCATCGACCATCCCGCGGTTCAAGATGTCGGGGATAAACCCCGCCCCGATCCCCTGGATCTTGTGAGGTCCTGGCTTCCCGCCGGAAAGAACGGGCGAGTCCACAGGCTCGACGGCAACGGCCTTGAAGTCTGGCTTCCTTGGCTTGATCACCTCGGCCACGCCCGTGATCGTCCCCCCTGTTCCCACGCCTGAAACGAAGACGTCCACCCTTCCTTCGGTATCCCTCCAGATCTCCTCGGCCGTCGTGAGCCTGTGGATTTCCGGGTTGGCCGGGTTCTTGAATTGCTGGGGCATGAAGGCGTTCGGGGTGTGCTTGAGAAGCTCTTCGGCCCTCCTGATCGCTCCGGACATACCCTGCTCGCCTGGCGTCAAAATAATCTCGGCCCCGAAGGCCTTGAGCAGCTTCCTTCGTTCTATGGACATCGTCTCGGGCATCGTGAGGATCAGCCTGTAACCTCGGGCCGCGCACACGAATGCCAAGGCAATCCCCGTGTTGCCCGAGGTGGGCTCGATGATCACGGTATCTTTCTTTATCCAACCCTTTTCCTCGGCGTCCAAGATCATGGCCACTCCGATCCTGTCTTTCACGCTCGATATCGGGTTGAACGACTCAAGCTTGGCCACGACCTCGGCCTTCAGCCCTGCCGTGACCCTCTTTAGCTTGACGAGCGGCGTGTTGCCGATGAGCTCGCTCGAGTCGTTGGCGATCCCCCTTGTGAGCCTTGGTATATGAATTCCCTTGAAGTCGAGCACTTCGGCCATTGCCCCCTCCATACAATTTACAATTTATCTATATAACCTTAGGGTTTTATAGTAAATCTTCTCGCTAGATGTGTCAATACGCGTTATTCATCGAGTTTAGGGGCTTCGTTTTCATGGTGCCGTTCGTGATGAGACTCTTGTCGTTGGGACGGCTTTTGCCCTGGCTTGCCGCGTTGAAGGGTTCTTCCGCACTCGGGGCATTTACCGGGCCCATCGTAGGGCTTTTCTGGGTGGTAGGGGCAGTAGAAGAGGTCTTGGGCGGCAAACAAAACATTTGGGGGACCCGTTTGTGCGGAGGAAGCAAGCACGCTGCCATCAAACTTAAGGTCAGTACCCAACGTCCAAAAGAACATTGAGGCAAACGATAAAAAAAATACCGCACGTTGCATGTGGTTGTCCTCCTTTCGTACCTTGGTCGCTAACCAAGTTTTCTACCTGAAGGTCGATCGACAGCCCGGCCTCCTTGACATCCTTCTCATTTTTTTGCAACTATTTCTACATGATGTAGAATTTGATTGCGACTTTAGAATAACTCAAGTGCTTATACGGATGCAAGACATGAAGGTTCATTTCTACCACGTCATCGTCCAGATCATTCTTGGCGTGCCCCTTTGTTGCTTCAGCGCGTCCCTCGGCACAAGGGCTTGGGCGGAGGAAAGCCGCATCGGTTTAGCAACGCTCATCGAGGAGGCCAAAATGGAAAACCCTGAGCTCAAGCGGGCCAAAAGCGCGCTAGAAGCGGCAAGAGCTATCCCAAAGCAGGTCAGCACGCTGCCAAACCCTGAGCTCACGTTTGGCCTGACCAACATCGGCTCGCGATACTCGGTAGGGAACGACACAATGAGCATGCTGGAAGTCGGCATCAGCCAGCCCTTGCCGTACCCTAAAAAGTTGCACCTTTTAGGCCGGGCGGCGGATGCCGAGGCAGATGCGGCGGACGAAGCCTACCGCAAGACCCTCTTTGAGGTCATATCAAGGCTTAAGTTGGCCTACTTCGATTATTGGCTCGAAGAAGAAACGAGGAGAATTTTTTTTGAAATGCTCGGCCTTTTTAAGGCCCTTCGTGGAAACGCGCTTGGCCGCTACGAGGTCGGAGAGGCGATACAACAGGACGTTCTCCTGGCGGACATCGAAATCGATAGGATCAAAGAGCGCCTCGAGTTGCTCAACCCAGAAAAGGAGCGCCTCCAGGCCGAGATCAACGCCCTTCTGAATAGGCCGCCTTCCCAACCTTTGGGAATACCGGAACGCTTGGAGCCGGCCAAGCTTGGTTCCTCGCTCGACGACCTCGTTCAAACGGCCAAGGTGAGCTCCCCGGTCATTCAAGAAATGCACCGCCTTACAGATCGCGACCGAATCCGCTTAAAATATGCCAAGGCGGCCTACATCCCCGACTTTAGGCTGAGCGCAGGCTACGGCGACAGGGAGGGCCTAAGCCCCCAGTGGAGCGTGGGCCTTGGCATCGAGCTGCCACTGTACTTTTGGAGGAAGGAGGTCTATGGCGTCAAGGAGGCCGCGGCCAACCTCGTTGCGAGCAAGCAGGCCCAGCAGGATACCCTCCAGGGTACGCTCGCCCAAATACGGACTGCCTACTCTCAAGCCCTCACGGCCAAGCGTCTGGCTTCTCTCTACAGTGAGCACATCCTCCCCAAGGCTAGGGCCGCGCTCGAATCCTCGCTGGCGAGCTACAGCGTGGGCAGGCTCGATTTCTTGGGCGTCATGACAAACGCCACGACACTCCTGGAATACGAGATCGCCCATGCCGCAAAGATCGCGGAAGCTAAGAAGGCGATTGCCAAGATCGAGGAGCTTACCGGTGTGCCGTTTACGGAAAACATAAACATAAACAAGAAGGAGTCTTGAACGTGGACCGCGAACAAAAACATCGTCGCGATAAGGGCTTACGCATAAAAATCACGGGAGCCACGGTTTTTCTTGGGCTCGTCCTTGCCTGTGGCGCCGGTATTGGCTATTTCATGGAAGTGGGTTCTACAAGGCTTGCTCGGGCGAAATCTAGAAGCGAACAACAAGCCCAAACCTACCACTGCCCGATGCATCCGAACTACACCTCGGACAAGCCGGGCAACTGCCCCATCTGCGGGATGAACCTCGTTCCCATCGAGGAAGAGACCGACACCAAGCACGAAGAAGACCAAGCTGAAACTGCCGTTCCTGGTAGGGCAAGCATCCGGATCAGTCCCAAGAAAAGACAGGCCTCAGGGGTGGAAACCGTTCAGGTAGCCCGCGGGCCGTTTATCAAAACAATCCGGACCGTGGGCAGGGTCGCTTACGCTGAGCCTATGATTTCGGAGGTTTATGCAAAGTTCGAAGGCTGGGTGGAGAAGCTCTACGTGAATAAAACAGGCGATTGGGTCGAGAGGGGAAGGCCTTTGTTTTCGGTTTACAGCCCAGAACTCGTCTCCACGCAGCAGGAATTCCTTCTGGCCTTGAACCTACAAAAAACCCAAGGGATCGGAGCAGATGCCCTCCTTAAGGCTGCGAGAAGAAGGCTTGCGTTCTTTGATATCGACGTAGACCAAACCCGCCACCTCGAAGCGACAGGCCAAACAAGCAAGACGCTTCTTTTGCGCGCCCCCCAAAGCGGTTTCATCATCCAAAAGAATGTATTCGAAGGCAAAAAAGTTTCCAAGGGCGAGAGCCTCTATACCATCGCCGACATTTCCACGGTATGGGTCTTGGCCGATGCCTACGAATCGGACCTGCCTTTCGTTTCGCTCGGGCAACAAGCGAAAATCAGCCTCTCTTACTACCCGAGTGCAGCGTTCTCGGGGCGCGTGGCCTATATTTACCCGTACCTCGAGCCAAACACCCGCACAAACAAAGTCCGGATCGAGGTCAAAAACGCCGATTTCAAGCTCAAGCCCGACATGTACGCCCATATAGAGCTCGCTGCGAACATGGGCGAGCGGCTCAGCGTTCCCAAATCGGCCGTCTTGGATTCTGGCACCCGGAAGGTGGCCTTCCTCGACATGGGCAAGGGCTACTTCGAACCCAGGGAGCTCAAAACTGGGCTCGAAAACGAAACATCCTACGCGGTGCTGGATGGTCTCAAGGAAAACGACAGGGTCGTTGATAAGGCTGCCTTCATGGTTGACTCTGAATCGAGCCTGAAGGCAGGGCTCGGCCAGATGGGCGCCCCTTCAGGACACGCGGGCCATACGGGGCACTAAATGATCGAGCGAATCATCGAGCTATCGGCTAAAAATAAGCTGCTCGTATTCCTTGTGTGCCTGTTCTTGGCCTTCTGGGGCGTTTATTGCTTCAACCGGGTTACACTGGACGCGCTGCCCGATCTCTCGGATACTCAGGTAATCGTCCTTGCACGTTGGGACAGACCTCCCAACATAATCGAAGACCAGCTCACCTACCCGATCGTCACCTCCCTTTTGGGGGCGCCCAAGGTAAAAACGATCCGCGGGATCTCGGACTACGGGTTTTCTTACGTCTACGTGATCTTCGAGGACGGAACGGACATCTACTGGGCCCGCTCGCGGGTTCTGGAGTACCTCTCAAAAGTGACGCCGAACCTCCCCAAGGACGCCCAGGTCGAGATAGGGCCGGATGCCACGGGCGTAGGCTGGGTCTACGAGTACGCGCTCGTGGACAGATCGGGCAAGCACACCCTTCAAGAGCTTAGGAGCTTTCAAGACTGGCAGCTCAAGTACGCCCTGCAGAGCGTACCGGGCGTGGCCGAGGTGGCGAGCCTCGGCGGTTTCGTCAAGCAATACCAGGTCATCCCCAACCCGGAAGCGCTTTTAGCATACGGAATTCCAATCGATGCGCTCGTCAGCGCCGTTCGCGCGTCAAACCAAGAGGTGGGCGCCAGGCTCCTTGAGCTTTCGGGAAGGGAGTACATGCTTACCGTTCGGGGTTATGTCCAAAACCTCGAAGACATCAAAACCGCCGTCCTTAAGGTAGACAAAAACGGAACTCCCGTAACCGTCGGCGACGTCGCCCAAGTTCGGCTTGGTCCCGAGATGCGAAGAGGCGTGGCCGAGCTAGACGGCAAGGGCGAGGTGACAGGCGGGATCGTCGTCATGCGCTACGGGGTCAACGCGCTGGAAGTGATCCGGGCGATCGAGCAAAAAATGAAAGAAGTGTCTTTCCCGGAAGGCATCGAACTTGTCCCCACGTACGACCGCTCCGGGTTAATTCTTGAGGCCACGCACACGCTTCGAAAAAAGCTGCTCGAAGAGATGGCCGTTGTTTCAGGAGTGATCCTCTTGTTTTTGGTTCACTTCCCTTCCGCGGTCATCCCCATCGCCACGCTGCCGTTTGCCGCGCTGTTGGCCTTCATCCCGATGTACTACCTTGGGATCGGCGCGAACATCATGAGCCTGGGCGGGATCGCCATCGCCATCGGGGCAATGGTGGATGCCTCGATCGTCGTCGTGGAGAACGTCTACAAGCGAATCGCCGAGCCCCACGAACAAGGGCAAGGCTCGCATGATGCCGGCATCCTCGAAGCGATCAAGGAGGTCGGGAGGCCAAGTTTTTACTCTCTTTTGGTCATCGCCGTCGCCTTTACCCCCATCTTCGCGCTGGAAGCCTACGAGGGCCGGATGTTTAAGCCCTTGGCCTATACCAAAAACCTTGCCATGCTCTTTAGCGCCTGCCTGGCCATCACGCTCGACCCGGCCCTTAGGATGCTGCTAACAAGGGAAAAACGCTTTACGTTTAAGCCTGCCTGGCTTTCTCGGCTCTCCTCGGGCATCTTCGTGGGGACCTACTACCCCGAGCACCGCCATCCCGTCTCCAGGGGGCTGTTTGCCCTCTACGAGCCTTTGATCCGGTTCGTACTAAAAAGGCCTCGGGTCGTAATCTTTGCGGCATTCATCTTGTTCGTCCTCTCGATGCCATTGTTCTTCAAAATCGGCAGCGAGTTTATGCCGCCCTTAAACGAGGGATCGATTTTGTACATGCCCACCACGCCGCCGGGCATTTCGATCACCGAGGCTTCAAAACTCCTGCAGGTTCAAGACCAAATCTTGAGCAGCTTTCCCGAAGTCGAGCGGGTCTTCGGCAAGGCGGGCCGCGCACTCACCTCGACAGACCCGGCGCCATTATCGATGATGGAGACGACGGTTCTTTTAAGGCCCCAAAACGAATGGAGAAAAAATCCCAGGTGGTACTCCGAGCACGTCCCCGAGTTTCTCCAGGGCCCTTTAAGGCTCATCTGGCCAGACCGAATAGGCTACGAAGAATTGATCGCCCAAATGGACGCCGCGCTTAAGCTGCCTGGCCAGATCAACTCCTGGACGATGCCCGTCAAGGGCAGAATCGACATGCTCACAACAGGCATTCGTACGCCCGTAGGCATCAAGATCTTAGGAGACGACCTCTCTAAAATTGAGCGGGTCGGGGCCGATATCGAGGCAATCCTAGGCGGCCTTAAAGGAACTCGAAGCGTCTACGCCGAACGGACGGCTGGCGGGTATTACTTGGACATCCAGCCCGACCGCACCGAGCTTGCAAGGTATGGCCTTACGATCCAAGGGCTCCAAGAGACGCTGATGTCCGCCATCGGCGGGGCCAACGTCTCGGAGACAATCGAGGGCAGGGAGCGCTACCCTATCAACGTTCGGTATCCAACAGGGCGGCGTGATGATGTCGAATCCCTAAAGAGGATTTACGTCTCCACGCCGGCCGGCGCTCAGGTTCCCCTAGGGCAGCTAGCCGAACTGCGCCTAAAGACAGGCCCGGGGATGATCCGGGACGAAAACGGCAGGCTCGCGGGCTACGTGTTCGTGGACACCCAAGGCGTGGACATAGGCAGCTACACGAGCCAGGCCAAGGCCCTCTTGAGGGATAAGCTAAAAACCCCGCCCGGCTACACGCTTACCTTCTCGGGCCAGTACGAATCGATGCAGCGGGTTGAAAAGCGAATGCGCTTCGTCGTGCCCTTGACGCTGTTTATGATTTTTTTGCTCATCCATTTAAACACCCGTTCGTACACCAAGACGCTCATCGTCATGCTGGCCGTCCCTTTTTCGCTCATCGGGGTGGCCTGGGCCTTGTGGCTCTTGGGCTATAATTTCAGCGTGGGCGTCATGGCTGGGATCATCGCGCTCTTGGGCGTGGATGCCGAAACGGGGATCTTTATGCTGGTTTATTTGGACCTGGCCTACGAGCGTCGGCTCCGTACGGGTAAAATGCAAAACCTAAAAGACCTCAAAACGGCCATCCACGAAGGGGCACTAGGCAGGGTAAGACCAAAGATGATGACGGTCATGACGACGATCGTCGGACTTCTGCCCATCATGTGGGCACAGACCTACGAGATCGGCGCGGACGTGATGAAGCGGATCGCCGCACCCATGGTGGGCGGAATCATGAGCTCGTTTTTCATGGAGCTCCTCGTGTACCCTGCGATCTATCTCCTCTGGAAACAGAGGGGACTCCATAAAACTTAACGCTCCCTAAATGCGTAAAGCGTTGAGGATGTTGGTTGTTTAGGATTATAATTGGACATAGATAGTCTTATTTAATCCCAAGGAGGGTTCAGCATGCCGTACGTTATCTCCAGCCTTTGCAGGGATTGTGTCGATACAGCCTGCGCGGCCGTCTGCCCAGTCGAGTGTATTTACGAGTACAAGGGCGAGGATAAGGAAACCTTTCCTAACCAGCTCTATATCCACCCGGATGAGTGCATCGACTGCGGCGCTTGCGAGCCGGAATGCCCTTGGCAGGCGATCTTTACGGACGAAAGCATCCCGGAAATCTTCAAGGACGACATCATACTCAACGCCAAAATTATGGACAGAAAAGACGAATTCGAGGTTGCCCAAACTCTCGAAAAGCCAAAACCTACGCCGGAAGAGGTCTTGGCCAACAAGCGCAAATGGGGGCTAGAGGCCTAAAGCGCCTCCGGCCCTCTTTAAAGGCGAGGATCATACCTAGGTTGAGTCAAGCCATCTGGCCGGTTTGCTGCGTCGATTTTGGCCCCTCTCCGAGCCTTCCCTCGCCCTTTTTTGCCATGAATCCGAAGTACGTGCTTCGGCTGGAATCCTCTGCGCTTACCCTTTACCGACGGGGCTGCGTCCCATCCACGATCTTTGAAGGCCTGAACCCTTTTGTCTTCCTGGATACGTTTCGCGCGCAGTATGCATCCGGCCTTTTAGGGGTCGGCTACTTAGGCTACCCGCTTAGGCGCTACACCGAGCGTGCCAGCCCCCTCGGCCCTTTCTCGGCCCCATTCTCAGAGTTATTCTTCGCGTTTTTTGACCACTTCTTCTGCCTTGAAGCCGAAGGCCCAAGACTTGAGCCCCTTTCGATCGAAGGCGAAAGGCTGGGTCAAAGCTCCTTACCTCGCCTCTTGGAGGCACTCGATTCGCTCAATGGTTCATCCGAACGGGCCGGCCTCAATCCGGAAAAGGTTTTCTCAGGAACCAAGAAAGCGTCCTACTTAAGAGGCGTACAGGAGATACTTAAGCGAATTCGAAAGGGCGACGTCTATCAGGTCAACTTAAGCCTCGAGCTCTTTGCCCAAAACGTGAATCCCGAAGCGCTCTTTGGCGCGATGACCCGTAGCTACCCGATGCCTTACCAGGCCTTCCTCCGGCTAGACCCACTAAAGAGCGTCCTGGTGAACTCCCCGGAGCTTTTTTTAGAAATCACCCCCGATAGGCAGATCCTCACCGCGCCCATCAAAGGCAGCATGCAAAGGTCTAAAGCGGCGCACCTAGACGCTTCTTTCGCGGATGCCCTTCAAGCCTCCCCGAAGGACAGAGCCGAACACCTGATGATTGTCGATTTGATGCGCAACGATTTAGGCCGCGTGTGCAGCATCGGAAGCATCCGGGTGCAAAACCTTTTTGGACATAGGCCGTTCCCAGGGATTCACCACTTGGAAACAAAGGTTTCAGGCGAGCTTCCAAAAAGACTTGGCCTTTTCGAGGCAATAGGAAAGGCCTTCCCTGGGGGCTCGATTACCGGCGCGCCCAAAATTATGGCCATGCGCATCATCGAAGAGCTCGAGCCAACCGAAAGGAGCGTCTACACCGGGGCTCTCGGGTGGGTTTTTAGGGACCATGTACGGCTTGCCATGGCTATCCGTACCACGCTCTGCTTTGAGGGCACGGCCATGTACCCCGTAGGCGGCGGGATTGTGGCCGACTCAGACCCGGAAGCGGAATGGGACGAGACGCAGACCAAGGCCAAGCCTTTTTTACAAGCGCTTGGATTTGGAGGCGACGTTGGGCTGGATCTGGCTTAATGGCCAATTCTATTACCAAGAGGCGTTCGGGTGGCCCTTTTTTAGGTCTCGAGGGTTCCAAGAAGGGGTCTACGAGACAATCCGGTTCGATCCGGCAGGCCCTTCGCTCCTTAAGGAGCATGTATGTCGGCTCTTACACTCCAGGACGCTTCCCGTTGCAGACCTAAAGAGCAGCCTTTCCTTGGGCTACCTCGAGAAAACCCTCGGTGTGCTTTCGGAGAAAAACGGCCTCATCGGCCAAACCTCCCAGGCGAACCTCTTTGCCTATCTTGACTCCAAGCGGCTTCATCTTGCGATCAGCGTGCGCGAGATGGGGCCTTGTAAGGGCGTTGGAACCGCGATCCTCATCCCTCAGCGCCGAGATGGCCTAGAGCGCTTCTTTCAAGAAAAGACGTTCTTTGCAAGGTTCTTTTTGGATGATAAGACGAAGTATCTGCCCCCATTCCCGGAGGCGGAGGCCATTTTTTTGACGCCAGAGGGGACGCTTCTTGAAGGTGCGCGGTCCGCCCTCTTGTTTTTAAAGGACGGAGTAGCCCATGCCCCGGGCCTTGGACTCCCTATTCTGCCTTCGATCGGGCGGGCAGCCATGCTTCGGGCACTCCGCACCCAGGGCATTCCGGTACTCGAGGGACATTTCCCCGCCTCCGACCTCTTGAAGGC
>WOYI011402665.1_pt1 | contig 14455 bp, 13 predicted proteins | sample 6423411 | NCBI WGS metagenome assembly WOYI01 (sample SAMN13441803, study PRJNA592873) | oil field metagenome | biome: oil field; feature: oil-well bore; material: oil-contaminated soil; isolation source: oil-contaminated soil from oil-well borehole | place: Germany: Wietze | collected 2016-10-18 ...
ACGGCGATAAATCCCAAGGTCAAAGAGCCGCGCACCGACCTTTCCGGGACCCTGGGTAGTCGACCGATTGGCTAACGCTCCGGGGGCTGCGCCACCACTTCTCTTCGTCCCCGCCGATGACGTGTCGGGGGCGAGGCTCGGGTTACTTCTCGGTGCTGCTCTTGCTGCTCGCGCCGCTGCGGGCGGTGGCGGTCACGGGGGCCAGGCCGGTCAGGTGTAGCACCGCACTGGGCCGCTCGACCGCCCAGCACGCAGCGCTCCTCGCACACGTAGCGAACGACGTTCTTGACGAAGTCGTCGTTGGCGAAGCCGATCCGAACACCCAGAGGCTCACGGACCAGCAGCCGACCAGCCGGGTGGTGTCGAGCAGCCAACCTTCGCCGTCGGGGCAGGCGGTGGTGCTCACCACCGGGACACCCCAGGCGCTGTTGACCTCCGCAACCGAGGGGTCGGGGGCCACGTAGTAGCGCTCCATGCCGTCCTTCTCCCGGCGGATCGCGGACCAGGTGCTCGGCGACACGACCAGCAAGTTGGCGACCGCAAGGCTCGGCCCGACCCTCAACTTGCTGATGGCCTCTTCCAGGTCGTCGAAGGTCGGGGTGTTGACAGCGGCGTGGGTCAGGATGCCCGCCACGTTCAGCCAGGCCAGGATGAACGCGTTTTCCTTGTCGGTGATCAGTCGCTGCAGCTCGGTGGTCGCGGCGCTGGTGAACGCGTCGAAGTCCTGGACACTCTCCCAGGTCAGGCCCAGGTGCGCGGCGATCTTGACCACCGTCGCGGTGAGCTTGGTGACGTTGAGGGTGATCTCCGGCTTGAGCGCGGCCTCGGCGACCGCCGCCGCCGCGCCGGTCACGCTGTTGACCTGGATGTATTCCGTGCTGGGCACCGCGACCGCGAACACGGCCAGGTAGTCGGCGATCCGGCCCTCGTGAATCGGGAAGGTCGGCTGCGGGAACAGGTCCCCGGGCAGCAGCGGTGACGCCGTGTTCGACGCCCGGCTCTCCAGGTGGGCAGGTTCCTGCCGGATCACCTTCTCGTGCGCGGCCCGCACTGCTCCAGGCCGAAGTCAATCGGCATCACCTGGGAGCCGGGGCGGCAGTTCAGCCGACCGGCACCGGGGGCGTGGCGCGCTGTCGAGTCACCGCCGCCAAGGTGAGCGAGGTGCGCCGGGAGCTGTGAGCGCCCCAAGTCGCGTTCATAGTCGGCGATGTGGGCATCAAGCCCGCGCAGGTCAGCGGACATCTGGGCCATTCGCTGGTTTCGCCCTCGTTGAGCTGCTCGCGGGCCGAGCTGCGGATCTCCATCAGCTCGCGCTCGGCGCGCTGAGCGAGTTGTTCACGTCGGTTGCGGAGCTGCTGGAGACGCTCGGCGGTTGGGGTACCGGTAGTCATGATCGGCACTTCCTTCGCATGAGTCCCGTTCGTAGACAAGGGCATTGGCGTATCGCGGTCGGAGTCGACCTGCGGATATTCATCGGACCCGTGCCGGGTACTACCGCGACGCTCACGGGATGTGCCATCAGCCGATCAGTGCCAGACCGGCCCGCCTGTGGGGCGACCGCTCCTGTGCGCGGCTTGGCGACATCGTACGCGGCATGTGGGACAGGTCGATAGGGTCGGTATTGCTACTCGACTGTCAATTAGGGCTGATACCAACCAATTAGGGCTGATACCAACCACTTTCGCGTCTCTGGCCTGGACGGGGATGGCGCGTGCTGGGGTTTGAGCGGGCCGCTGCCGCGTTGAACGGACGGGTCGGCTAGAAGCTACTCATCGAGCGTGGTGCGGGTCTGAGGGCCGAACTCAGCGTGCGGGTGGCTCGGGCAGGTGCTCGGCGCGCTTCGGCCAGGCTGTTGGCCAGTCCGCCGTCGACACGTTCTGTCGCCGCCACAGCCATTCGCCGGTCTCCCGGTCTTTCCGTTGGCCCGTTGCCGCCATCGACAGGCAGTGTGCGCCGTCATCGGCCCTCCCGGGCGGGAGCTTCACCGGACCCCCCACGTGATCAGCCACCCGGCTGCAAGTGCAGCGGCGAGCAGCGCCAGTAGTTCGGCCACAGCGATCACTTTCGCACCCTCCCGCTGGCGAACACGCGGCGTCGCACATGTCCCGGACTTCTGCCAGTATCTCCACGCCGCGCTCGGTCCGCGGCGTCCCGATGGACCAGCGCAACGCCGTACACCAATCGGGCACGCCATGACAGGTTCCATCTGAGCGAATTGCCGGTCATCGACGTGTACATGGCGCGGGGCCTTGATGGGAGTCACGAATTCGACAACCGCACCAGCGGTTTCGGTTTTGAGATCGCCCTAGCCGCGTCCGGCGGAGAGGGTCAGGCGGGGCGACTGCGACGGTGCCGTGCCGCTGATGCGAGCAGCGGTAGACGATCTGTTTGGCGCGGGCCGGGGGCTCAGTTGGGGCATTCCGGCCTCCGGTGTTCTCGTGAAGACGCTTCTGGACCGCACCGCCGACGATGATGTCACCGAAGCCCGGAATGCCATCGACCGGTTGGCGGCCGCCCCCAGCGATCAACGTTTTGCGCTGCGCGACATCTGGCTGCTTCGGCTGCGTGCCCTCCTGGCCCGTGTCCACGGCGACGACGAGGCCTACCGCGAGCTCAAGGAGCGCTACCGCGACACGGCGATATCGCTCGGGTTCGAAGGGCACATGGCGTGGGCCGAGGCGATGTAGCGCCCCGCTGGTTATTAGATGTTTAGCGCGCGTCCCCTGGCGGAGCGCGACGCAAAACTCTCGTGTCCGCGGCAGAATGTCGCCATGACTTACGTGCGCCGTTACTGGTGGGCGCCACCCCCGTCCTCGCCGGCGGGTATTGGATCTGGCGGGCCTGGTACGACGGGGACTACACGACGCTGATCGTGTTCGGCGTTATCCTTGTCCTCGCCGTCATCGTCGACTATCCACTGCGGCGATGGCGACGCTAGCAAGTGCAGACCGTGGCTGCGGCTACCGGTCCCAACCGGAAGGTTGGTTGCCCGCCATCCACATTCCCGAATACCACCCGCCAGGCAATGAGAACGGTTGACATGGGCATTTCCGACTACTTCCATCCGGGTGCCCGCAGCTTCGCGAGATCCGTCTTGGTGGCGGTGCTCGTGGGTTCGGCTCTCGGCGCGAGCGTGACCGCGGCCAGTGCCGACGTCGTGCCGGGAACCGAAGACGGCTGGGGTACGCCGCCCGGCGGCGTCATGTTGTCCGTCGTCGGCGATGACGGTTCTGGAAACCATGAACTGTCCGTGGTCTGGGGCCCGATCCACGAGATCCCTAGCGAGGGGGGCTACTGGCAATGCGAGGTAGACGAACGCTTCACCCCGAAATCGGACGACAAATACCCTAGTTCGGTCAGTAAGGCCAATTTCGACGTCAATCTGCTTCCGCCCTCTGGGGGCAGCTTTCAACAGAAGGTCACCGAGGCTCCCGGCGAGCGGATCGCGCTGAGCATCCAGTGCTACACGGTGTATCCCGGGGCCTTTGCCGTTACTCCGCCATCCAATCCGTTCGGATGGCACTTCGACTACCAGCTGAGCTGACGCCGCCCCCAGTCGCACGACGTCGAGTCTGGCTAGACCTTCTCGCGCGTAGATGCAGCCAGAGGCGAGCACCTACAGGTTGTTCTAGCACCTCAGCACCTGCCGGCGGCCGCCCAGCGGCGTGTTAGATCCTGCCGCCCGGGAACATCGTCTTGACCGCCTGAGTGATGTTCGCCCGCGCAGCGGCGCCGCCGGTGGGGTCCAGTGAGCTGATTGCCATCACATAGCGTCGGTCGGGTCCGATCGTGCCGGTGGACACATGCAACTGATTGCCGCCGTTCCAACAGCAGAACCAGCCCTGCTTGACCGCAACCGGCTCGGCATAGAGCCCGTCGGGGATGCCGAACCGTTGCGGGTACCCGTCGCTGCCCGTCGGTGTGGATTGCGCGAGGTCGCCGAGGATGATGTTGGCCTGGTCGCGGGGTAACCCGCCGGTGCCGTCCAGCAGCATGTCGTAGTAGCGGACGAGATCGCTTGCGGTGCTTGTGGTCACGTCCCAGTGCCCGTTGGAGGGCGCCGTCGTGCCGGCCAAGCCGTACCGCGCCTTCACCCGCGCGATGACGGCGTTCCCACCGCTGCGGTCCCAGAAACTCTGGGCGGCGCTGTCGTCGGAGGAGCGCAGCATGACGTCCAGCGACTTGCGGTCGGCAGCGGACAGTGTCGTCTCACCCTCGGACTCCTGCAGCAGCAAGTCGTCGGCGATGAACAGCTTCACCACGGACGCGATCGGGAAGGGCGTGTTTGCCCCACTCGAGACGATCTGGCCGGTGTCGCGGTCCAGAACAACGGTGTCGATGTCGGCGCCGGCCGCGGCCGCGTCGGCAGTGGCTTGACGGACACGGGCGTCGAGTCCGTCGAGTGAGGCTGTCGGCTGGGCGGGCGGGGCGAGCGGGGCGAGGACTGGTGCCTGCGGGGCGTTCTCCGCGGCCGACGGCGCACCCCAGACCTGTGCCTCACATCCGGTGACGAGCAGCGCCGCACAGCCGATCGCCATTCTCGTCATCGCCCATTGCGGCAGCCGCCGACGCATAAGCCCCCTTCATCGAGCACACCGGTGACCCCAGCCTAGTCGCCATGGCACAAACGGTTCGCTGTCGCAGGAGAATGGACGAGTGGACATCGCCGTTGCCAGTTCGTAGCCTGTCGGAGACATTGACAGTCGGGCCAAGATCGGTCCTTGCAGCGAAGGATCGTGACAAGCCGAATGACCCGGGTGCGCCAGTCACTTCGGCGAACGGTGTGCGGTTGCGCGGTTGCGGTCCTGGTTACGGCCACGTCGATGGGCGGCGCAACTGCCGACCCGGCGGATGACGCGCTGGCCAAACTCAACGAGTTGTCCCAGCAGGCGGTGCAGAGTCGCGCGGCCGTCACAGCCGCCCAGCGCGAGGCCGACGCCAGACTTGCTGAGCAGATGGCGGCCGACGACCGTCACCGCGCCGACATGGAGACCCTTGCGGTCGCGAACGCCCAGCTTGCGCCCTATCAGGACGCCGCCGATCGCGTCGCCGCGATGACCTACATGGGTGGAGGCACCGGTCAGTTGTCCGCGATGCTGACCGCAGGCTCGCCACAACAGCTGATCGACATGCTGTCGCTACATCGAGCGGTAGCCGCTCAGACAGCCGATCAGATGGCGGCCCTGAAACCCGCACGGGAGCGCGCGGCCACCGCCGCGCAGACCTCAGAGCGATCGGCAGCCGGCGCCCGTGCCGCAGCCGGACAGGCCGCCGCGGTGCGTGCAGAACTGCAGGCCAAGCTGAGTGAAATGTTGAAGCAGATCGCGGCCGCGGAAGCGCAGTACGCGGCGCTGACACCTCAACTGCAAGCGGTGGTCGACAACGTACCTCCGCCGCCGAGCGCCCCCGTTCCGACAGACCCGGCGATCGTCGCGATGCCCGGCCCGCCTCCCGTCGACCCGGGTCCGTCCCTCGCAGCCGCCATCATCAACATCCCGGAGGCATTGCCCGTCGGCGTTGCGAACGAATCCGGCCTGCAACCCAACGCGATTCTGGCGGCCCGGGCCGTCAGCGCACAGTTTCCTCAGATCGGCGCGATCGGTGGGGTGCGGCCCGACTCGAAGCCGTGGCATCCGAGCGGCCTGGCGATCGACATCATGATCCCCAACCCCGGCAGCCCCGAGGGCATCGCGCTGGGAGATCAGATCATGGGGTTCGCGATGAACAACGCGGGTCGGTTCGGGTTACAAGATGTGATCTGGCGCGGCACGTACTACACGGCGGCCGGTCCCCAGGCATCTGGTTACGGCCACTTCGACCACGTGCACATCACCGTGACGCCGCGACGCTGACTTCCCGCACTTACGGGTGCTTGTTCCACTGGCCGCAATCCTGGGCCAGCACGTCATTGACGTCGACGCGGATGCCTCCGACGACCGGTCCCGGATCCGAGGCGGTGTCGATGACGCGCTGGTAGAGCACTGCGGCGGGGAAGATCTGGCCCTTGGACCACGACCGGGTCTGCCACGCCCACACGTGGCCGGGCGAGCCTGACCTGCCGATGACGCCGTCGGCGGTGGCCCACTGGCATGGGTTGATGCCGGCGTAGATCCCGGTGCGCTGCACACCGATCACCGAGTTGATTCCGCGAAACCATTGCAGTGCGACGTTGTTCCAGGTGTTGCGGTCGATATCGTCGTCGACGCTGAAGAAGATCGGCGCGCTCTTACCGCCACCTGCTGCGGTATGTAGTTGCCAGGCGGTCGTGGCGTCGGCGACGCCGCCGGCATACCCGCGCGTGAAGTCCGAAGGTGCGGTCCCGCCGGGCTTTCCGTATTGGTAGTTGCTGACGATCACCAAACCGGCGGCGGACAGTGACTGGGCGTAGGGCAGCGTGATCGGCTTGGCGCCGAAGGACGACCCAGGGCGCGAGGTCGATACGTAGTTGATCACCCCGGAGTGCCCAGCGGACCGGATGTCCTGGGCCGCAATCTGGCGCATGGCGTAGTCGATGAGGGTGGGGGCGGCGGCTGCGGCTGAAGGCATGGCGCCGGCAGAGGCAGCGCCGAACCCGGCAACCGCCGAGGCCGCGGCAGCATAACGCAAGGCGTCACGCCGGGAAACCAGCATGGCGCGATGTTAACAAAGTGGCAGTTGTGAATAATGTTGCCGCGCCGGGCGGTGACCGCGCGGGTTGTCGGACCCGCGCGCCACACTGGCGGGCATGGGAAAGCGCAACCGCGAGCGGCGGGCGGCCAAGCAGAAGCAACGGCGTCGATCGGCTCCTGAGCGCGAGCGCGTCCGGCCGGAACCTGAGACGGACCGGACGCAGATTCTCGAACGCATTGTGCTGGCACTGAGCACCGCTGCGGCAACGCCCTCTCCATGGCGCGCGGGCAAGCTACTGGAGCAGTGGAGCGACGTCGAGCGCGAACTCGATGTTGCTGCCGACCTCGTCGTGCAGGAGGCGATCCGCGCGGCGTGGGAGCACGGATGGTCGCCGACGGATCTCCACGAGGTCGCGCGCCGCAGGGGGGACGCAGCAACTGCGCGTTACCTCGACGAAGCCATAGTGCTGGAGTCCAAGCGGTATTCGGTGGCAACGCTGCACCCACGCTGGCGCGCCGAACTCGCCGAATTGTCGGCCGGCGGTAATCCGCCGGTGGCGGTACCACAGATGTGGCGTTGGGCCGCTGCGCATTCCCTCGACCGAGAAACTGTCTTGACCACGGTCCTTCGATTGTTGCACCTGCTGGGCAGGATCCCTGCAATCCAGGTGCTGCTGCCACTGCCGGGCGCGTACCTTCAATCGCCGGTACTGGTCGCCGATGTGGATGGAAAGATTCTGACCCGGGTGCGTGCGCTGCTGGCCAAGGCCGAGGTGACTGAGTACCCCGAGGAGGCTGAGGCGTTGTCGGCCAAGGCGCAGGCACTGATGGTCCGCCACTCCTTAAAGGAGGCGGTTGCCGATCACAACCTGGGACGGTCGTCAGTCGCTGTGGCACGCAGGGTCTGGATCGACAACCCCTATGTCGCGGCCAAGGTGGCGCTCGTGCAGGCGGTCGCGCAGGCGAATCGGTGCCGCACAGTATGGATCAAGGACCTGGGTTGCGTCGTTGCGGTCGGCACCGATGTGGACCTGGATCTGGTCGAGCTGCTCAGTACGTCGCTGCTGGTTCAGGCCAACCGTGCGATGCTGCTCGCCGGACGTCGGCACGAGATTCGGGGACAGACGCGCGCCAAGTCGTTCCGGCTGGCCTTCTTGACCGCCTACGCGCACCGCATTGGTGAACGGTTCAGTGAAACGAGTTCGTCAGTCGCGCAGGAGCTTCAGCATGACGACCGACTGTTGCCCGTGCTGGCTGCGCGTAATCGGGCGGCGGACGAGGCGTTCACCCGGCTGTTTCCGAGAGCCGTGGCCACACCGGTGGTTGCCTATGACCATGTGGGGACAGGAGCGGGGCGCTCGGCGGCGGACGCTGCGATGCTCGACGTCCGAGACTCGATCGCGGACTGAAGGCCGCAAGGCTCGGTGTCCGACAGATGGAGGGATGTGGCGGCTAAGCGGTGCGCGCGCTCCACTCAGCGGTTCGTTCGGGCGCCGCCTCGGCGAGCGCCTTGCGGGTGTCTTCCACGTCGAAATCCTTGCCGTACACCGGTGTTCCAGGCTGCTGGCGCCACGATTCGGAGATCGGGCCGGCGTCGACCGGATCGAAGCCGAGTTGTTCGACGACGCCGTGCACGAGTTCCCGGCCCGAGCCGTCCTCGCCGGCGATCGGGAGTGCGATGCGTTTCGGCGTTCCGCTGGGCGCCCCGCGCTCGAGCAGATGCTTCCAGAAGATCCCGTTGAACACCTTGTAGACGGGCGCACCGATCTGCTCGGCGACCCACGCACTCTCGACCTGGCCGTCCTCGATGCCGGCGATTTCACCATCGCGCTGCTGGGGGTAGTAGTTGTTGGTCTCGATCACCGGGGCACCCGGCCTACGTGCATCGACAATTCCATCGGCGAGGTCGGGAACGTTCTTCTGCGGGATGCTCACGATGACGAGGTCGGCATCGTGAGCGGCGTCTTTGGCCCACACCGCCGTCGCACCGGTTCCATCGGCGAGGTCAGCCAGTGTTTCGGGCGAGCGCGAATTCGACACTTTCACGTCGTGTCCGAGTTCACGCAGCCGGCGCGTCAACGTGCCGCCGATCAGACCCGCTCCGATGATTCCGATCTTCATATCTGCCCCAACGTGTGGCCACCCCACCCTATTCCGGTTAGCTCGACTCTCCCAGTGCTCGCCGACAAGCTCGGCCTCGGCTGAAGCATTAGCCGGCGGGCGTGATATCCCCGCCCGAACCCTTCACCGAGGACTTGGCGCGCTTCTCGGCGCGTACCGCCCGCCCGCTGCGCACAAACCCGGTCGCAGAGACCGACACCGACAGCAGTGCATCCTCGCCGGCCACGAGCGGATGGAACCCGACGCCGGCGCCACCACGGCCCTTCACCGGAATATCGGCGACTTCGGTGACCTTCCAACCCTTTTCGGACCTCGACAGGATGGCCTCACCGTTCTCGCAGGTGAGTGGCAGCGCCGCGATCACCTCGTCGCCATCGTCGGCCAACTTCACCCCCGCCACGCCGTTGCCGGCCGCGCCCTGCGGATTCACCGCGGCAGGATCGATACGCAGCACCTTCCCGCGCCGGGTGACCAGTGCCAGATGCGAACCCTCCGCCAGGACACCCGAGCGCAGCAGCCCGGTGATGTCCGGGGCCACCGGGATGTCGCGGGTCTTGTACGGCAGCCCGCCACCGGTGGTGAACTTGATCCGCCCGTCGGTCCACACCGCCCAACCCAGACCTGTCGTGAGTAGCTCGCCGTGGCTGTCGGAGAACACCCCGCGGTCATCGAGTCGCCACGAGGCGTTGACTTTTCGTTCGCGGGCACCGTCCTCGTCGGTGCCGGTCGTCACCGGGGTGGCCGACTCATCCAGTACGGTGCGGCGATCGAACTCGGGACCATCGAACAGCTTCGCCGTCGCCTTGAGCTCCTGGTCGATCACCTTGCGGCGCGCATCGGGGTTGGCCACCAGCTCGGTCAGTTCGGCGAACTCGGCATCCAGCTTCTCGGCTTCGGCCTGCAATTCGATCACGTCGAGTTTGGTCAATCGCCGAAGCTGCAGTCCCAGAACATAATCGGCCTGTGCGGCGTCGATCGCGAACCGCTCCTGCAGTCCCAGGCGGGCGTCGTCGACGGTGTCGGAACCCCGGATGACGGCCACCGCGGCGTCGATGTCCAGATGGATGGTCATCAGGCCGGTGACCAGGTGCCGCCGTGCGGTGACCTTCTCCAGCCGATACTCGCTGCGGTGCAACACCACCGAATCACGCAGGGACAGGAATGCCTTGATCAGCTCACGCACCGACCACCAGCGCGGCACCCGGTTCTCGTCGAGTGCGACGAGGCTGGCGGCGAACGTCCCTTCCAGCGGCGTCAGGGCGAGCAACTGGTCACGGATCGTCTCGGCGCTGTGCCCACGCTTGGCGGTGACCACGATGCGCAGCCCGTTGCGCCGGTCGGTCAGATCGGACATGTCCGCCACGCCGGACATCTCGCCGGATTCGACGAGGGCTCGGATACGTTCCTGCACAGTGTTACTGGCGACACCGGGCGGTAGCTCGGTGACGATGACGTTCTTTCCGTCGACGGACACCGTGCCGCGCACCGTGAACGCACCCCGGCCGGTGGTGATGTATTCGCGCAGGCCGGCCGTGCCGACCACCGTGGCCCCACAGCCCCAGTCGGGCCCGGGAATGAGTTTGACCAGCCTGTCGTCGGTCATGTTCGGCGTGGCCAGCATTGCCCGGCAGGCCGCCATGATCTCGCGCGGATTGTGGGCGGGCACCTTCGTGGCCCAGCCCTCGGCGATACCGACGGCGCCATTGCAGAGCAGCACCGGCCACCCGGCCGGCAACACCGTCGGCTCGGTCCATTCCCCGTCGAACGTCTGCACCATCGGCACGGCGTGATCGTCGAGTTCGGCGGTCAGCGCCGCGCCCGGCGCGGACAGCCGCATCTCGGTGTAGCGATCGGCGGCGGGGATGTCGCCTTGGATGCGCGGGAACGCGCCTTGTCCGTCAATGACTTTCACGCGCTGGAACTCGGCGGCCATCAGCGCCGCGGCCCCGTACATGGACGCGCCGCCGTGCGGGTGCAGGTTGCCGGTCACAGCCGAGCACACCTTTGAGGACTTCTGAGGCTTGTTCCCGGGCAGCAGCCGTGAGTCGTGCATCTGGTAGAGCAGACGTCGCTGGCCGGGCTTGAGTCCGTCGAACGCCGACGGGATGGCGCGGTCGCTGACGCTGTAGAGCGCGAAGGTCAGCTGGTAGTGATTCCAGTAGTCATCGGCGCTCTGGTCGAGCACCAGGTCCGGGTTCTGCTCGATGGTGGCGGTCACGTCGGGCTCCTAGTCGAGATCCAGCGATGCGGTGTCCACGCGGGAGGCGATATCGGCCATCCACGTGCGCCTGCCCTCTGGCGGTCCGCCGAAAAGAGTGTGATGCAGCTTGGCTTCGCCTTCATCGAGGTGCACCCGAATCACGGTGCGCCGCTGAGGATCCAGCACGGTGTTCCAGAAGTCATCGGCGTCCATCTCGCCGAGGCCCTTGTTCCGCTGCACTTCCACCTTGCGTTTGGAGGTGGCTTTCAGCTGCGCGACGGCAGCGTCGCGTTCGGATTCGTCCTGGCAGTAGATCCGATCGTTGGCGTCCTTGACCACGAACAGCGGCGGCAGCGTCACGTAGATCATCCCGGCCTCGATGAGCGGCCGGTAGAAGTCCAGGAACATCGAGATCAGGCTCGAGTTGATGTTGCCGCCGTCGGGGTCGGCGTCGGAGGCGAACAGGATCCGGTCGTAGCGGCACAGTTCCGGGTCGCAGTGGTCACGCACCCCGCAACCCAGGATGCGTTCGATCGAGTCGAACTCGTCCTTGACCCGCGCCTTGCTCAGGGTGAACCCGTATACGTTGGGCGGCTTGCCTTTCAGCGGAAAGGCGGCCTGGAAGGTGGCGTCCCGCGCCGCTTTGATGGTGCCTAATGCCGAATCACCCTCACACAGGAACAGTTCGGCACCCGATCCGCGGCCGGTCTCCCGGCTGGGCAGCAGCTTTGGCGGCAGCGACAGGTTCGTCCCCAGCCCCTTGGCCTTCGACGCCGCCCGCGATCGTGCCTTCGCGCCCTCGGCGCTGCGCCGTGCCCGGGCGGCCTCCAGCGCCAACTTGGTCCACAGCGACACCGTGTCGCCGTTGGCGGCGTTGACCGCCCAGATGGTGGCTTCGCGCGCCACATCCGGGGCCATCGCGACGTTCAGCGACCGCGATGACACCGCGGTCTTGGCTTGCGAGTCCCATGACACATCGGGCGCGCGGGTATCGACGGCCAACGCTGTGACCGCGGCGAAATCCTGTGCTTCCGGACCTTCCTCGCCCTTGGCCAGGCCGAGATCGCGGATGCGGGATGCCCGGTCGGCCAACGCTTCGGACAGCCCTTTCACGGCGGCCGTCAGGTGGGATCCGCCGCCGGGGGTGCGCACGGTGTTGCAGAACGCGGCGATGGTTGCCGGTTCGGCAGGTCCGGCGGTCAATGACCACCGGAATGGTGTCGGGCCGCGGCCGGTGGTGTATTCACCGTGACCCTCGACGACAGCCCGTACGCCGGGAACGGGAGTGCCTGCGGCGGCGCACATGAGGTCCAGTAGGGATTCGGTGCCCCATGGACCGTTGAATGGCGCCATCAACTCAGGCCGGATCTCGTCCCCGGGCCAGCCCTCGTCGACGACGACCAGGTGCACCCCGGGCGACATCCGCGCCGCGGCGTGGGCCCGCAGCAGCACCTCGCCGATGTCGATGGTCGAATCGGGCACCACGGCAGGGTCGAACAGGATCCGTACCGTCGTGCCGTGCGCATCCGGCTGGCGGTTTCCGCTGCCGCGCAGCTTCTGCGTGTCGGCGCGCGTGAACGGGGCGTTCGGGTCGAACTCTTTGCCGTCGAACACGCCGGGGTAGCCGCCGCCGAAACTCTGCAGGTAGGTCTTCCCGGCCCGGCGAACCGTCACGTCGGTGCGTGCGGAGATGAACACCGCTGCCGCGGCGCCGATTCCGTTCAACCCGGCGCCGGTGCTGGCGGCGTCGGTGTGTGCGGAGAACTTGCCACCGGCCCGCGCGGTGCCCAACGTCTTGACGATGCCGTTCTTCCCGTTCACCGGGTCAGAGTCGATGGGTAGGCCGCGGCCGTCATCGGCGACGCTGACCGATCCGTCGACGTGCAGGGTGATCGTGACGGTGGATCCACCGTGGCCCGGATCGGCGACCTCTTCGATCGCGTTGTCGACCAGCTCCCGCAGGGCGGTGTTGAGCACGTCGAGACCGAGGTTGACCGCCGGCCGCAGGCGTGTGTGCTGGACATCGTCGAGCTCGGTGATGTCGGCGGCGGTGTAGCTCACTGCTCGTCCTTTCCATCAGATCCGGGAGGGGTGCCGCAGGAATGGTAGACCGCCTGCCCGACATCTTCGCGCATCCCAAGCGTGACGGCGAACGATGGGTAACGTCACCGACTCAGCGCAGGTACGTGACCAACGCCTCGGTGACCTCGGCGGTTGACGCCGTTGCATACCGACACCGATCGGCGTCGCGCGCCGCTCGATGAGCGGCTGATCGCTGACCTGCGTGATCTGGCTTGGGAGGTGTCGGAAAAGACGGTGGCCGAGCCGAACCGTAGATGGGTCGGTGACATGGCTGGGTTGGTTTCGTGCCGTACGCCACCGATGATGGTGCCGGGCGGCTGTACCGCGGTACCGATTTCGTCGAAGCGGTGGCCGAGAACAACACTGCCGGCGCGTATTTCGTCGGGGCCCGCGACGGTTCAGCGGTGGAGGCGACGCCTGACGTCCGGCGGCTGCGAGCCGCCTGCAAAAGCAGTACGGTAAGCACCATATTGATGGTGGGGCACGTCACGGAAATCGCTGGATTCAGCCCGCAGGTTTCCGGGTACCACGGGTACCACTGCACCATGTAAGCCGCGGGGCCATCGGCGCCTCCGCGAAGTCGGGACGAGCGCGGAGTGAATCGATGAACAGGATCAATCGCTGGATAGGCACCGCCGCGGCGGCGGTTTTCGTGGCGGCGGGGTCCGTTGCCGTGGCTGGTCAGGCTTCGGCCGCCGAGTGCCCGGATGTGCAGCTCGTCTTTGCGCGGGGCACCTTCGAAGCGCCCGGTGTCGGGGGCACCGGCCAGGCGTTCGTGGATGCACTGCGCGCCAAGACCGCCGGTAAGTCCGTCGACGTGTACCCGGTGAACTACCCGGCATCGCTGAACTTCGCAACCGCCGCCGATGGCGTGATCGATGCGGGCAACAAGGTCCGCGACACGGTGGCCGCCTGCCCGGACAGCAAAATCGTCCTCGGCGGATTCTCACAGGGTGCCGCGGTGGCCGCATACATCACCGCCGACGCCGTGCCGGAGGGGTTCGCGCTGCCGCCGGGTCTCACCGGGCCGATGCCTGAGGAGGTCGCTGACCACGTCGCCGCGGTGGCCTTGTTTGGCAAACCGTCGAGCGGGTTCCTGCAGATGATCTACTCGGGTGCGCCGCTGATCACCGTCGGCGCCCCCTATGCGGGCAAGACGATGGACCTGTGCATCCCGACCGACCCGGTGTGCGCCCCGGGCGGTAGCGACCGCAATGCCCACAGCATGTACGCGGCGAATGGACTGGTCGATCAGGCAGCCGAATTCGCGGCGGGCAGGGTCGGCGGCACCAGTAGTGCAGGCACCGGTCAGACCATCGACGCGGCATCCGGGCAGCCCTAGCCCCCGTGGCCACCAAAGTATTGACTACGCAAAGTAAACAGATAGCCGAAATTTGAGCAGAATGCTTAACCGAGGCCTGCGCTGTGCAAGTGCTCAGGATCG
>WOYI010492528.1_pt1 | contig 14450 bp, 10 predicted proteins | sample 6423411 | NCBI WGS metagenome assembly WOYI01 (sample SAMN13441803, study PRJNA592873) | oil field metagenome | biome: oil field; feature: oil-well bore; material: oil-contaminated soil; isolation source: oil-contaminated soil from oil-well borehole | place: Germany: Wietze | collected 2016-10-18 ...
GAACTCAGCTATTTTCATCCTCCTTTGTGACGGGTACCGTCATGTGGGTTTCATTATAAAAAGCAAGCAAATAGAAAAATTGAAAACAGGTGATTATGTGATGTTCTCTTTGTTAAAGAGCAAACAGGAAAGCGATCTTCCTCCTAAACTGGTAAGAATGATTAAAGACGACGGTGAGGATTCAGAAATAAAAAAAATCGGGTGTGCTGCCGGTGAAGAATTAAAAAATATCGGGAATGAATTTTATTGCAAAAATAAATTAATAGCGAAGGCTAAAGAATATTCTCTAGGCGGGGAAAGATTGAAAAAGTTCGAATTCTCAGGAAAAATTCCGAAAGGTAATATGTTTTTGGTGGGTGATCATTTAGATTCGTACGACTCAAGATATTTTGGGTTTATAAAAGCAAAAGATATCATTGCAACAGTATATCCACTTTTTTAATAAAGTGGTGAATAATGAAAGCATTCCACGAAGCTGGAGCGGGCGTCAGAAACAGACGGTTTTGAATTGAAGAATGACTACTAAACCCGACCTTTCTATACTTTCGTGAAAAAAGTTTCATTATAATTGATTTTAAGCGGTCACTAATCCGTACAAAAAAATTGATCTGATCAAAATTATCAAAAATCTTTTAAAAACTGATGATAATCCGGTTTTTCTGACCAAATTGGATGAGCAAGAAATTGAATCTCTGGTTGAGTGTATCATGGTAAACGGTTGAAAATATTAATAATAAAGATTATCAATGAACCTTAGCATACTTTTTTTTTGGATTCTGCGCTTGCCTCTATTGACAAATAATTATACGATGCGTATATTACCGTATAATGAAGAAAGATATACTAAAAGCAAATGAATCCGATGCCTTGAGATGCATAAGGAATTACCTTATACATCATGGTAAGTTTCCTTCCGTCCGAGAACTGATGTCTGCTCTCGGATATAAATCTCCACGTTCCGCAGCATTGATTATAGATACGCTAATAAAAAAGGGGTTTTTGAACAAAAAACATAATGGTGAATTGCAACTAACGAAGCAAGAGGATTCAGGCAGCGAATATAACGCTCGAACTGTTGATATTCCACTTGTCGGCACGGTTGCCTGTGGATTACCAATATTTGCAGAGGAAAATATCGAAGCATTTTATCCTGTTTCATTGGATCTGCTACAATCTGGCTCAAGATACTTCCTTCTTAGAGCCAGAGGAGATTCAATGGATGAAGGTGGAATAAATAATGGCGATTTCGTATTAGTCCGGCAACAATCTTCTGCGGAAAATGGCGACACTGTAGTTGCAATCATTAATGACGAAGCGACTATCAAAGAGTTTCATAGTACAAAAAATGCTGTGATTCTTAAACCAAAATCGTCCAATCCACAGCATGTACCAATTATTTTAACATCCGACTTTCAAATCCAAGGGGTCGTAGTAAAAACGATCCCTAATTTTGGCTAAAAAGGAGAAAAAAGATATGCCATTACCCAAACACGTTAGAACAAGCAAAGGTACGTTTAGGCAAGAAAGCGGAAACTCACGGGCCAAAAATCTTGCAAAGGATTATCCTGAATTTGCGAAGGTTCATCCGGAAACAAAGATCGAGACACTGAGAGAAAAATCAGGCGAAAGCTCAATTAATGGCGTGCGTAAATGGTTGAGGGAAAATAGATAGAAATTGGAGTTGTATCATGGTTAAAATTACCGACCCTTATGAAAGGCAGGCCAGATTATGGCCTGCACTGTTAGCTCTGTGTCCGATAATAATAACGTTGGAATTAGTTTGTGGAAAAACCATGTCGGTGTTGACAAACGTAGTTATGCTCGCTACCTCTTGTGGAGGCCTCTATCTTCTTACGAATATTTGTCGAGAACGAGGAAAACTTCTTGAGCCCAAATTGTACAAAGCTTGGGGAGGTAAACCTACCACACAGTTGCTAAGACATCGGAATACCACCATCGAAGGAGTGACTAAAAGACGCTACCACAGTTTTCTTGCGAACAAGATTAACGTGCCTTTTCCCAACGCAGAGCAAGAAGGTGCCGATCCGACTTCTGCCGATGAAGTCTACCAATCGGCTATCCGGTGGTTGCTGAATCAGACGCGTGACACAAAACAGTTCAGTTTACTATTCAAAGAAAACATCACATACGGCTTTCGCCGTAATGCTTTAGGACTGAAACCGTTGGGTATTGGTATTTCTTTAATATCCATTTTGTGGGTGTTGTTGTCCTATGGAGTAATTACTTGTTATGGAAAGTATTTTATTAATGTTGCAGCTCTAAAGACGCTGCCTGAAATAGCTATTGTCTCTCTGTCATCATCAATTCTTATGCTTCTGGTATGGACGTTGTTCTTCACCCGTGCTAGTGCCCGCACAGCTGCATTCACATATGCTGAAACGTTACTTCGATCATGCGACGTGATAGACAACAAGAAATGATCAAAGGATGTAATAAATATTAATTTTAAGGAGAAATATTTAAATGCAATCTACAATTACTTTTTTCCCCGTGGATAATGGCGATATGACACTTATAAAACTTGAAGACAAGACAACTATATTGATCGACATCAATATCCGACAAGTTGCGGAAGATGATGAAGATCCAACTTGTAATGTTTCACAAGAACTTAGAGGTATGCTTGAAAAAGATAATAAGAGTAGACCTTTTGTTGATGTCTTTTTATTAAGTCATCCAGATAGAGATCATTGCACTGGACTTCAAAATCATTTTCATCTAGGGCCACTAGATAATTATGTAGAAAAGCCACCAGAAGGTGAGGATTTGAAAATTATCATAGGGGAAATATGGTCTTCTCCGCTTGTTTTTAGACGTGCCAGCAAAAATCACACACTGATCGAAGACGCCAAAGCGTTCAATACGGAAGCAAAGAGGCGCGTAAATCTATATAAGGAAAAGAAGCAACTATTTTACGGCGACAGGATTATTATAATCGGAAAAGATGAAAACGGGAAAACCGATGGCCTGGAAGAAATTCTTAAAGAAGTTGGTGATGTAATCAAAATAATCAATGGCAAGAGTTGCGATCATTGTACTGCATGTATAATTGCACCTTTCCCCATTCAGGAAGACGAAGAAGCAGAGGAAAAGATTACCAAGAATCATTCAAGTGTTATAATGCAATTTTCATTTAAAATAGATAGTGTTGATAGCGCATGTCTATTTCTCACCAGTGGTGATGCGGAAGTTTATATCTGGGAGAAATTGTGGGCTGAACATAAAAAGTCAACATCTAAACTACAATATGATTTAATGCTGGCGCCACATCATTGTTCTTGGCATGCCTTATCCTATGATAGTTGGAGGAAAAATAAGAATCCTCAAATTAATAAAGATGCCAAATGCGCTCTAACGCAAATGCGTGCGGGGGCATTCATCATATCGAGCAGTAAGCCAATAAAAGATGATGATAATGATCCGCCATGCTGGGGGGCTAAGAAGGAATATAAGACAAGCTTGGATGCTGTAAAAGGAGAATTCTTTTGTACTGGAGAATATCCGAATGAAGAAAGACAAGAACCTCTCATATTTAAATTAACAAAGAATGGTCCTCAACCACCTTCAAAGAAGAGCGAATCTATCACAGGACCTGCTGTTATTATAGGAAGTACTAAAGAACCAGTTTATCACGGGCAAGAATAATTGATCTATTAAGAGGACATTACACTTGCCGAAAAAAGATAAAATATTATTAATGCATCCAGAATCAGATAATGCATATAAAATCATCAAAGCACATTCTGCTACCACCAAGGTAAATTTGCCACAATCTTATGAAAATGGCGGTTTCTTAATACGTTTTAAGATGGAGGTATCCCTGCCTTCAAGATGCAGGCAGCAAGGTGTAACTGAAACCGGTGTTAAGTTAATAGAACCAATCAAGTTCTTCTTTCCTCCGTCTTATCCATTTCATGCGCCTATTATTTATCTTCGGAAAGATTTCAATAGTAAACTTCCGCATATAAATCCTCTAATCAATGTTGATATTGTAGAAGGAATAACCCCCTGTATCTACGAAGGCAGTCTTAATGAATTACTATTGAGAGATGCAGATGGGTTAACAGACATCATAAATCACCTCTCCGAATGGCTTGGTAAGGCAGCGATAAATGATCTAATAGATTTCCGGCAAGGATGGGAACCCATACGTAGAGACCTTAATTCAGGATGGATTGTGTATGATCTATCAGAAATGAGAAATCTGATTACTGATAATAGTGGTTATGCAATTTTCTCTGGACGTTTTATACAGAGCCAATCCGATCAAAAAGATTTACAAATTGTCTATGGTATAATCAATCAGTCAAAGCCACTTAAATTAAGCGCTGGATCGATGAATCAATTGCAGAAATATGGGGGAAAAAATGGAGTGACTGGATTTGACTCTATAGTATTTTTCATCTGGTCAGATAAGGATGCTGTTGCAAACCATTATGCACCTGACACCGTAACAAACTTTCAACAATTCATTGAGAAGGCTGAGCAGTATGGATGTAGAACATCGTTACAAAACGCACTGAATGAACTTTTTTGGGCACTTGATCGGGCAGGTTGGCAAAATGTACAATTTCCTATATTCATTACTCTGTGTGCACGTAGACCTGAACATCTGATTGGTAGTGATTCAAATCTCGAATTAATATCCTATGAAATAAATTGTAAACTTGAAAAATCCCTCTCTCAAATTGCTGCTGATGGAAAGACCTTAACAATAAACCCTTTATCCTTGGTGGTTGCTTTAGGGCACAGGCATATGTTGAATAAGAGACTACTGCGCCAGATGTCTGGATATGATCTTAATATCGAAAATGGTCCAGTCGTTATGATTGGTTGTGGAAGTGTGGGTTCTAAAATTGCCATGCATCTTGCAAGATCAGGTTGCGGTCCCTTCTATCTTATTGATAATGGCATATTTGCCCCTCACAATGCAGCAAGACATGCTTTAACTTTTCCAGAGATTCCCATTAAGAAAACAGAACTTCTTGCAGAGGAAATTAATTATCTGAGACAAAATGTTAAGTTCTTATCATGTGACGTTATTAGCATATTGGATAAACCGCCAAACGATAATGAAACCATACCACCAAATACTTCTTTAATTATTGAAACAACAGGATCGATTGCTGTGAGGGAGAAACTTGCATCCTTAAGGCCTGAAAATCTTCCCGGGCGTCTTTTTCATGCTGCATTATATGAAAGTGGCCATATCGGTGTTATAGCTATTGAGGGACAATTAAGAAATCCAAATGTGGACGACTTATTGGTCAAATTTTGGGATGCTCGTGTTAATGACGAACAGCTATTTTTGAAATTTTCTAAAAATGAAACTATTGCCAACCGCCAAGACGTCGGGATGGGATGTGGGTCATATACGATGGTGATGCCTGATACTCGAATATCTGTTTATGCAGCCGGGATGGCCGAAAAAGCAAGACATATTATAGAAAAGGGATGTCCTGAAAACGGCGAACTGTGGATTGGTCTTTTGGATGCATCTGATATGGGTGTCCAATGGAAAAAATATTCTCAAAAGCGGTCTACGATTTTGAGAACACGCGGTAGCAATGAATGGGAAATAAGAATCTTAGAAGAGGCGCATGACCAAATTACGGAAGAAGCAAGAAAATGGAAAAATATTGAAACAGGCGGTGTTCTCATTGGTCGAATTTTTCTCAATCGACGCTGTATTACTGTCGCTAGAGTTATCGAAGCACCAATTGACAGCGTACGACGAGAAAACTCTTTTATCTTGGGTACTCAAGATTTAAGAAAGACCGTAAGTAACATATTTGACAGAACTGGCGGAACGCTGGGTTACGTTGGAACATGGCACAGTCATCCTTACGGTCCTGCAGCGCCATCATCAACGGATAGAAATGCACTAGATAGAATAAAAACATTAAGATTAGGAGCACCTGCATTATTTTTAATATGGACACCTAATGGTTTTGTGGCCATAATCGATGAAGGTAAGTTAGCATAAATATAAATGTCGATTAACGAATAGGTTCATAAGTTGGGCTTAGAACCCCAAAGCGAATTATATTTACAATTAACTCATTACGCCACAAAATAATACATTATGAAATTAGAAACTTTCAATGACGTATTAGCCTCTATTAAGAAGAATCCAAAACGCTCGTTTCATCTTCTCCTAGGAAATGGCTTCAGCATCGCGTATGATTCGGGAATCTTCTCATACAACGCGATGCATGACTTCATCACAAAACAGGTCGACAAGGATCTTTCGACGATCCTTAGTGTCATTGAAACTAAAAACTTTGAAGTTATCATGCAGTATCTCGATAATTTCTCCGCATTGATTGATGCTTTTGGTGGCTATCCGAAGCTCAAGAAGCGAGTAGATGCGGCTAGCTCGAAACTGAAAATGAGTCTTTTGGGGGCAGTAAAAGAGCTTCATCCTGAGCATGTATTCAAGATTCCTGACGTGCAGAGTAATGCATGCGCAAATTTCCTTAAGGTTTTTTTGGACTCTGGCGGCAACATTTTTTCAACAAACTACGACTTATTACTTTACTGGGTTCTAATGAGGAACAACATCGTCAAACACGTTGATGGTTGCGGACGCGAACTTGAGAACATTACCGATGAGTTTGTTCCGCCAGAAGAACAAGTATGGTCAGAACTGACGTGGGGCAAATATCGCGATGAACAGAATGTATTCTACCTACACGGTGCCTTGCCCTTTTTCGATAATGGCATCGAAGTTATTAAAGAGGAATATGACATCTACAATTACTTATTACAAAAAATCAGCGCAAGGATGGAAAAAGGCGAGTATCCGATCTTTGTTACGGCTGGAGACGGCCAGCAGAAACTCCAACATATCATGCATAACCAATATCTAACATACTGTTATGAGGAACTATGTGGCACTGAGGGTTCTTTAGTAACTTTTGGTTTTAATTTTGGCTCATGTGATGAACATATCATTGATGCTATTAATAAAGCTGCCAAGCATGGACGGAAAGTAAAAGATAAGCTCTGGAGTATGTATATTGGCGTGTACTCAAACGATGATCGGAAACATATTGAACAGATTGCGGATAAGTTTAAGTGCAAGGTGCACATCTATGATGCTACGACAGCAAACATTTGGGGAATAAAAAAGAGTAAAACATAACAAGCGGATGCAGCAATAATGGATTTTTCACCAATTATAAGTCAAATGATGAGATATGTAATTTTATATCTCATACCACTTATTATCCTGCTTGCTATACTAAAATCATCTTGGTTCAAAGGCTCAATTGGTGAGTTTATTGTAAATGCATTGGGGAAACTGATGCTCGATAAAAATGAATACCATCTTATCAAGAATGTTACTCTACCAATAGAGAACGGAACCACTCAAATTGATCATGTCATTGTTTCCGAATATGGCGTATTTGTGGTTGAAACGAAAAATATAAAAGGGTGGATTTTCGGTAGCCCAAACCAGCCGATGTGGACTCAAAAAATATACAAGCATTCGGATAAATTTCAGAACCCACTCCATCAAAATTACAAGCATGTAAAAACCTTAGAGCAACTGTTAGGACTAAATGATCGGCAAGTTCATTCTTTGGTCGTGTTTGTAGGCGATAGCACATTCAAGACAGCAATGCCGGAAAATGTAACGTATGGTTTCGGTTATATTCGATATATAAAGTCAAAAAAGCAGCGTATTTTATCTCCGGTAGAGGTTAAAGAAATCATCAACAAGATTGAGATGGGGAGGTTAAGCCCGTCTTTCAAAAGTCACCAACAACACGTAAAACATGTGCAGAAAATCAAAAGCGAGAAACAAAACGGTGTTATCTGCCCTCAGTGTGGCGCTATTATGGTAATGCGCGAATCAAAAAAGGGTGAAAGCGCCGGTAAACAATTCTGGGGTTGCTCAAGGTTTCCTAAGTGTAGAGGAGTAGTAAATATCACATAACAATCAAATACACTCGGACTGCAAAAAGTTGCAGCGCCTTATGCTCGGTTGGGTGAAAAATATGAACAGACGTCAGATAAATAATGAGGAATTAACAGCTCTATTTTACCTTATTGGAAAGGGAATCTGGCATCTACAAAATCTTGAGGATGCTCTTCAAACATACATAACAATCAAAGTTGAAATTAAAGAAGTTGGTGTTATGAATGCTGAACAGGCGGAGGATCTTCTTAAGAAGCACAGAGCTAATACTCTCGGGACCTTACTCAAAATAGCAAAGAATAATAATGTTTTCAGTGAGGAGTCAGTGAAGCGTTTGGAAGTTTTTAAGGAAGAACGGGACTGGCTGGTTCATAGATCGGTGCATCAAAATGGGAAAGACCTATATTTAAATAATAAGCGTTATGAGTTAATGGAGCGCATTGAAAGATTTTCTGAAGAAGCCTTAGCTTTGCAAAAAGCTGTAGCGCAAGAGTTTGAAGATTTTTCAGTGAGCAAGGGCGTTTCGAGAAAATGGATTCACGACAAAGCGGCCCGTGATCTAGCAAAGCTAAAGGGTGCAATTGCCTAACCAGTCAAATTCATCTGACCCGCTGCCGTTACGTTCTTATCGTCGATCTGAGGTACATAGTCCTTTCTGGAGGCGGCATTTGACATGCCTCATGGAAAAGTGTAGATTCCCATCGCTAATCCTTACAGTTTTAAAATCATTTGGGAGTCAAAAAAATCATTATAGTGCCCCCAAATTACGAGAGCTAATCATTTTTCTAAAGTTACGTGACATGTTGCAGATCAGACTATTTATGCCAATGTAAATAAAACACTTTCCATTCTGTAATTAGACTCAAAAATATAGGGCCAACATATGGTAGTAAAGCGAGAAAAGAAAACAATCCGAACAAAAACAAAAAAAGATTACCTCCTTTTAACTCTCTTGGATCTCAAACCAACAGGACCTACTGGATTTGAAGGGTTGATTCGAGAGCTATTGGAATGTTGGACTGGTCAATTATTCCGATTGGCGCGTGCTGGCAGCCAGTCAGGTAAAGATGCAACTTCCGATTCTCCATCGGGTATTATTATTGCTGCCGAAATGAAGCGTTATGGTCAAGAGTCGACTCTCAACAGACGAGAACTTTTAGGTGAACTTGTTGAAGCAATACAAGGCCTTCCGAACCTTGATCTGTGGGTGTTAGCGACAACGACAGAAATCGGTGACAAAGAGGTGGAGGGGATTAAAAAACAATCGGAACAAGAAGGAATAGAAAGCCTTCTCTTGGATTCAAGAGAAGATGGCAGTGGATACTTGAAGGCATTTTGTGCAAGATATCCAGATATAATTAAGAATTTCTGCAACAAAAACAATCAAGACATTAATATTGAAGAATTAGAGTTAAGCATCAATTCTATCCAAAGTCACGCAAATTACGAAAGGACTATTAAACAACTTAGTGAAAAACTAAATGCTGCAGTTTTCGGATTCAATGGTGCACGAAGTAAAGTATTTCAATGGTTGCGACAACATATTGATAGCCACATAGAATCGATGTCCGCATTTCAACAAGACATTGGCTTGAACGATAAGAAACGCCGCGAACCAATAATCCGCACCAGCCTGAATGCGCAATTTAATTCTTGGTGGGAAAATAGAAATGCTAATTCGGCTCATGCCGTTCTTCTCGGCGAGGAGGGAACAGGCAAAACATGGGCGGCTATGGCTTGGCTGTCAAGCAGGTTCGATGGTAAAACAGGCCCAATTCTTCTGCCAGTTACATCGGCTCAATTATCGGGCACCTCAAACATTGATGAACTAATTATTGAGACCTTGATAAAGCGTTGTGGAAAAACGGAAACGTTCTGGAAGAAGCGTTTGAACGGATGGATGAACCGTCCGGAGATAGACGGGCCACTATTTCTTCTTTACTTGGACGGCTTGAATGAAAAACCTAATTTACCTTGGCGCAATTTAATCACACAAGCTAATTCCAGTGATTGGTATGGACGCGTTGCTATTTTTATGAGCAGCCGAAAGGAATTTTATCAGACAAAAATTGCTTCACTGGATTCAGGTGTTAAAGAGATTGAAACAACCGGTTACGATGACGCAGAATTGAAGCAGGAGTTAGATCTTGCAAGTGTTCCAAATTCGGTAGTAATTCCAGAAGAAATGCGCTCCTTAATCCGAAAACCTCGATATTGCGACTTGGCATTACGATATTTTGCAGATCTTTTGAATAGTGGAGATCTCACAATCGAGCGCCTGCTTTATCAAGACTACAAGGAAAGAATGGCAAAGAAGCTTAACCTGCCGGTTACGGACGACGATTTCAATCAAATACTATGTGCGCTGGCAAAGAAACACATGAACGGAATTCACTCTTTTGGGAAAACGGATATTGCTACAATTCTTCCGAGTGCGGATGCAAGCGGTGCCATTATGCAAGAAATTATTGATGGAGGTCTCTTGGTCAAAACTGATCAGATATCGACCCCCTATCGTGTAGAAATCCGAAGGCTTGTTTATGGCCTTGGAATGCTAATGGCCGATCAGGTAAGCAGTGAGCAACGCGCATCGATTGATGAATACCTTGCTGTCGCAGAAACTTGGCTAGAACCACATCCGGATATGGAGCTAAAAGTCACGATTGTTGGTGCAGCAACATTTATCAGCATTATGAATAAGGATTATCCGGTTAATGCTAGACGGGCATTGCTACTGCTTTGGATAGGTTCGCGTAATATGACGGACTTACAGGAAAAAGCTGTAAGCGCGTATTTACCTGATTGTGCCCAGGATATTATAGCGATTACTGACGTCTTTTGGAGTTCAGAAAAAGACAATGGCGTTGCACAAGAGAGATTAGCGAGGGCCTTCTTGAAACATCGTGATGACTCAAAGATTAAACCCATACTAATTGACGCTTGCAAACGTTGGATGAGTTACATAAATATCAATGGACAGCCTTTTGAGCGATCATCAAATAAGGATAATATCAGTGAGCTTCGTCAAGGTTTATTTAAGCGCCTTGGCCAAGAAGTTGCAACAGGAGACTCAATTACTTTTCATGGTCGACGTTTTCTTATTATTGAAGATGATCATATACTACGACTAACCAGATTTGCAATGTTCCTCATATCCGATGGTGACAGGCTATCCTTTATCGAGGCTTTCTTTCAATGGGCTATTTCTCGACGGCTGATGGGGAGACATTCGGAGTTTGATGAGGCGGCATGGATCATACGCCTTACAGATGAAGATCTATGGCCCACATTTGAGCCAACGCTAACACAAATGATGTTGTCTGGTGATGAAACGCTAAAAAAAGCTGCTCGCCTTCTTTTAGATTGCATTGGAAACCGGCCTGCGAATGAACTAATTGAAAAAAACCTTCGTGACCTCTATCCGGCAACAACGTTTCAAATCGAATATCAAAGAGATCCTTACGCCAGTATTTTTTCGTTGTCTTCTCGTGACGACTACGAGCCATGTATGGCAAGGAATGATCTGCCACTGCATCATATTGTGAATAAGATCGAGAAATATCTCGCTGATCCGGATATCACCGCACCTGCCTCATTCATCTTACGATTAAACGAAGCAACTCAATCACTCCCAGTTGCGGGATATCATGCATCATTTGGTCGCACCGTTGAAGATCATCAAATTGAGACTTTTATGCCGGTTCTTGCGCGGTTTGCTTTTCAGAACCTAGGTGAGTTGATGCGGCAGGCTGTGCATTCTCTGGATCAAAGAAACGAAGAGGGCATCCGCCAACTTCTGATCTATCTTCCTGAACAGGGGATTGTTCTGCACGAACCAGAGATTGCCATTCTCGACAAGATATTGGCGATGTACCATCGAAAAGCGTGCATATGGCCAGAACATGCCAATTATGGATCTATGGATCGCGAGATGTTTGCTGAGTGCCGCGGAACACTGGCACGCATAGTACATTTGACAGCTGATGAGATCCCAATTTTCATCCTTAACAGGCCGGATAAAGCGCTGGATCTAGAATCTCTTGAACACTGGTTCCAACCTTTGCCGGAAAATACCGTCGGCGATTATCTTTCGCTAATTTTGTCAGAATCATCCCCTGTCGCCCAGTATAGGATTCTGTGGTTGCTATACAAGTCAAAGCCTGTTATTTCCAATGTCCATAGGCGATTATTGATTGAATGGGTGGGAAGCTCCAACAATTTCCTTAAGTATTCTGCCCTTCAATTTGCATGGTTATCTGGTGACCAACTCCTTATTGATCATATTCTGCAAAAAGACTTTGGACATCTTGAGCCCGAGACAAGTAGAATTGATGCTTGGATTGCAAATATATATTGCAAATATGGTCGCGATTTGCCTCTTGATACGATCATTCAACGTCTTCCTCTTGAATGGGTTGGTAAGGTTATATATGAAAATTCTTGTCGAACAGGTGATGTAAGCCTTTTTGCCAATCTTCTCGACACAGCCTGGCAAATGATAGCACAGCGCAAGGAAATGGATGACAGTACCTTCGTTTCTCCACAAGTGGAAAAAGATCAGAAGACCGGTGCGACCTTTGTCCAATATAAAGAGCCTTCATATGACCGCTCAATTCGATATGTCTCGCAATTTCTTTCTTGGCATAGTGGTCGGCCAAATGAGGAAAATGGCAAGCCTAATTTATTATTGCATGAATCCGCTGAAGATTTTACTGCGCGCCAACGTATGTTCCATGAGCAAATTAAAGTTTTAATGCAACAAGAAGTAACTCGATGGCGATATTGTCAATTCAACACGGACGTCTTAAGCTGTATCTGCCAAGATCATCCGAAAATAGTTGAGAAATGGATTGATGCAGCACTTGAAAGTCATTCAGGAAAGAATCTCATCATTAGTTGCAGTGGGTTTTATCAATCTTTGTGTTCTGCACTTGTCAAGATTGGGAACCAGCGTGGTTTTATTCTTTGGAGAAAAATCTGTGAGCATCCGCATCGAGTTAACTTCATCAATAAGAATGCTGATACTGACTGGATGACCTGTCTTCCTTTTTCAGCAATACCCTCCAAAGATGCAAGTAATGCTGCGCTTGAATTGTTGGAAAACTGCCACAGTGATATTGGACTTTTGGAACTGGCAAATGCAGCGTGCGCATATGAACAACAAGCATGGATTTTGGAAAAGACTCAGGATCTCATTGGTAGACTGCCTCTATGGCTCCGTGCAAAGGGCATCATGTTTATTTCTCTGGCTGATATGGAGCGCGAAATTGACAGTTTGATACAATCTGCGGATATTGGTGGTACTTGGGTGGAAAAACTTCTTCCTCAAATGAAATATTTGCATGACAGAAATCGATGGGCACGTCATTGGTATAATCTTTTTCTAACAGTTTCCGATAACGATGAAGCTTTCTCCTGTTTCCAACTATTTCTAAAATCTGTAGATAGGCGGTGCCATCTATGGGTGGATGTTCTTGATGAAAGAGCACAAAAGTATAGTCGAATTGCTGAAAGGCGGATGAAATTTCGACTAATAAACAATGATGAAATAAAAAGAGCAATTAAAGAAAATGAAAAAGGATTAGACGATTGTTTTTTGACATTGAAATTTGAGAAGGGTCAGATCCTGCCATTTATATGAAGCTCTTAAAAAAGGTGCTGACGAGGAAACCCTTGACAAAGAAGAAGGGATAAAAAATGACAACAAATTAATTCAGCGGATCAGACCAAAATCGGCCCCACACTGATTTTAAAGCTACTTATTTTCGATCTGTAATACGCGGTTTCTATGATTATTACTTACTGAGAAGTTATTGATGTTATTGAAGTAGCATTTTAAATTATCCCCAAAGAATATTCTTTGACTAAATTATCAGTAAAGGTGTATTTTTCACAAGTTATTTTTGTTTTCGCTTTTTTTAATCTTAAATAATGTGAAAGGTAAAACAGAAAATCATACTCATATGAATTTGACGCCTTTCACTGAAAAATTGTGTAGTATCCTTAAAATACAAAGGAATTAGGCCTTGAAAAATATGCTTGACATTAATGGAACAAAAGCTATACTACACACAGTACATCCGCCAAGCCTCTGTTTCTTCGGAAGCACGCTCAATCCTGGCGGATTTTTTTTATTTATACGAGGGATAAATGAAATATACTAAGCCCTCTCTTACATTCGAAGAACAAGCCGATCTTTTAATTAAACGTGGCTTGGTGGTTTCCGACCGTAAAACTCTTCTTATACATCTTAATAATGTCAACTATTATCGTCTAAGCGCCTATTGGTACACATTTCGCCAAGCCGATGACACTCTAAAGCCTGGCACTACTTTTGAGATGATCTGGCGACGTTATACATTTGATCGTCAACTAAGGCTGTTGGTTATGGATGCTATTGAAAGGGTGGAAATAGCCTTCCGGACACAGTTGACAAATATCTTTACATTGAAATATGGCGCATTTGGCCATCTGAACGATAGCAATCTTCCTCGAATTGATA
>WOYI010179140.1_pt1 | contig 14449 bp, 13 predicted proteins | sample 6423411 | NCBI WGS metagenome assembly WOYI01 (sample SAMN13441803, study PRJNA592873) | oil field metagenome | biome: oil field; feature: oil-well bore; material: oil-contaminated soil; isolation source: oil-contaminated soil from oil-well borehole | place: Germany: Wietze | collected 2016-10-18 ...
AGGCTCGTACACGCCAATTCCTTCCCAAACCGGGTGAAAATGCTGCGGACAATCCGGCCAGCAATCGTTGTTTATAAAAACACACAATTCAGAAATCGAATCGCATCCATTTGTATTAATCTGAACATCACGATAAACACTATCCCGGTAACTGGTAATTAGCTGATTGTTCCATTCAAAAACAGCTGTTCCGGAGCAAATCTCCAAGGTATCCATACTGTAATCAAGCGGCAGAATGGTAACATTTAAGGTAATAATTGAATCACAGCCATTCTGACTTATAAGCGTTTCCACATAAGTGCTGTCATTTGTAGTTTGAATCACATGGTTTTCCCAAACAAAACCTGCAGTACCTTCACATAAAATAGTATCCAATATTACACTTGATGCAGGCAATACTGCCACATTTAAGGTAACAATTGTATCGATCCCGGAATAAGCAGTAAAAGTATCAATATACGTTCCGGCTTCCGTAATCATTTGATTCTCCCACAGCAATGGAAGATCATTTTCACAAACGATGGTGTCAAGCGAAGCATAAATTGCAGTTGGTGCCAGATTAAAAACACTGACTCCATAATGGATTAAATCTATGCCATTGACAACACCATAGGAACCTCCCCAGGTCATGCTGTGGTCGCTGTAATCCCAGGTATCGTGCAGGTATATAAGATTGGAACCTAAATCGTATCCATAGCCCAACATCGAATGGCCTACCACATGAATCATTACCAGGTGCCCTGCATCTATTTCCTGTACATAATCTTCGAAGGTAAATCCATTGGTATTTCCATTATAACCCTGAATATATTGATTAAATCTTCTTGTAACCTCGTAACCTCTTGATTCAAAGAAGAGTTGTAAACCATATGCGCCATCGTCCTCGATATCTGAAGAAAGTGGATCCCCGTCTGGGTAAATGTAAAACGAAGTTCCTCCATCAACATTTCCGAATGCCGATTGGTTGGTTTTCATATAATCGGCTACACAATTGCCGTATTGATGTTCCGTCCAACCGTTCGTAATGTATGGGTCTTCCTCGGTACTTCCATAACTAATCCAGTAATCATCAACGTGGCCCCTGCTTACTCTGCCGTCCAATCCCTGCATGGTCGCACTTAGTGGACACTGGTACCTGTTTTCACCATTGATTACGACTGTTCCCCAAATTTCATTGGTAAGTGGCATATTTCCACTATTTGTTGTTCCGGTATACATATTCGGGTATCCATGATTGTCGTAATATGCAGCGATCATGGCCGCTGCGGTAGCTGAACAGCCAAACGACCAACTGTACGCCGGAACATCTCCGGGTTCAACAGCAAAAGAACTGTACCGGGTCACGGGCATTGCATAATCTTTTGGTGGTGCGCCTGCAATCGAAATAACATCTACCTTTTCCCCATTTTCATCGGTATAGGTTTGAATGATCAGGGAATCGGGAACGGGAGGAATGTACACGATGCTATCTTGCTTTTGATTCGCAGACTTTTCCAATCCGGAGCCAACTTTTTTCGAATTATAAAAACGGATTTCAACGGGTAAAAATATTTCAAAAAGAATATTCTGCTCTGCGCTGGTATCTGTGAAATACAGGCGGATTGAATCTATTTTGCAGGCTCGGGCCGAACTTATAATGCAGGTGCCGGTTCCTTTTGAAGTTTTGTAGTTTTTAGATCCATATGGAATGTGGCCATAAACCGTTTTTCTTTCATAGATGGGTTCTGCAAAAATATAGATATCGGGATTTTCCGATTCGTATTCAAAATCTATTCTTAATTTATCTCCCGGATGTAGAATGAGTATTGAATCCACTTTTGGAATGAGCCCGGTAACTGTAATTTTATTTTTTGACTGGGAAACATCGGGATATGCCGAGACCAGCAATAGGAGTATAAGTGCACGGGAAATGTTTTTGATGATGTGCATCAAAGCGCTATGGGATACGAAAGTTTTCACAAATAAGATTTATTTGTTATGGAAAAAGCTATTATCAAACACCTTAAATATAAATAATATCGTTCAGATTTCGAATGTAATAAAATTTATAGCTGTTTTAGTAAAGCAATATCTTCACGGTGTTTAAACGCCTGTCGTCTTCAAGCAATTCGAGCAGGTAAAAACCCCTGTTTAAGTCACCAAGAAATAACCTGCTTCTCTTTTCAAAAACTACATTTTCCTTAACTAATTTACCATCAATACTATAAAGTTTAAGTAAAGTTTTTGAATGGAGAGGACTATCGAACTGAAAGCTTAGCCAATCAGTTACAGGATTTGGAAAAACCGTAAAAACAGTTTTCTGAGATTCGGGTATTGCAGTTAAAAAACCGAGGTGTAAAATTAGCGTCGTATCAATCGTTGTTGTCCCATCACTTGCCTGCAGTACAATTTCCATGTCGCCCAATAAACTGTCGGCATGAGGGACGTAACCGGTAAATAGTTCGGCTATTCCATCGCCATGATCAACAAAAGACAACCATACCGGCAAGTTTCCCGCAGAAATTGTTAGAGTATCATACAAATCGGCATCCTGTACCTCTATTTCTCCACGGTAACTTCTTCCTAAATAAGCAGAATCTACTGGCAGGTTTATCCATTGAGGATTTTTATTTACCTGTTTTATGGTAATCCAAACCGTATCTGTTTCTGACGACAACTCATCATCGCTCACATTAAGAGTGGCAAAAACTGTTGTGTCCCTATGTATTTCAGGGGCAATAAATATTGGAACCGGGCTGGAAACATCGTCCAAAATCAAATATTCTGAAGTCCATTCGTACAAAAGTATTTTACCTTCCGGGTCGGAAGAGGATGTGCCATTGAGTGTAAATTCATCGCCTTCATTTACAACAACATCAGCGCCTGCATCAGCTACCGGAGGCAAGTTGGTATGCAAAACCGTAACCGCAATGGTATCAGGAGAAGAATACTTTTCACCATCGAACACCACAAGTGAACAATAAAAAGTGGAATCGGCTAATAACCGGGGAGCAGTAAAAACAGCATTCATTTGATCGTAGTTGCTAATCTCACCGCCATTCAAACTGTTCCAATGATACGCTAACTCAAAAGGGCCGGAATCCGGGTCAAAAGAGTTGCTGCCGTCCAATACAAGCGGCTCTTCTTCCAGAATCTCCGTTTGGCTGTTGGCTACTGCAATGGGTGCATGATTAAGGTTCAATACCCTTATCTGAATGGTATCCCGATCAATTAAATCCGACAAATTGGTAACCGTAAGAACTGCATAAATAGTCGTATCCGAATTTACTTCAGGCGCTATAAAGGTTGCACGGGCCGAATCACTGTTGTACAACTCTAAGTTGTTTAACGAAAGCTCCCAATGCCATGAAATTGCCTGTCCATCGGGATCAAAGGATTTGCTTCCATCTAAAATGACGGCTTCGTTTTCAGTAGCGTTTATTTCATCACCTCCTGCGTTAGCAACCGGACCGGTCACAACATTCAAAACGGCCACAACGATTGTATCCGGATCAGAAACGCTATTGCCGTCAGCGACCACCAAAACCATTCTAAAATATGTATCTTCAGATACTTGTGGAGCAGTAAAAGCTGGCGCAGCTACGTCCGGTTCATTCAGGTCCAGTTCATCTAAATCATACCACAGATATGACAAAGAATCCTGATTAAGGTCCACCGATCCTGTTCCATCCAGTTGCCCCGATTCTCCTTCATGTACTATTTGATCAGGGCCGGCATTTGATTTTGGTTTGTAATTAAAGGTTGTATTTAACGAAACGTAAGCCGTTGCCCCTATTTGAAAAGTTGGAGGAGTAATTTCATTTCCAGAGTTTGGATTATAAAAAGATGCTTCAGAAACTGCCATTTCGGTATTTTCTGATTTATCCCAAAAACGAAATGAAATCGGATTACCTACAGTAAAACCATCATTTTCCTGTGTTTCTGCATCATCAGAGCCTGCGACTGCCGACTTGGTCTTTGTGTCGAAAACATCATCAACAGATTGATCCAAAACGGTCAGGCCCACGCAAAGCGATCCATCGAAAATCCCAATTTCATCGCCGGCTTCCATGTTTACACCATTAACTTTTGCTTCCAGAATACTAATATTCATTGCATCGGTAAAATTACCCGTCTCTTTAAAATGTGTCTGAGCATCAAGCCTGGTAAATTTGATGAGAAACATAAGGCCTATGAGTATCCGGGATATGTTCATATATTTGCAGTTCTATTTGATTTTTGAACCGACTTAAAAATAGTAAAATTATCGTTTTGGAAATCGTGTCAGGAAGAAACCATATAAAGTATAGACTAAAAGATATTGGGAGATATGTTTTCGTATTCATCTTTCTACTGATTCAGCAATTTTCTCATGCTCAAACTTTGGAGGCCTCATTCACTACCCTTGCGGGCAGCAAGGACCAGCTACCCTTTTGGCTGTGGGCCGGCCAACTGGGGCGCTACGACAGGGAGGACGCGGCGAACCAACGTTTCGGACTGGAAGGTGTATATGTACGCAATTTTGGAAAATCAGGACTGGGATTTGAAGCAGGCGGAAGTTTCGATGCGTTTATTTATTCTGACAACCCGTTTCGTTTTACCGAATTATATGGAAAAATACATTGGAATTTTCTCGAACTCTCAGCCGGCGCCTTCGCCGATCAGGAAAAATACATGGGATTGTCGGCCTCGAACGGGAACATGGCCTCGGCCCGAAATGCAAGGCCACATCCAAAACTTAGGGCCGGGTTTAATCGTTTTGTCCCGCTGGTTTTCCCCTGGTTCTCCATTTATGGTTTTTACGAAGAAGGCCTGCTAAACGACAAACGCTATGTGAGCGATACTCATTTGCACCGTAAAGCGCTTTATGTGCGCCTGGGATCGGCCGACAACCTTTCGTTTACCGGAGGCCTGGAGCATTTTGTCATGTGGGGAGGCACCCACCCGGTTTACGGCAAACTGCCCGGATGGGAATCGTATTTCAGTTATGTATTCGGAATGGCCGGCGGCAATAATGCGCTCCAAACAGACCAGTTAAATGTGCTGGGTAATCAATACGGTGTTTATCAACTCGAGATCCGTAAAAAATGGAAAGACTATTCACTCAGTTTTTACCTGGGCCATCCTTTTGAAGACCATTCGGGAATGGAGCTTGAAAATCTGCCTGACAACCTCTATGGGCTCTTTTTTGAAAACCGGCACGAGAACGCTATCCTGCAGGGAGCATCGCTTGAATATTACTACACCCAAAACCAAAGCGGCGCTTTTCACATGGCGCTTCAGCCTGATGGCGCCCGCAAAGGACACGGCCGCGATAATTACTTTAACCACGGAGTGTACCGCTCGGGGGCAAGCTATCAGCAAACAGCAATGGTGAGTCCGTTTTTCGGGCCTGAAATCAGGAACGACAGCATCAGCATGGGCTTTTTAAGTACCCGGTTTTCGGGTGTTCACCTGGGTGCCCGGGGAGATATCTCCGAATCCTTTCACTGGAAGGGGATGATATCATACATCAAACACCTTGGCAATTACACTACCGATGGACTTGACAGTTTTGATCCTCGGCGGAAACAATTTTCATCCCTGGTAGGAATCGAGTGGAAAGAACCAGGCAGTCCGGTCAGCCTGGGTGGTTCTTTCGCCTTCGACAGCGGCAGTGTATATGATGCCGGTACCCAAACAAAACGATTGGGAATCAGTGTTTCTATACGCTGGGCCATTGATTAACCCAAACCATATCTTACCCTTCACCCAACTTTCCCTGACTTTTCTTTTGTCCTGATTTTTGACATTCGTCCAAAAAAAGCCTCACATCCTATTTTTTTATTAAGACTACATAAAAGACAATCAATATTCTTGACACGAGCCGAAATAATCCTTAAGTTCGTGGAACGAAAACAAGTATGACGCTTTAATTGTTAAATAAAGCAGTTAGAACTGCTGAAATGAACTGATTGTAAATGTTAATCTGTTTTACTATTTGGGTTGAACAGATATTTGTAAAATCCCTTTATAATGTTTTATCACTGCAACAGAACATGGAACTATTTTTAATCCTCGCCGCCTTACTGATCTCTTTTATCCTGGTACTGATAACAGTGCCACCGATAATAAGAATTGCCAGGGCCAAACAATTATACGAACCTTTCGAAGAAAGAAAAATACACACTAAAATAGTACCTCCGCTTGGAGGAGTAGCCATTTTTATTGCCTTTGTATTAAGTTCGATCATTGCCACCGATGGCTTGAGTTTCGATTCGCTGAAATACGTTATCGCCGCGGTAATAATCATGTTTTTTATTGGGTTAAAGGACGATTTACTAACGATTTCTGCCCGTAAAAAATTCCTTGTACAGGTATTTGCCGCCATCTTACTGATCGCTATGGGCGACATAAGGTTCACCAATCTTCACGGTATTTTTGGGATTTATGATATTGGTTATCTGACGAGTTTAACGATAACTTTACTTGCCATGATTGGCATTATCAATGCGATGAACCTGATTGATGGTATCGACGGATTGGCTTCGGGGCTGACCATAGTTGCTTCGGTTATTTTTGGCGTTTGGTTTTATATGAGTGGAAACTACCAGTTAGCGATTATGTCGTTTGCCCTGGTAGGCAGTGTAAGCGGATTTTTCTTATACAATGTTTTTGGGCAAACCCACAAAATGTTCATGGGCGACACCGGATCGCTGATCATTGGGGTGCTTATGTCGACACTGGTTATTAAGTTTAACCAGCTGAACCTTGTTCCTGATCCGGTCAACCTGCGATCGGCGCCGGCCTTTTCACTGGCGGTAATTATAGTTCCGGTAATAGATACCCTTCGGGTGATGACCATTCGTATGTTAAATAAAAAATCACCCTTCTCAGCCGATAACAACCATGTGCATCACCGTCTCCTGCAGCTTTTACCGGGCAGTCATCTGCGTGTAACATTGATCCTGGTTGGTTCGACCCTGGTTATGACCGGCCTGGCATATATCCTAACCCTTACACTCTTATCTTCAACCTGGCAATTTTTTATGATTGCGCTTTTCGGGGTTCTTTGCTCATTTATCCCCTCGGTTTTGTTACGGTTGAAAAAGTCAAAACAATCAAAACTGAGTGCGGTTTCTGCATAACATGCACCTAACTTCTATTTTATGAGACCAATTATCACCGGAGTAGCCTTTCTCATTCTGTTGTTCATTTCGAATACCAGCCTGCTGGCACAGGAGTATCTTCCTTATTCTGCCGGGCAGATCGAAAAATCAAATAACACGGCCTTATCCCGAAACCTGGAGCTGACAGCAGGTTATGTGCCCAACTCTGGCAGCGAAAGGTTAAAAGCCAGCCTGGGGGTGAACAACCTCTTGCTCCATCGTGTGGGAGCCTACACTTCATTCGAATACGACCTGGATGCCAAAAGCTTTATTAATATTACCGGCGGAAGTATTACGCTGCACCGTTTTATTTATGTATGGGGCGGAATGGATCTTTTTTCGAAGAATGGATTGATCCAAAGTGGGTTTAGCGGCCCGCGAAAGGAAATCGGGATCGGTATTACACCCTACAAATTCGTTGTGGCCCGCATCGGGTGGTCCAATTCGGTGGGTTTATCATTAGCTGCCGGGGTTCGAATCCCGTTATAGTTTCCTTTATTTCTTCATTTTTGGTTCCTGTGCAAACAGAATCCAGGCTACCGGGAGATGCCTGGTTATACAACATTCCAATATTCAAAAAAAAAACGCCCCGGGGTCTTCGAAGCGTTCTCTTTCCATTCATATATTTTCAACTTACATCGCTGCCTTACAGGCTTCGATTAGTTTTTGTGCATTGGCATTCGATGCATCCAAAGCAGCGGCTTTTTCAAGTATTTCGAGTGCTGCGGCAAATTCTTTTTTCGATTTGGCCACTTCGGCAGCATAAGCATCGTCGGCAGTTGACATACTACCATCGTTTACTTTTGTATTGGCCGCGCTTAAAATGCCGGCTCCTTTTTTGTACAACTCGTTTCCTTCCGAAACATACACATTGGCCAGCGCCTTCGAAAGCTTATCATCGCCCGAGAATTTGGCAACCCCTTCTTCGAGTGCAGCTTTGTATTCAGCATCCTTGTTAAGTTTGTTCAAAGCAACGGCTTTGTAATACTGTGCGGTTTCGCCTTTGTAATCGCCGGCAACCGAAGCGGTAAAAAAGTCAACTGCTTTTGCATACTCCTGTCCTTTATAGGCAACAATCCCCGCATTGTACGACAAACTTGCCTTATCAGCCGGGCTGACTTCAATAGCTTTCGCGTAAGCATCGAGTGCTTCGTTGGTCTTGTCCATTTTGGCGTAAGCGCCTGCAATATATTCGTACGATTTATCTACGTTGGCATTGGCTGCCACTGCTTTTTCGAAATACTGAATCGCCTTTTCATAGTTATCGCTGTTGTAGGCCGCCATGCCAATGTTAAAATTAATGGCATCGGGCACCTGAACATCACCCAGATTGGCCATAGCCGATTCGTATAATTCGAGCGCTTTGGCATACTCTTTTCCCTGCAAAGCCTCATTGGCCTGGTTAATTTTATCTGCCGCATCCTGTGCAAACGAGAATACACTGAAACAAACTGCAACTACTAACAATACTACTTTCTTCATCTTTTTCTACTTGTTTGATTTTTATTAAAATGTAATTATTTGTGTACCTTAATTTTCGATGAGCATCAAAAATAACAAATCTATCTTAAAAACCTAAAAAGCAATTTTACCAAAACTGCCAAAAAATGTCCTTATTTACCAAACTTTGTTCTCCTTTAAGGATTATAAGGGCTCATTTTAGTGATTTTAGAAGATCGCTTTAAGGATTAAACATTTCGGGGTTCCAGAAGTTCAAAATATTCTGAATTAGCCGCATGTTGTTTTCGGCTTCTACATTGTTGGGGTCGAGGTCAAGCACGCGGTGGTAAGCATTCAGTGCCCCGCTCCATTGCTGAAATTTTTGGGCAATTTTTCCTTGCAGTAAATGATAGTCAAGCGTGTCCTCGTCAGGGATTGAATTAAATAATTCTTTTGCTTCCAGCGCCTTTTCGTTGTTCAGGAGAAGGTACAGATGCTTTATCGTTTCGTCTTTCATTTCTGTATATTTTAATAATCTTTACAAAATTAGCTTCACTTATTGTATCTTTTTAACGATCGTGCCACTTCGGAAGCAGTTTGAAACAGGTATTTCCTTGGATATTGAATCGCTTGTTTAGTGCTGACCCCTGGTCGGGCCAGCGAAAAAACTGCATCAAAGGCGCTACTGGCTTCAGCAGCAACGCTTCCGCCGATAGCCAGCACCGGTTTGTTGTGTAAGCGGGCAAGTTTAGCTACCGCAAACGGAGCCTTGTTGTTCAGTGTCTGGCTGTCGATTTTTCCTTCTCCGGTAATTACCACATCGGCCCACCTGATCCATTTTTCAAGATCGAGTTGTTGACAAATAAAATCAGCTCCGGGCACAATTTCTGCGCGTCCAAACGCAAGCAAAGGCAGTGAAAGGCCTCCGGCAGCTCCCACTCCAGCTATATTTCCGAGATCTTTCCCGCTTTCCCGGCGTAGTATCTTTGCCAGATTTTCGAGGCCGGTTTCCAATTCATTGACCATTTCAGGAGTTGCGCCTTTTTGAGGCCCAAAAACCGCTGCCGCTCCCTGTTCTCCAAGTAATGGGTTATCGACATCGCAGATAATGCGAATATTCACTTCCTGCAATATATCCGAAATTTCAATTTTCACTAAACGATTCAGATCTTCTCCCCTGCCTTCCAGCTTGTTACCGTCTTTATCGAGCATAACAAAACCCAGTGCATGCATCATACCCAGGCCTCCATCCACCGTGGCGCTACCGCCAATGGCCAGCAAAATCCCTGAACATCCGCTATCAATGGCATGCCCTATCAATTCACCGGTTCCGTAGGATGAAGTGAGTAATGGATTCAATTCAGCAGGCGATAAAAGTTTCATTCCCGAGGCATCGGCCATTTCGATGATGGCTGTTTTTCCGGCGAATGCATATTTCGATTTTACAACTTTTCCAAGCGGGCCTCTTACATTCACTTCTACCCTTTGCGCCCTAAGATTTCTTTCGAGTACTTCGCCCGTTAGATCTCCCCCGTCTGCCATCGGAATTTTCGTAATTTCGAAATCATCGGAATACCTCAGCAACGCTTTTTCTACAATATCTGCAAAGTCAAAAGCGCTCAGGCTTCCTTTCATCGTGTTGGGTGCGATCAGTATTTTCATTGTTTTGAAATGCTTTCTTCGCTCATTTGATTATTTATCTCCCCTGGTCACCAAAGTTACCCCTTTTACCGTCTGCAAACGTTGTATCAGGAACTCGAGGTGTTCGAGACTGTTTACATATATTTGCAACTTACCTTCGAAATGGCCTTTGTTCGATTCAATATTGATGGCCCGCATGTGGCTGCCAATGTCTTTGGCAATGATGTGCGAAATCTCACTGACAATTCCCATTTCATCGGTCCCGGAAATAAAAATGGTGGTTAGGAACGACTTTTTAGTTGTTGTTTCACGCCATTTAGCCTTGATTATACGGTAGGGATAACGTTCGCGCATTTGCGCTGCGTTGGGACATTTTTCGCGGTGGACCCTGATCCCGTGTTTAATGGTGACAAAACCAAAAATACGGTCGCCAAACACCGGGTTACAACATTGTGCAAGCTGGTAATTTACATTCTTCAGGTTGTTATCAATCAGGAGAAAATCCTCTCCGCTATCGTATTCCAGTTCACGCGTTTGTTGCTTAGGCAAGAGTTCTTCCACTGTTTTTTTGGTACTCTCGTCCTCCTTTTCCACAAAAATGGCCTTTACCTCCAGCGGATCGATCTTTCCAATCGCCACTTCGTAGTAAAAATCTACCGCGAGTTTAAACCCAAACTTCTTTAGGATCTGTCGTATTGCCTCGTCGTTAAGGTCGAGTTTCCAGTTCTTGAACTTTCGAACCAATGTTTCGCGCCCTTCGGCTGCCCGCGAATTGCGTTCTTCGTTTAAACTGGCTTTTACACGGGTCTTGGCCTTCGACGTAACCAGGAAATCGAGCCAGTCCATTTTGGGCTTTTGGTTGTTCGATGTCTCGATGGCAATGTGATCGCCATTTTTTAGTTTGTATTTTAGATTCACTTTTTTACCGTTTACCAAACCTCCTACGCAAGTATCACCCAGTTTAGAATGTATTTCGTAGGCAAAATCGAGCAATGAAGCGCCTTGTGGCAGTTTTTTCAGGTCGCCTTTTGGTGTGAACACGAATATCTCGTCGCTGTAGATATTGGTTCTGAACTGATCGATAAAATCGACTACGTTCATTTCCTGGTTTTCCAGCACATCGCGGATGCCCGCCAGCCACGAGTCATATGAGGACTCTTTGCCCCCCTTGTATTTCCAATGGGCTGCCAGGCCTTTTTCTGCAATTTCATCCATCCGTTTGGTGCGGATCTGTATTTCCACCCATTTGTTATGGGGCCCCATTACCGTGGTATGCAGCGATTCGTATCCGTTTGATTTCGGGATCGTGATCCAGTCGCGAAGTCGGTTCGGATTAGCCTGGTATTCTTCGGTAACAATCGAATAGGCCATCCAGCAATCGGTTTTCTCATCTTCCGGGTTTGAATCGAGAATAACCCGGATGGCGAATAAGTCCATTACTTCATCAAAGCCGACGTTTTTCTTCTGCATTTTGTTGTAGATCGAAGAAACCGACTTGGTGCGCGCCTTCATCGAGAACTTCATCCCGCGTTTTTCCAGCTTGGCTTCCACGGGTTTGACAAATTCGGCTACAAAACCCGCTCGTTCGATTTCAGTTTCCTTTAGCCGGTTGACAACATACTGGTAATCTTTGGGTTTTTGAAATTTCAGGCACAGGTCGAGCAGTTCGGAATTTATCGCATACAAACCCAAACGATGCGCCAGCGGAGCATAAAGATACAAAGTCTCGTTCACCAGTTTCGAACGGTGTTCCGGTTGGTAAAGATCAAGCATACGCATCACCTGCAAACGATCTGCTATCTTGATCAGTATTACCCGGACATCGCCAGCCAGGGCAAGCATAAGTTTTCGGTAATTTTCGGAATGAAGATCGATGGTGTCGGTACCCAGTGCATTGATTTTGGCCATGCCATCAAGAATAGCGTAGATATGCACGCCAAAGCGTTTACTGATCTCCTCTTCCGTTGCTTTTTCTTTCAACCCGGCATAGCGCACGTTATGCAACAAGCCCGTAATCACCGAATCCGGTTCGAGCCCGATTTCCATGGCAATGATCGAAGCAACATCCAGCGAGTGGTCCAGGATCATTTCACCGTGTGGAAATTTTTGCTCCCCGAGAATCTCTCCGGCAAATTCAAAAGCCGTGTCGAGCCTGAATAAAGCTCCGTCGTCCCAGGTCAACTGGCAAAACTCTTTCAGGTGTTCGTAACGGGTTCGTATTTCCTGGTCTTTACTCATGCCTGTGTTTTCATGTTTGCTAAAATAGTAAATATTGCCCGACATTAACTTCAGGCTTTTATTTATGACCCCCTAAATCCCCAAAAGGGGGGTTCATCCTAACTCTCACGCCGCCCCTTATATCATTTTCAATCTCTTCATTCTTGAACCGAATCACTTTATATCCCATCTGTTCCAGGAAAAATGTGCGTTCCATATCTTTCTTTTTTTGCTTTAAGTGAATTTTTTCATCAACCTCAACAATTAATTTTATTGAAAGTGTCACAAAATCTGGAATAAACGGTTCAATTACATGTTGACGTCGAAACTTGACACCGGTTGCTTTCCTTTCAATCGATCCCACAATTTATTTTCTGCAGTTGTGGCCCAGGGTGAGAGACCGACTGCAAACATTGATTTTTAGTTCAGATTGAGATTTTATAAATTTGTATTCGTTAAAAATTAACAAAATTGGATAATGCCAAAGATATTTGAATATTTAGGGATTCTGATTTTCTTCTATTCGAATGAGCACGAACCGATTCATGTTCATGCGAAAAAAGGAGAGTATGAAAGCAAAGCAGAATTCAACATAATTAATGGGGAGGTTTCGGAGATAAAGATTACAAATATTTCGGGAGTACGACCAATAAAAGGAAAAGACCTTAAAGATTTTGAGGTTTTTCTTGAAAAATACGCTGACAAAATAGTTGAAAAATGGATTAGCTATTTTGTTTATCATAAGGATGTTGATTTTGAGAAAATTACAAAAAAATTAAAATGAGAATAATTGTTGACTATAAGGATTCAGAACCTGGATATAATCAGTTGAAAATTGATTCTGCAAAATATTTGTCAGATTATACAATTCGTATAAAATTTAGTGATGGAAATGAGAAACTTGTTGATTTCAAACCATTTTTATCAAAATCTCTTCATCCTTCGATTAAGAAATATTTAGATGAAAATAAGTTCTCGGATTTTTCATTGACTGATGGGAATTTAAACTGGAATGATTACGAATTGATTTTTCCTCTTTCTGATTTATATAATGGACAGATAGGGGCATAAACCACGAAACCATAACAAATGGGACAGTGCATGCAGGCTTCAGAGGTTTTCGAGTGTTAGTGGCTCGTGTAAAAAGTTGGTGTAAACTGATAGAAAACCGCTTCGTAATCCCGCACGACGCCATACTCTCGAACGTAGTCATTGAATTCAACAAATCCTTTCTTGCTTCACTATATTCTCAGTAAAAACCGGAATTAGCGGTGTACCATCCTGGCCGTCTATGTTCATTGTTTTGATCCATCAGTAAAATTTTATCTTCCCAATCGGTGACCCCCTAAATCCCCAAAAGGGGGTTCATCCTAACTCTCACGCCGCCCCTCCCCTTTTAGGAGGTTGGGTGGGGCTAAAAAAAAGAGGCCACTGAAACAGTAACCTCTTTTCCTGGTATTATTGAAAATATTTTATGCGGGTACTGTGGCATCTACAAAGGTTCTGCCTCTGAGTTCGCGGTCCAACATAAAAATACCGTTTCCCTGGCCATTGACCAGCTTAAGCGTATCGAGTATTTCTTTGACATTGGCTTCTTCTTCCACCTGCTCATCGACGAACCACTTAAGAAAACTCTGGGTGGCATGATCTTTTTCCTGAAGCGCGATGTCAACAAGGTTATTGATCAAATCAGTCACATATTGTTCATGTGCCAAAGTGGCTTCCACCACTTCTATGATGCTCCCCCATTCTGTTGGCATTTGGCCGATGGCCTTTAAAGTAACTTTACCGCCACGTTCGTTCACATAATTAAAAAACTTGTTGGCGTGGGTCATTTCTTCCTGGTACTGAACATACATCCAGTTGGCAAAACCGGGCAATCCCTTGTCGCTAAACCAGGCCGACATCGACAAATATAGAAGAGATGAATATTGTTCGGCGTTTATCTGCTCGTTGATTGCGTTTAAAACCTTTTCTTTTAACATGACTTGTGTTTTTTTAATTGTGGTTTAAAAATAGGAAAA
>WOYI011509557.1_pt1 | contig 14446 bp, 17 predicted proteins | sample 6423411 | NCBI WGS metagenome assembly WOYI01 (sample SAMN13441803, study PRJNA592873) | oil field metagenome | biome: oil field; feature: oil-well bore; material: oil-contaminated soil; isolation source: oil-contaminated soil from oil-well borehole | place: Germany: Wietze | collected 2016-10-18 ...
TCAAGGGCATCACGTTCTTCCTTGGTGAGAGTCACAACATATTTTCTCATTACATATTATACTGCACTTATGATACAATAAATTTACGACATTTTAGAATTGACGTGACACTAGGTGTACACTTTTACAAAAGCGAGCAGGAAAATTACAAAAGCGAGCAGGAAAATGGGCTCGGGGCGATTCGAACGCCCGAACTCCGCCGTGTGAAGGCGACGTCATAACCAGCTAGACCACGAGCCCCATGCATCGACCGGGAATTGAACCCGGGCTATTGGCTTGGAAGGCCAAAGTCATACCACTAGACCATCGATGCGTACTGGTACGTCTATACAATTCTGGCGTTATGCGATATTAACATATCCCCGGGGACGCCGGCCCCGCCGCCAGGTCCGGTGCCTCCTTATGCCTGGATTCTGGCACGGCCGGCGGTGGTCCGGCGATAGAAACCACCCGTCAGCCCGCCGCGGAACCGGCGGCGGTCAGGTTGTCTTCTCCCGCCGATACCGTCAGGACGAACGTCCCCCGGTCGGCCAGGGGCGAGACGACGATGACCGCCTCCCCGTCCTCGTTGACGACCTTCTCCATCCAGAAGCCCCGGTCGTTTGTGTACGAGACGGCATCGGGGTCCTGGGTGCGTATCTCGTAGTACGCCGCGGACCAGGGAGGGAGATCCGTCTCCGGAAACGAATACACCTCTCCGGTGAGGTCGGCCCGGCCGGTCACCTGTGGATACCGGGTGAGATTGATCCCGGCATACCCGAGCGGCGGCTCCCTCCCCTCGGCATCGAGGTAATTGGCGACTGCCCAGCGCTTGAATACGTCCTCGAACGACTCCGAAAAACCGTGCAGCGCGAGCGTCGCGTCGATCCCCCGCACCCCGGTAAGGTTCTCCGCCACGAGGTCCGCGAGAAACGTCCTCGTCTCCGGGTCTCCCGAACGGTCCCCGAAGTTCTCCGCAAGGTAGAGGGTCCAGAGGAAGCTCGCCCCGTAGTGGGCCTGGTTGGTCTCGCCCTCCGAACGGGTCCACTGGCCATCGGTCACCGCGAGGGGGGTGTCGGGGCGGCGGTTGAAGGCCCGGACCTTCGCCCGGTTCTCGGTGTCGAAGCAGAGGAACTCCGCATACCCGCTGCACCCCTCCTCGACCCACGTCCTCTCATGGGGGTCGTGCGAGTGGTGGACGAGGTGCTGGAACTCGTGAGCGAGTGTCGATCTCACTTCGCTCTCCCGTGCATCCGCGTCGAGAAAGAGCATATCCAGGTTGTTTGCGGTGCTGCCGTCAAAATATCCGGCTAAAAAGAGGTCCGTAGCATTATCCCCGGGGCCGTCGCGGATATCGCAGAGCAGAATGAATATCCGACTCTCCCCATCGACGCCGGTCTCGTTGCCGAATGTCCCGGTAACCGTGGGATATACGACGCGGTCGAAGGTCTCCACGAGGCCGCGGATCTCGCTCTCTGCAACCGTCAGGTTCTCCTCAGCAAAGAGATAGCAGTGCTCCCCGGTTGCCTCGCACGTGGCGTTGATGGTGTAATCTTCCAGGGTTACGAAATCGGTGCAGATAAACGTCTTCGTATCCCCCGGCATGAAGGTATCTGCAGCCTCCTCCCTCCTGCCGGTATCGTCTGTCGCGTTCCGTGAGGGGTCCCCCCGGTCCTCGTGGACGGCGAGGATAAGGGGGGTTCCGTCAATCCACGCGGGATCGGCACCTTCCAGTTCGCTTCCGGATACGGTCGCGATAGTGCACGATGCCAGAATACAGATCACAACCACGAGGTCCCTGATACCGGTCATTGTTCATCCCAACCTTCAATGGTCTCGCTTGCTCTCCACAGTATCCTCCCGGCAGCCCGGTACCGGGAGAGGTGGCGGGCCTCGAGGCCCGGGCCCACACCCGTCACCGGTTATCCCGTCGTGTTGGCGGGACCAGCACCCGGTCGATGACGTGGACGATGCCGTTGCTGGCGTTGATCTCCAGCGCACTGATCGTAGCGTTATCGACCATCAGTAGACCGCCGCTCTCCGAGACCGTCAGGTTCTCCCCGGCGAGCGTCGTGAGAGTCGTGGTGTTACCACCCTCTGTCATGTTCAGGAGTTCGGCCGCCGTATAACTGCCGTTCACCACATGGTTCGAGACCACCTGCGTCCGTACGTTGTCGTCGGTGAGGATCCCGGCGATGACTTCAGGCGTGAGGTTGCCGAACGCATCGTTAGCCGGCGCAAATACGGTATACGGCCCTTCATTCTGCAGCGTCGCCGCCAGGTCAGTGACGCTGATCAGGCCTGCCATGATGGAGAGGTTGCCGTCCTCATCGATCACCTCACCGAGGTCCATCTGCCCGGCGGGAGTCGGCATCGGTGTCACGTTCTCCGTCGGTCCCGGTGTTACATTATCCGTCGTTACCGGTGTCACGTTCTCCGGTGTGGTAGTTGGTGTGGGGATCAAAACCCCGGGTATTGTCGACGTCGGTGTTGCGTTCTCTGTCACTTCCGGCGTCACGTTCACCGTCGGCGTCGGGGTTACGTTCCCCTCACCGAACGTAACCGTGATCGACAGCCCTGCAACGGCCCGGTCGGTACGGGATTCGTAACGGGGATCATAGTCGGAGAGATCGCAGTAGATGAACCAGAACGTCTCACCGTCGGTGAGGTTGTGATCCCGGGCATCGGTGTCGGTCTCGTGGAACGTCTCGTTGAGATCATTGAGCACGTACCAGATCTGGTCTTCCTCGTACACGTATTCCCCAATACTGTCGACGACTAACCGGTCGCTGACCGTGTAGTAGTAAGTCGTGTAGTTCAGCCCTTCCGACCGGGCAACCGCATCCAGCGCGCCTATCGGCGTGTCCCCCTCCACTTCGAGGGGGTCGTCGAGGTTGATGGGTTCGACCGTGAAGTTCTCCGTCGGATCGATGGTGACGTTATACCTCCCTATGACCTCCATGGTATCTATCGGCAACTCATACTCAAGTTCATCGCCGATTGCGAATCTTATTGCCGCCGGATCGGCCATTTCAATGCCCGGGGCGGACTGCGACGTCTCTTCTGCCGCCGACACCGCGAGGACGGTCCCGGTCAGGGTAAGAAGACACAGAATGGTAAGAATACTAAAAACTTTTCTCAAAGCCACTTCTATCACCTGTCTCTGTTGCACCCGGATGCTCATGACTGGAGAAGGGTTCTGATGAACGGTACGGTGGAATCGGGTTCAATCGGGGTATGGCTGGGTGTTTCTGCGTGGCGCTGATACAGCAATGCTGGAGCACCGGACTGGTTGCCGGAGTATTTTTGTTCGGGCTATATGACTGACAGAGCGGGTATCTGGAAGCAGCCGGGATATATATAATTTTTTAAATAACTATTGGGCCTTACATGAGTCCGGAGGCCCCTCCCCGGCTGGTTCCGGGAAGTACGGGTGCCGGGCGAGCGTGAGCACCGGCAACCCGGAGGCTGTGGAGATGCCCCTCCGATCGCACAGCACGGCAGATACCCCCGGGACCATCCAGGCGTTGAGTTGCCGCGGTGAGCCACCGTTATGGAACTTCCGAAAAAAAGGTTATTCGCCGACCCCGCGGTTACCGCGCTCCGGCAGCCAGGTCCTCGAGGGCGGCCACACGCTTCTCGAGCGACGGGTGCGTGGAGAAGAGCTCCATCAGGGTGTTGCCCGAGAGCGCCGGGATGATGAAGAAGGCGTTTGCGCCCTCCACTTCCCGCTTCTTCTCGGCGGGGATGTAGTCCATCCGCCCGCTGATCTTCGTGAGCGCCGAAATCAACGCCCGGGGGTTGTCTGTCAGTTCGGCACTGCCCCGGTCCGCGGCAAACTCCCGGTAGCGGGAGAGAGCGCGGGTGAGCAGGGTGCTCACGATCCAGACGACGATCGAGACGACGTAGACCAGGATCAGTGCGCCCATGTTGTTGTTGTCGCGGTTGCCGCCGAAGATGCTCATGAAGAGCCAGTTCCGCATGATCAGGAAGGCAAGCATCGATAGGAAACTCGCCATCGTCAGGGTCAGCATGTCCCGGTTCTTCACGTGCGACATCTCGTGGGCGAGCACCGCCTCAAGCTCCTGGGGGGTGAGCATCCGCATGATCGAGTCGGTGACCGCCACGACGGCATGGCTCGGGCTTCTCCCGGTCGCAAAGGCGTTCGGGACCGGCGAGGGCATGACCCCCACCCTGGGCTTGGGGAGGCCTGCGCCGGTGGCGAGGCGCTCGACCATCCGGTGCAACTCCGGGTACTCGTCCTCTTCGACGATCCGGGTGCCGGTACTCCAGAGCACCAGCTTATCGGAGAAGAAATACTGGACGAACGCCATTCCGGCGGCCATCAGCAGGAGGAACTCAAAGGGGAATCCCAGGGCGTAGAGGACGCCCAGGAAGATCAGGTAGACTATGAGGAGCAGGAACGACGTCAAAAGCATCCTCATCGTGAGACCGAAGTCGCGCGTCCACTTCATGATAGGGATCTATTGGACCGGAGATCTCTTAAGATATACGCTGGAATTTTCGAGCGTCAATGTCTGAATCGGGCTCCGGGACATTACGCGCCAGCGGCCTTATGGTATCAGGGTGAGACAGATAAAGATTGGATGACACTGAACGAAGTGACCATCAGCAGGGCCATTCTCGAGGAGCAGCACAAGACGTTCATCGACTACCTCGAGATGGACGCCGCCGTCATCGGCGGGGGCCCCTCAGGGCTCGCCTGCGCCGCGCTCCTCGGCGAGAGGGGCGTCTCGTGCGCACTCATCGAGAAGAAGCTCAGTATCGGCGGCGGCATGTGGGGCGGCGGCATGATGTTTCCGCGGATCGTCGTTCAGGAAGATGCACGGCGGCTCCTCGACCGGTTTAACATCGCCTGCCGGGAGTTCGAGGAGGGCTACTACGTCGCAAAATCGGTCGAAGCGGTCTCGAAGCTCACCGCGGCAGCCTGCGACGCCGGCGTCGAGTTCTTCAACCTCACCACCGTCGAGGACGTCATGGTCAGGGGCGACGGCAGGGTCGGCGGCCTCGTCATCAACTGGACGCCGGTCGATATGGCCGGGCTGCATGTCGACCCCCTCACCGTGGCCTGCACCTGCGCCGTCGATGCGACCGGTCACGACGCCGTGATCGCCCGGATGATCGAGAAAAAAGGCGGCAGACTCCAGGTGAAGGGCGAGAGTTTCATGTGGGCCGAGCGTGCCGAGTCCCGGATCCTCGATCACACAAAAGAGGTCTTTCCCGGCCTCTTTGTCACCGGGATGGCGGCAAACGCCGTTGCCGGGGAGTGCCGCATGGGACCGATCTTCGGTGGAATGCTGCTCTCCGGGGAGCGGGCCGCGGAACTGGTTGCAGAGAGACTGGGCCGGTAACACTTCAAAACCATTTTTACTGCCCTGGTAGTTACCAATAGTATGGAAGAGATCGACCCGGAGTCCCTGACCGAGATCGCATACGGAATCTTTGAGATCTTCCTCAACCGCGAACTCCGTCTCCGGGGTCCGTACCTGTTCGAACTCGTCGAACAGGGGACCGATTTTGAGGCTGATCTCCGTGAAATCTTCGGGCGGTTCTGTGAGGACTACCCGGAGCTCGCCGATGCGCTCCTCCGGCGGTTCGGCGGGATCGATGCGATCTACGCACCCCTCAGGGCGGGCGAAGGCGTTCTCCCCTCGAAGACGACCCGGATGTACTGGCTTGTCCAGGATGCCCCGGGGCCCGCGGCGAGAGGCCTCGACGACGAGCAGGTGGGGAAATGGCTCATCTTCGTCCCCGCAGACGAGGCGGATGAGGCGTGGAGGAAGGTCCGGGACGAGACGGTGAGAGGAGAACTCGGGATATCCGCAAAAGTCAGCACCGCCAAACCAAACCCGGACTCACGCGACGAGCGGTCGGTCATCTACGTCTACACCCGGGACTGGGCGGACGAGACGGATGTGATGCGGGTCCGCGAGCGGCTCCGTGACCTCGGCTTTGCGGAACGGATCGGCTACAAGCGCAACATCGAGACGTACAGGGGCGAGTACAGCGAAGAGGGCAGAAAAGTCACCTACTACAGCGCGTAAAGGACTGCTCCCACTACTACAGCAGCACCAAAAAAAGAGAGTATACCGGATCCCGCCTCAGCGCGACCGGGAGCCCGCACCCGGATAAAGGACGCGCGAGCGTTACAGCGACGTTACGCCTTCCGTTCCCTGGACTTGGCCCTGAGCTCGTCCGAGCCGCATTTGCGGCAATGGGTCGCACGGATTGCGTTCCGGGCGTTGCATTTCATACAGATCTTTACGTTGAGCAGACGTGCTTCAGCTTCGGGAAATCTTGCCATGTTGAAAACACCACTTGTCAGATGGGTACTATGCGTTCTTGCTACTATTAACAGTTCTGTCGTCGGGGGTGCCGCATCCGGCCTCCTGCTCGATCCAGGTACGGAACGCCTCAAGTGCCCGTGCCCGGTGTGAGATCCGGCTCTTCTCGGCAAGCGGCATCTCGGCGAGCGTCTGCCCGGCGTGGGCGAAGATCGGGTCGTAGCCAAACCCGCCCTCTCCCCGGGGGGCGACGATCGTCCCCGGGAGGATTCCCCGGAAGATCCGGATGCCGTCATCCCGGGCAAACGCGATTGCCGTCTCGAAATGGGCGCTCCTGTCTTCCACGCCCTCCATGAGTTTCAGAACCCCTGCGTTCCCGATGGTGTCGTGGACGTAGGCGGCGTATGGCCCGGGAAACCCCCGGAGCGCATCGACAAAGAGGGCGGTATCGTCGACTATCAACGGGCGTGAGAGCGTCCGATAGGCGAACTCCGCCTTCCCCAGGGCGATCTCACCGACGTCGGCGTGGCGGAACTCCGGACACTCCAGCGGGACGTGCTCGACCTCCAGCACTCCCGCAAAGTAGGCGGCCACCTCCCGCGCCTTGTTGGCGTTGCTCGTCACCACCGCGAGCCTCACAGGTAACGCCCCCGCAGTTCGACCTCATGCTCCCGGGAGAGGACCTCGTCCGCCTCCCGGAATGCCCCCGCGTACCCTTCGATGAAGGCCTCTTTTAACTCCGCGAAGTTCTCCGTGGTGCTCTCGAGCGTCTGGAAGAAGACGTGGAGGTCGACCCCCCGGCTCTCGACCTCTGATGACGTGGACGCAAGTCCGAAGTCGATTAAGACGCACTGGCCGTCGCGGACGATCATGTTGCTCGTCGTCAGGTCGCCGTGAACGATCCCCGCCGCGTGCAGCCTCCCCACCGCCTCGCCCGCGAGGCCGATCGTCTCGGGGGTGGCGACATACTTCAGCACGTCGCCGGCAACGCGCTCCATAACGATAGTGTCCGCGGTGACATCCCGGATCACCGGGGTGGGGACGCCCGCCCGCCGCGCCGCCGCAATAAGGCGGGCCTCGGCCCGGGTCCGCTCCGTGATCAGCCGCCGGTCGAGGCCCGGGTTCCGGTAGCGCTTGCTGGTGCGGTGCTTGATTACATCCGCCTCCCGGATCGTCACGACCGCCTCCGCACCGCGGGCGACGCCCCCGTCGTGGGCGGCGGCAAAGATCTCGCCGGGCTCCGTACGCCAGGCGACCTCCACCTCATCCGCCCGAAAGCCCGGTCGGATCTGTGACTCCTCGAGGGGAAGCACGACGTTGTGCTCCAGCATGATCTTCCCTGTATAGGCGATCATCGCACCGTTGTCGCCGAGGTATGTCCGCTCCGGGACGGCGAACGCCGCTCCCCGGTCCTCGCACATGACCCGCAGCATCTCCTGCAGCCGCCCGTTCGCGCCGACCCCGCCGACCAGCAGCACCTCGTCCTTGCCGGCATGCGCGAGCGCCCGTTCCGTCACCTCGACGCACATGGCAAACCCGGTCTCCTGCAGGCCGAAGCAGACGTCCTCGATCGTCGCCGCGCTCTCCTGGGCGGCACTGACGAGCCCGGAGAAGGCGAGGTCCATCCCCTTCACCGTGTAGGGAAGTTCGATGTAGTCCCCCTGCCGGGCAAGGTTCTCGATGATCGGGCCGCCCGGGTGCGGGAGGTCGTGGCTCCGGGCGAACTTATCGAGTGCGTTCCCCAGGCCAATATCCAGCGTCTCCCCAAAGATGCGGTACCGGCCGTTCAAGTAGCCGAGCACCTGCGTGTTGGCGCCGCTCGCGTAGAGGACGATGGGATCGGAAAAGCCGGTCGCCCACCTCCCGATCTCGACGTGTGCCACACAGTGGTTGACGCCGACGAGCGGCACGCCAAGGGCTATAGAGAGGGCCCGTGCGGCGGTCGCCACCGTCCGGAGGGAGGGGCCGAGGCCGGGTCCCTGGGAGAAGGCGACGGCCCGGATACGATCCGGCTCCGTGAGCACCCGGGAGATGACCTCCTTCATCACCGAGGCGTGATGCTGCGCGGCCTCCCGCGGGTGGATTCCTCCCTTCGGCGGGATGTAGGGCGATGAGTGGAGGGCGATCAGGTCTTCTCCGAAGAGGGCGGCACTGAGGTTCCACGCGGTTCCCTCAAGACCCAGCACCAGCCCGTCTTCGGGCATCACGTCAGGCATAAAACAGTTGTCGCTCCGTTCGTTTCGATCATTGTTATGAAAAAGACCGGCCGCGGCCAGGGCCTGCAGGCGGGAGAGCAGGTGAAGCGTGGCCGCGACCGTATTTTGTATCCGGGGTGAGGACCTACGTCTGGAACTCGGTGTAGCCGCACTTGCCGCAGGCCACCCGGTCCTTGTGCGCGGCCATCAGCACGCCGGGGCCGCACCGGGGGCAGTGCCGCTTCTGCAGAACTGCCTTGTCGCCCTTGACTTCGTAGCACTCGTGTCTCTTGCCCTTGGCCGACTCCTGCTTCTTGGCTGCCATGCTTTAAGCCTCGCTCTCCGCCCTGGGTTCGCCGCGCTTGAGCAGGTACTCCCGCTCGGTCGACTTCTTGCTCTCTTCGTCGTCGTAGATCCGGGCACGGCCGAAAAGTTCCATCTTCCCAAACCGGGTCCGCTCGAGATCCAGCACGAGGAGGTTCTCATTCTTGTTCTGCAGCGCAGCGAGCTTCTCTTGGATGCTCTTCCGCGAGGGTGTCGGGCCATCAAAGGTGAGCGTAAACGTAAGCTCCCTCCGGTTCAACACCTCGTTCCTCACATCACGGGTAATTTCGAAGTCCATCGATATCCCTAAAATATTGTTGACGGATTTATTTATACTCTGGGATGGGGACGGGTTTTGCCGCATCCCTCACTCACGCACGAATACGTTCAGCATAGACGCGGCTTCCTGCTTCGCCGGTGCGTCTACGAGCCGGAGGACGACCCCTTCTCGCGGCTGGCCGTAGAGGATGGCAGCCCCGGGTGGCGCGGCGAGGACGAGCGGGATGACCGCGAGATCCTCCTCGCCGTCGACGAAGATCACCCCGGGGGGATTTTGGACTGCCTCATCGATCGCATCCACGAGTTCGTCGGTGATTGTCCCGGGAGGGTTCTTCGCCGTCAGCCTTCTTGCCTTGAGCAGGGGCGAACGGGTGCAGGGTATGCGCATCGTGTAGCCGTCGATGATGGCTATATCCGGGACGATCCCCGCATCCAGGAGGTTGTGGGTCACCACATCGCCGACGGCGTAGACCGCCCTGCCTTCGAGCCGGGGGAGGAGTTCGCCGATACTTCCGTAGAGGTTGCCGAACGGCTTTTTGAAGAGATCCCGGTGCGCTTCGGGAAGCCGGAGCATCAACGGACCTTCAGTGCGTACCTGCCAGCCATCGTGATGTTCATCTTCTTCGCGATCTCCGAATGCTCGGGGTCGATGATCACGACGTAGCCCGCCCAGTCTTCGCTCAGGTTGGCCGTACCGCAGATGACGCAGCTCTCCCCTTCCACGACCCGGTGGCACTCGCGGCAGACCTTGACCACCTTCTTACGGACGACCATCTTACGCCGCTCCCTTCTCCTTCTCCTGTTCGAGTTCCTCTTCCAGCCAGCCCGTGGTCCCGAGGCCCGACTGCCGCATGGTGAGGCCGATCTTGCTCTCGCGGGGTTCACGCTCGTTCAACGAGAGTGCAACAATCCGGGCCCGGACGCCGTCGCCGACAGTAATGGCCCGCTTTGAGTCCTGACAGATCAGCCTGCCGTTCTTCTCGTCGTAGTTGATATATTCATCCGAGATCTGGCTCACGTGAAGCATGGCGTCGATGGGCCCGAGGCTGATGAAGGCGCCGAAACTCGTCGTCTCCACCACCTCGCCCTCGATCACTTCCTGGAGCGCCAGACGGAGCACCGCCGCTTCGAACCTGACATCGTAGTAGACGGCGCCGTCTCCGGGGATCAACTCCCCCTCGCCAACGGTGAGAATCTTTGTAACCGCAATGAAGATGCCGATCTCCTTTGCGATGCTGCCTTCCAGCTGTTCCTGCAGTACGTTGAGGATAACCTTCTCAAGGTCTTCCCCAAGGCGGTGCGGCGGAACCCGCACCTTGTCCTCCAGCGTCATCTTATAATACATAGTTTCACTATCCCCTCATCAGCTCCAATGTTCTCTCTCTGCGCATCGACACAACGTCGATTCCCTCGTCGAGGAGAGCCTTTCGGAGCTGGCGATCATTCGTCACCACGGTGCATCCTTCCCGTCGGGCATACTCGATCACCCGGTCGTCCACACGCTCCGCGGTACTCCCGCTCGGCACAACCGTCGAGTGCCGGGCCATCGCGAGGCCCACACGGGCGGCAGCCGCATCACGGCCGCGGCCCCGGGAAAGTCCGGAGAGCTCACCGACCACCTCTTCAAGAGTTATCGGTTCGAAGTCCCCGAAGAGGGCCAGGAGCTCATCATACAGGTCAACCCTGAACTGGGCTGGCATTAAGAGGGCGTTCGTGTCGAGGAGCACCCTCACTCGACCAGAATCCCCATGCCGATCAGCCGCCATCGTCCGCCGACCTGCCTGCTGATGGCGATCCGTGCGCCGACTTCCGCGCAAACCGCCCGCTTCAGCTGGACTTCTATCTGGTTCTTCTTGGTGTTCGTGATCACGCCGACGGTGACGGCGGTGCCGACCGAGAGCATCAGCGGCTCTTTATGCTTCAAGGGCTCGATGATCTGCTCGCTGTCCGCGCCGACCACCCGTTCCATGAGTGTGACATCGAACTTCAGCCGTTCCCAGACCGGCGGGAGTTTTCCCACGAGTCCGGCAACCTGCCCGGCGAGGGCGTCGCTCTTCGTCAGTGCAGGATCGAGCTTCGTCCCGACCCCGAGGAGGCCCCCGGGCGCCGCCTCGGTCACACTGGTATTACCGGCGTTGATGGAGGTGATCTTCGTCTCGACCGGCTCCCACTTCGTCCGGTTCTCGACCTGGACCTGCCGACCCGGTCGGATCTCGATATCGTCGCCCTCATGCAGGACTCCTCTGATGAGCGAGCCCCCGATGACGCCGCCTTTCACGTCCCGCCAGCTGCAGCCGGGTTTGTTGACATCGAACGATCGCGCCACGAGCAGCACCGGGTCAACATCGGGGTTGCGGGTGGGCTCCGGGATGACCTCGTCGAGGGTCCGGATCAGGGCACCGATATTGACACCTTTCTGCGCGGAGATCGGGATGATGGGTGCGTTCTCGGCGATGGTGCCTTTGATGAACCGTTTGATCTGCTTATAGTGCTCCTGTGCCACGGCCTGGCTGACCACGTCGATCTTGTTCTGGACGATGACGATCTTCTTGATGCCGATCAGCTCGAGCGCCATCAGGTGCTCCTTGGTCTGGGGCTGCGGGCAGACCTCGTTTGCAGCGATAACGAGCATCGCGCCGTCCATCAGCGCGGAGCCGGAGAGCATCGTCGCCATCAGCGTCTCGTGGCCGGGAGCGTCGACGAACGAGACTGTCCGGAACGGGACTGCCTTTTTTCCGCAGATCGGGCATTCCGGGTGGGAGGTATAGGCCTCCGATCCCTTGCACTCCTCACATTTGTAAAAAGTTGTATCCGCGTAGCCAAGCCGGATGGAGATGCCGCGCTTGATCTCCTCGCTGTGCCTGTCCGTCCAGGTGCCGGTCAGCGCGCTGACCAGGGTGGTCTTGCCGTGATCGACATGACCCACGAGCCCGATATTGACGCCGGGAATGAATGCATCTCGCAAAAGTTTTCGAACCTCCTTATCCTATATAGAATGACACTACTTATACATAATCGGTAGGGATTACGTTTCTGTTGGCGGCCGCTTTTTCCAGTGCCCCGGGCGATCTCACGTCTGGCACGGTTCATGTGGCATACGAAGTATGAATAATACTCCCGTTGTTAGCGAGAATTTATACCCCATGAATAGAGATATGGGAACAGATCGCAACATGTCAGGTGATACCGAACTTTCACGTATCGGGATCTCTTTACCCAAGAACCTTCTCGATAAATTTGACGAGATCCTGACCCTCCGGGGATACTCCTCCCGATCCGAAGGGATACGGGATTCAATACGGAGTTACATCACCCACTATCAGTGGATCTCCGATGTAAAAGGAGAGCGTCAGGGTGTCGTCACCATGGTATATGACCACGACCAGCGGGGGCTGCTCCAGATGCTCACCGAGATACAGCACCAGTACGCCCATAACATCCAGGCATCCCTTCATTCGCACGTGACCCCGAACAAGTGCCTTGAAGTGATCCTGATCCGGGGGGACGGAGCCGTACTGAAGGATATTACCGAACGGCTGATGGCACAGAAGGGCGTTGAGGCGGTGAAACTCACCACCATACCGATCGAGGGTTAACCGCCACCCTCGCAGCTCTGATCGGTCCCCTTCTCCCACACCTCTTCGAGCTGCTCTTTAAGTTCCTTATGCTCTTCGAGGTAGTCCTCGAGAGAGCGCTCCTTCCTCTCTACATTCGCGACCGCCCGGTCGGCACTGATGAGTTCGTCCACCCGGTAGTAGAGACCGGTGCTGTCGAGTTCGGCGTACTTCCAGCCGTCGATCTCCTCGACCCGCACGACCTTCCCGGTCGTGCCGGTGCGGGGGTACCGGACGACTGCGCCCACTGCTACGTCATCCGTGCTCATAACGTGGTAAGGTACATCTCGCCATACTATTAAGGTATCACCTCCAAGGGATCTTGAATGGCAATCACGATTCGTCCGGTAGAGAAGCTGTACTTTGACGGAACGCACCGCTCCCGGTCTCCGGAGGAGACCCGTGCCGCCGTGGAGCCGTTGATGGCGGAGATCGGTGTTACCGAGATCATCGATGTGACCCCCCTGGATCGTCTCGGTATCCCCGTCTTCTCGGCGGTTCGGCCGGGAGCAGCCCGGGGAGGGGTTCGCGTCCACGCAGGAAAGGGAAAGGAACCGATCCATGCCCGGGTATCGGCGATGATGGAGGCGCTCGAGCGTTACTGCGCCGAGTACCGGGGCGACCGGATGGAGTATGCGACCTACGAGGAGATCGGCCCGGGACGGGCGATGCATCCCGAAGACCTGCTCCTCCCGCGAAAACTCGAGCAGGGAGAGAAGGTCCACTGGACGCCGACGTGGGATATCTTAAACGATGAGGAGGTCTATGTTCCAAGCAACGCCGTCTTCCACCCCTACGACTCACTCGGCATGGCCGTGCCTCTCTTCCGGAGCGACTCGAACGGGCTTGCATCGGGAAACGTCATCGAGGAGGCCATTCTGCACGCCCTCTTTGAGGTGATTGAGCGGGACGCTCTCAGCATTGCCGACCAGGAGCACGACCTCGGCCGCCGCCTCACCATCGGGACGGAATGCGCCGCCCGGGAGATCCTCGACCGGTTCGAGGAGAACGGGATCGATATCCACCTCTGGCTGCTCGCCGGGAAGACCGGCATCCCCACGGTCGCGGCCGCCGCGGACGACACCGTCACGAAGGATCCGGCGATGCTTGTCATCGGGTCGGGGACGCACACCTGCCCCGAGATCGCAGCGCTCCGCGCCCTGACCGAGGTGGCCCAGAGCAGGGGGAGTTATCTCCAGGGCGGCCGCAATGACCCCCAGCGGGAGATGATAATCAGAAAGGCGGGCTACGATCGGCTGAAGCGGATCAACAGGATGTGGTTTGCCGATGCAGATGCCGTTGATATCAGGGACGTCCCCGATCTGAGCACCCGGCGGTTCGACCTCGATATAGGGCGGGTGCTTGAGGAAGTCAGCCCCTATACGGACCGGGTCTGCGTCTGCGACCTCTCAAGGACCCCGGTGCCGGTGGTTCGGGCTATCATCCCCGGGTTTGAGATATCCTATATGGACCCGGACCGGAAGCGCTCCGTGCAGGGGTAAATTCCTGGGTGGGTTTCGGCCCGGGCGGTGCCATGCCCGTGCCTACTATGAGGCGACGAGGTGTGAGCGGGTTTGGGCATGTGAGGGGAACCAAGGGGGTGTTGGGAGACCCCATAAGGTTCTTCGCTCCTGCCACCCTGCCCTGGTCGCGCGTCTTCCCTTCGACAAGTCACACATCCCGTCTACGGATTTCCAGTGGGTATCGCCACGCAGGGGGGTGGGGACAGGGGAGGGGGGTCTCCCCCCTC
>WOYI011380404.1_pt1 | contig 14427 bp, 13 predicted proteins | sample 6423411 | NCBI WGS metagenome assembly WOYI01 (sample SAMN13441803, study PRJNA592873) | oil field metagenome | biome: oil field; feature: oil-well bore; material: oil-contaminated soil; isolation source: oil-contaminated soil from oil-well borehole | place: Germany: Wietze | collected 2016-10-18 ...
GTATTGGGGCGCAAGAAGTTCATGGGAATCATGGAGAACTGCAACGTTGCCCCTCCACCAAGAAAATAGAGGTCATAGTCCTCAGGAATATTGAGCAGTTCCCTGAACAGGGCGAGACACTGGTCATACATATCTTCAAAAAGACCACCACGATGGCTAGCCTCAACCATGGACAATCCTTGGTTGTCATACTCCACCATCTGGTCGCGCATCTGCTCAAGCACCTCTATCGGGAGTACCGAGGGACCTGCAAAAAAGTTTTTCTTCCGTTCCATTATAGTTTTCCTCCTTTGACCAACTCACTGATAATATCGAATGACTCTTCTCCAATGCGAACAAGGTTCTCTTCACTGTTTGCCCCGACATGAGGAGTAAGGGTTACGTTGTCAGCCTTGAGGATAGGATAATCCTCAGCTGGAGGATCGGTTGGATAGACATCGGTTGCATACCATGCCACAGACCCGTCTTCCAGTGCAGCGACCATATCATCGGCATCCACACACTGGGCGCGTCCTGTGTTGATGATAACAGGCTTCTTCTTGCAATGGGCGATCAGAGTCTTGTTGACCATGCCACGGGTCTCATCGGTGAGGGGCAGGTGAAGGGATATGTAATCAGCATCTTCGACTGCAGCTTCCGGGGTTGCCTTCATTTCGGCATGGGGGGAGGATTGCACGTACTTGTCATAGGCGACCACACTCATGCCAAAGGCCTTGGCAAGAACCGCTACGCGAGTGGCAATGTTGCCTATACCAAATAGACAGAGAGTCTTGCCATACAGTTCATTGCGCTTGGTGTTCTTGAGCCACAGGCCATGTTTCATGCCATCATGGTAGGCAGTAAGATGACAGGGGGTGCTAAGCATCAGGGTAAAGGCAAGTTCTGCAACAGCGATGGACGAGGACTTGGGGGTATTGCGTACAATAATGCCCTTGCTTTCCGCATAGGCCTTGTCAATGTTGTCGATACCAACACCACCCCGGATGATCAACTTGAGATTTGGCGCTTGGTCAATATACTCCTTGGTACATTTGGTCTTGCTACGAACAAGCACAATATGGGCATCTTTGAGGCGGCTCTTGTCCGTCGTAACTTCACCAAACGCCTCTAAGCGTGGGCCAAGGGTGGTATCGAAGGCATCTGAAATAAGAATAAGCATGGTTTTCTTCCCTCTCTTTGCATTTCTTCATAGGCATACGCCTATGTTGATAATCTATCTAGGGATTGTACACCAAAAAAAGGGGCTTTGTCTAATTTTATTTTGTTATTTTTTACGTATTTAGCAAAATAATAGCTATAAGTTGCTGGATAGCCAGAAATAATGGTATTCACCTATATAAACGAAAACCGCCGGAGAACCGGCGGCTATATACTTAGTAACTCTTGGAAACGTGCAATTTCCGTACTTTTTTCATCTGCTTGCGTGCTGCAGCTTTCTTTTTCCGGTTAAGGATGGTGGAGGGCTTCTCAAAGTACTCCCGCTTTTTCCACTCACGGATGATTCCTTCTTTTTCCACCATGCGCTTAAAACGCTTGATTGACTTTTCCAAAGGTTCATTGTCATCAACTTTTACATATGCCATATATTACTACTCACCTCCTCTCCCGATTACTGGGTCTAAACTGCGAGAACAGAATGCATCAAACATAGCTCGTATGTCAAGCATCTGGATAAGACTCTCTTGTCAAGAGAGATATGTACGTATCTTTTTTCTTTCTTGGCTTTCATTTCCTGAGCTCCGCTTGCTTATCCGCTTCGGTCTTGAGATCGAGAATGGTAATCTGCAAGGAAGCCTGGTTGCGGTAGTAATTCCGCCCAAGACGGAATGCTACATCCACCTCCGATCCCTTATCAAAATCACGACCAACACGCTCAGCTGCACTCCAATAGAGAGCTGGCCACTTATACTGACCAAAAGAAAGTGTCAACTTCAGGTGACGTGGACCTCCCTTATGGTTGTTCAAGAACTGGATATCTTCAACAAGCGCTCCCTCCATCATCAGGACCAGGGGTGGGTTCTTCTCGCCAAACGGCTCAAAGAACTCAACGACCTTGATGATATCAGGGGTCATATAGGCAACAGGAAGGGTACAATCAACGAGGATGGAGTCATCCACCTCCTGAATGCAATCCATATGGTCAATCTCATTCATGACACGCTTTTTGAATACGGGAAGATTCTCCACATCCATGGAAAAACCCGCTGCACAGGCATGTCCTCCAAAATCAAGGAAGAGATCCTCAAATGCTGAGAGGAACTCCCGACCATTAAACTCCACAGGACTGCGCAGGGAAGCGGAAACCCGAGTCCCGCCGATGGTGGCAAGTACCATAGAAGGGGCATTGAACTGCTTCATAAGGCGGCTGGCCATAACCCCTGTGATCCCCCTACTTAGAGAGGCATCCTCCACCATCACCAGTTTCGAGCCTGTTTGCTCAAAACTCTCTTTCGCCTGAGGTGCCAAGCGTTCCCAAGCATCCTCTCCCATCTTTTGGCGTTCCTTGTTCAGTGCGAGCAACTCTCCTGCAAGTCCCTCAGCAACCCCAAGGTTGGGGGCAAGCAGCATATCCACGGCCAACGAGGGTCTGCCCATCCTTCCAGAGGCGTTGATAACCGGCGATATCTGCCAGGAGATATCACTGGTGGAAAGGACCTTCCCTACAAGATTTTGCATCGTGAAGAGAGGAAGCAGAGCTTCCCTCTTGCCTGTAGAGAGCATCTTGAGACCACGCTTCACCAACAGACGGTTCTCATCCTCCATCGGCATGAGGTCAGCGATCGTGCCGATGGCAACAAGGTCGAGGATTGCATCGTAGCCACTGTCCAGCAAGGGGTGTTTTTTTATGGAGTAAGCGCTGAACAGAGAAAACAGAACCTGAAGCTCATCACGGCCATGCACGCTGTACTTGAGGGCCCTACTGATACTTGAAAGGGCAAAGACACTCTTTCCCTTGATAACTGGCATGACGCTCTCCATTTCCGGACGCATATCGACAAGGTGTATCTCTACACTCTTACCAAAGGCCTGCCGTAGCTGTGCTAGTTCGGACGCGACATCCAAGACTAGGATTGGCACCCCGGCAGAGAGGAACTTGAGGACTGTGCTCTGCGAAGGTGCAAGAAGTCCTGGGTTTATCTCTTCGATTACCCGATCGGTGACAACAAGGTTCTCAACCTTCATAGCCTGGATAATAACCGTATCATGACCGGGCTGTGCGTGTAGCAGGATGCACTCCTCATGGTAGAAATCCGTCTGACTGAAACGTAGAGCCCAGATAACCTTGGCAACAACCCCACATCCGGCAAGATGCTCAAAGGGGTATCCACAGCCAATTACCTTGGGGTCTATGATTGCCAAGGCCGGGGGAAGATTCTCCCCTGCGAGGTGGTGGTCTAGTACGATGGTGTCGATGCCCAACGTCTTGGCGTGCGCTATCTCGGTATTGTTTGAGATTCCGCAGTCCACGGTAATGATAAGGGTAACATTATCGGCGTAAGCGGCATCGACACCGTCGGTGGTGAGGCCATAGGGTTCATCTCCTTCTGGGACCCTGTAGGAAACCTCAATTCCAAGACGTTGCAACTCTTGTACAAGAAGGGCTGTACTGGTGATGCCATCGACATCACGGTCGCCGAATACACGTACAAACTCCCCCTCTGAGACAGCACCATTGATACGGTCGACAACCTCTTCCATATCGTCAAATAGAAACGGGTTATGCAAATAGGTCAGTTCACCCTCCAGATGGAACTTAACCTGGTCGCTGGAGGTCAGTCCCCGTCTGACCATAATCGAAGAACACAAGGGATCCAAACCATACTGCTCATGCAGATGCTTCACGTCCTGAGACGCTACAGCCTTTTTTTTCCATTCCATATGTATATAACAACCTTACAATAAATATTCTCAATCAAAACAGGGTCTGCAACATCCCCCCTGAAAGGGTCTTCAGCTCCTTACCACTTATAAAGGAGGCATAGCGTAACATATACGCTTTAATGCGGAGCGTTGCACGCTCGCTAAGCTCTACAGCCACAGCAGCAGGAAAGTCCATCCCCTTGGTAAGGGTCAGATACCTTCTGGCCCCCGGGCCGAGAACCATAGCAGTATCCAAGGTGGCACAAGCTTCACAACACGGGCTTCCCATCTGTGAATTGAACCGGATGATCTCCTCTACAGCATAGGTTCTCTCACAAATAGGGCATCTGGTGAAGTCCGCCTGCAAGCCACAAATGTCCAAGAGCCGCAACACGAACTGGATAAGAATCCGACCTACAAGATCCTGGTGGGAACAGAGCATATCAAGGGCTTTGCTCAACAGTCCATACTGGGACGTACTATCCCCCCCATTGGTGTTGATAACAAGTTCACAAAAAAACAGGGCGGCATAGTTTGCACCCAGATCGGTGCGAATCTCATCATGGGTAGCGATGAGCTGGACATCCTTAAGGGTATAGTCACGTTTTACGGGGTTATAGTACATAAAGAACTGTCCATCGGAGAACACATCTCCCTTCACAGCCTTAATTGACTTCCTAGCCCCATAACTGACCACATCAATGAGCCCAAAATCGAGGGTCAACAGCTTGAGGCGACGGTTCATCTGTCCGTACCGTATGCTATGCAGGACTATTGCCAAGGACGATACGTTTCGTTCCATGAACCCTCCAAATGAAGAGTAGAACAGTGGACGTAAAAAATCAACTGGTTGGAAGATTGTCTTTGTTGTGATATGATTCCCGCCATGAAACGTCTAGTGATTACCCTTCTTCTCATGACACTATTCACCACAGCCGTTTTCTCCTTCAGCGTAGGAGAAAGACGGTTGCAGGAGCAACCTTTTGACAGCGAACAAGAACTTGGGAAGGTTGACTTTACCAAGGCCCTTGCACCCAACCAACTCGAATGGGTAAACCGTGCGAAGCTCTCACTTTTGACCGTGGGGAGCGGAGATCCTCTCTATGCATGGTTCGGGCACAGTGCCCTCATCATAAGCCAGCCCTCAGGGGAAGATATCATGTACGATTATGGGGTATTCGATCCTGACCAGAAGAATTTCTACCTGAACTTCGCCCGCGGGCGCATGTACTACTCTGTCTGGGAGAGTGGTGCGGCATGGAGAATAGAGGAAGCCCTGGCTGAAAAGCGCGATGTGAAGCTCATCGAACTGAACCTTACCCCCGAGGCAAAGCTTGCCACCATACAATTCCTACAAAACAATGCCAAAGAGGAAAACAGCACCTACCTCTATCACTTCTACAACGACAACTGTGCAACCAGGATTCGTGACATCATCAATGCAGCAACCGATGGCGCATTCCGGCGCTGGGCAGAGGCACAACAGACCACATCCAGTTACCGCCAATTCGTCCAGCGTTATATGAGCCATTCACCGGTAGTATTCTGGACTCTTGATTTTCTCCAGGGTAAAACCATAGACAAACCGCTGAATCGCTATGAGGAGATGTTCCTTCCTGAAAGCCTATACCAGGCGGTATTGGACTTCTCCCCCTCCCTGGTGAAAAGTACAGAAATACTCCAGGATACAAGCGGGAGCGGCATACGCTTCAGAGCCCATACGAAGAATGTGAACCATGACTGGGCTTATGCACTTTCTGGAATTCTCTTGGCCTTAGCGCTGTTCTTTCTTGGAAAACGATACACGCGGACGACCTCAATCCTCTATGCATTGCTACTGCTGGCCCTTGGGGTCCTGGGAAGCATCCTGCTGTTCATGATGACGTTCTCTGATATGGATATGACATGGTTCAATGAGAATATCGTACTGGTCAATCCCCTTCTTTTTATTGGGATGGTAGCAGCCATTGCCTCAGCATGCACAAAAAAGAAAACAAGGCAGGGGAAACTGGCGAAGTGGACCTTTCAGGCGATGTTTGTAGCGGGCATTGCCCTGGTGGTGGCAAAGGGCCTGTTGCCAACAGTGTTGGCCCAGGACAACCTGAAGGTTATCCTGCTCCTGTTGCCCCTAGCCTTGTCAGGGGCGGCCTTTTATGGCAGGAGCGACCGAAAAGAGCTCTAGGGGTTGCATTCCCAAACGCTTTGCAGCAAGGGTTGCTAGAAAGCCCCCTATCTGAACATTATAGTAGAGTGCCTTGTCATTGTACTCGTTCAAATACAGTGCCATCTCCTGTTCCGCATCATAAATCTTCTCAAAATAGGCTGCATAAAGCGGATATTGCTTGTCCGTGAAGACCTGTATCTGCAGCAAGGCGAGTTCTTTATCAAGAGCAACATAGAGTTCACTTACCAACGAAGGTGATTTCTCCCGTGAATAGGAAGAGACCAGGTCTTCGATAGGTCCTGCAAGACTGTGATCATCCAAAAGGTCTACAAGGGTTGTTGCGTACATGAAGCGATCATCGATCGCATCCATGCCCTGATCGAGAAATGCAATCGCTTCCTTCTTGTATCTCTTTAACCTGGAGACGTTGTTCTGGTCAATGGCAACACCAGCAAATATAAGGAGGAACAACACGACCGCAATGCTGATGACAGCACTGCGGCGGTTGGGAAACATGGGTTTGCCCTTATTTCCTGGGGACAATCTTGGTTCCTTTTCCTTCATAGAGAGCACCGTAGAGATGGGCAGGGTCGGTGATGAGACCAGTATTGCCCGTGCTCTGTACAAAGTCAACGATGGCCTGCACCTTGGGAAGCATGCTTCCAGGGGCGAAATGACCGTCGGCCATGTACTTCCTTGCATCCTCTACGGTGATGGTATCGAGGGTCTGCTGGTTGGGCTTGCCAAAATTCAGACAGACTTTTTCCACTGCAGTGGAGATGACAAAGAGGTCAGCCTTCAATTCCTTGGCCATAAGGGCGGCTGCAAGGTCCTTGTCGATGACAGCTTCCCTTCCACTGATATAGCCATTTTCATCACGCACTACAGGGATGCCACCACCACCAGCTGCGATGACGATGACCTTATCCTTCAATAGGCTCTTGATAGTCTCAATTTCGACAATAGCCTTGGGCTTGGGGCTTGCAACCACACGTCGGTAGCCACGTCCGGCATCCTCAACACATACCCAACCATCATGCTCTTCACGTCGCTTGGCATCTTCACCTGTCATGAAGGAACCTATTGGCTTGGAGGGGTTCTGGAAGGAAGGATCACTGTCAGAAACCTCTACCTGCGTAACGACGGTTACCACATTAGGTTTGAGTCCCACCTTGTTGAACTCGTTATCCAAAGCCATCTGCAACTGGTAGCCGATGGCACCCTGGGTGTCAGCTACGCAGCTGTCTAAGGGAACAGTGTGGAGAATGGAACGAGAAAACTCTGCACGGAGCAGAATAAATCCAACCTGCGGTCCATTGCCATGGGCTATGACCACCCTGTGCCCAGCTTCTACCAGCTTCACAATATGAGCCGCTGTCTTGCGGGCAGCCTCATACTGGGCACTTACCGTTACGTGTTTTGCATCCTCTATGAGTGAGTTGCCACCTATGGCGATGACTATCAGTTTACTATCCATGTAGCTTTCCTTCCTTGTACGAAATATCTCATTTCTGTACTTGTATCATACCACGAATGCAACAAAATGCAACACATTTCTCCTGCTTCTTAGGTAAAATACCCTCTTTCGGAAAGGTATTTCCCAACGTTTGACCCATCCCCTCTCTTTCTGATAAACTCCGCTCCAACGAGGTGACAATGCAAGAACCTGCAAATCTAGACAAGAAAGAGATGTTCCTATTTGCCTTGTACATTACCTGCATGGTCCTGGTAAATACCATAGGTTCTAAGATTATCACGCTCTTCGGCGTGAGGGTATCTGTAGGTATCTTCTTCATGCCGGTCCTCTTCCTGGTCACCGATATCGTAGGTGAGGTGAAAGGACATAAGGATGCATCCCTCTTTGTCCGGATGTCCATCTTCATGCTTGCTATCCTGTTCATCATGACCGGCCTCAGCGTTAAGTTGACACCCCATCCCACTTGGGACCTACAGAGCCAGTACCAGCAGATCTTCGGCATGAGCATGAGAATGAGCATTGCCTCCTTGGTAAGCTTCGCTGTAAGCCAGAATATCGACATTAACATCTTCATGCTTTTTAAAAAGATAAGTGGGGGAAAGAACCTCTGGATTCGTAACAACATAAGCACAATGACCAGCCAGTTTGTCGATACGGTGATTTTCATGTTCCTCGCCTTTTACCAACTCACCCCGAAATTTACCGTCTCTTATGTATTCGCCCTAATCATCCCCTACTGGATATTCAAGGTGCTTTTTGCCCTGATCGATACACCACTATGTTATTTGGGAGTGAAATGGCTTTCCAAAGAGGATTAGTCACTTTCCTTCTTCATAAAGTTTGATTACCTTAAGTCTAGGCAGTATGAAATCCTGCCCAAAGTATTCGTAAATATGGAGGCTCTATGTCTGACAACGAACTGATGCCAATTGAGCAACTGCTTCCCAATAATCTGTTTATCCTTCCAGTAACGGGTAATCCCGTCTTCCCTGGATTGTTCACTCCTTTGATGATAACCGACAACCAAGACGTCGAAATTGTCAACCAGGCCATCAAGCACGGGGGTTTCCTCGGACTCTTGCTGGTCAAGGAAGACTTGGACCAGGAAGAATACTCCAAGGATAACCTATTCACTGTTGGAACCGTTGCAAAGATTGTAAAAAAAATAAAGCTCCCCGACGGGGGAATCAGTATCTTCATCTCTACGCTCAAGCGTTTTGAAACCAAGCAATATTACCCTAGTGGCCCCTACCTTGTGGCCGAAGTATCATACCTCGATGATATTGAGGATGAGCCAGAGGAGTTGCGTGCCTGGACCAGGCTCTTGCTTACAGAAATGAAGACCCTTACCAAGAATAACCAACTCTTCAGTGAAGAGATGCGTCTGAACATGGTCAATATCGACCATCCTGGAAAGCTTGCTGACTTCATCGCAAGCATCCTCAATGTTGACCGCAAGGAACAGCAGGGAATCCTTGAGACCCTTGTGGTACGCAAGCGTATCGAAAAGGTACTGGTATTTATCAAGAACGAGCAGAACATTGCCCAAGTCCAGGCAAAGATCCAGGCTAGGGTCAATCAGAAGCTCGAGAAGAACCAACGTGATTACTTCTTGCGTGAAGAACTCAAGTCCATCCAGCAGGAACTTGGCATGACGACCAACCCCAAAATTGAACTCATCAACCGCCTGAAGAAGAAATTTAAGGACCTGCCTCTCTCTTCCGAAGCGTTGGAGACAGTGGACCGTGAGATGTCACGCCTTGAGGCTATCGACCCCAGCAGTCCTGAATACACCATTACCCGCACCTACCTTGAGATCGTCAGCGACCTTCCCTGGAAGGAGCCCAAGAGTGAGAGCTTCAGCATCGAGAGTGCACGCAAGATTCTCGAGAGGGACCACTACGGGCTCAAGGACGTTAAGGATAGAATCCTTGAGTTCCTTGCTGTGCGAAGAAAGAAAAAGGATACCAAAGGCTCGATCATCTGTCTTGTCGGCCCTCCTGGAGTCGGAAAGACTAGTGTCGGCATCTCCATCGCGCATTCGTTGAAGAAGCAGTATTTCCGCTTCTCCGTCGGTGGCATGAATGATGAGAGCGAGATCAAGGGCCACAGAAGGACCTATATCGGGGCTATGCCCGGAAAGATTATCCAAGGTCTGAGAATCACCAAGGTAAAGAACCCGGTATTCCTCATCGATGAGATCGACAAGATGGGAGTCTCCTACCAGGGCGACCCTGCCAGTGCCTTGCTTGAGGTTCTGGACCCTGAGCAGAATACCACCTTCAGGGATACCTACCTTGACATTCCTTTCGATGCTTCGGAGATTCTCTTCATTTGTACAGCAAACACCTTGGATACCATACCCCGGCCTTTGTTGGACCGTATGGAGATCATCAATCTCTCTGGCTATACCAGTGAGGAAAAGCTCGCCATCGGCAAGAAGTATCTTGTTCCCAAATCCTTGGAGAAACATGGGCTTGCCAAGAGCGAAATCCGCTATTCCCCAGCCATCTTGCTTAAGATAGCAGAGGAATATGCAAGGGAAGCTGGAGTGCGTAACTTCGAGAAGTCCCTGCATAAGATCAACCGCAAGATAGCCCTCCTCCTGGAAGAGAATCCAGAGACTGAGTTGCCTGTCAAGATTGATGAGACAAAGCTCATTGAACTTCTAGGACAGCCCGTCTTTGTTGGGGATGAAATTCACATAGCGGACAAACCTGGTATGGCAATCGGACTCGCGTGGACCAGTATGGGAGGGGACACTCTCATCATCGAAGCCCAGAACACCCCGGGAAAGGGCGAGATCAAACTCACCGGCCAGCTTGGGGACGTGATGCAGGAGTCTGCCAACATTGCCTACACCTGGCTAAAAGCCCATGCAATCGAGCACAAGATTGACATGAGCTGGTTTGAGAACAATGCGATCCACCTGCATATACCAGAAGGGGCTACCCCAAAGGATGGTCCGTCTGCTGGTATCACCTTGACTGTCGCTCTCTTCTCACTGGTCACAGGCCAGATAATCAAGAAGAACTTGGCTATGACAGGTGAGACAACCCTCAAGGGTAAAGTAATGCCTATCGGAGGATTGAAGGAGAAGGTGCTTGCGGCAAGGAGGAATAAGATCGATACGATCCTCATTCCCACCTTCAACAAGCGTGATCTCGACAAGCTCGATGAGACCGTGACCAAGGGCATAACGTTCCACCTGGTTTCGACCATGGAGGAAGTTTTGGCCTATGCGTTCCCTGATGATGAGAAGCGAAAGGCTATGCTACCTATTGTCCCCAAAACACCGCCAAGAGATACCTCAGAAGTGGTGGCAATTTCGGTGGCGGTTGCCGAGGCTGTTAGAGAGGCTATGCGTGAGCGTTGAGTTATTGAGCCCTGCGGGCAATATGGAGAAGCTGAGGGTGGCGTTCGCCTATGGAGCCGACGCCGCCTATCTGGGCTTCACGGATTTTTCCCTTCGTGCCAATGCACAGAACTTCAGCGAGAGTGATCTTGCTGAAGTTCAGCTTTTAAAGCAGCAGAGTGGGAAAAAAATCTACTGCACCATGAACATTCTCTTTGGTGAGAGCGAACTCGAGGAGCTGAAGGGACAACTGGAAACCATCAAGGGTTGGCCTTTCGATGCCTTCATCATCAGTGACATAGGGCTGGTGCCCATTCTCAAAGAGGCCTTTGGGAACAGCGTGGAACTCCATCTCTCCACGCAAGCCAGCTGCATCAACAGTAGCAGTGCAGCGATGTACCACCAGATGGGTTTCTCTAGGGTCATACTGGGGAGGGAGACCTCTCTTTCAGATATCAGGAAGATTAAAAAAGCTGTTCCTACCCTTCAGTTGGAGACCTTTGTCCATGGAGCCATGTGTATGGCCTACTCAGGACGATGCCTGCTTTCCAGTCACCTAACAGGGCGCAGTGCAAACCAGGGTGACTGCTCCCACACGTGCAGGTGGAACTACCGCCTGACAGAAAAACTCTCTAGCGGAGAACTTGCCTTGGAAGAGGAACAACGCGAAGGGGTCTACTACCCCATCGCTGAAGAGGATGGGTACACCACCATCCTATCCTCCAAGGACCTTTGCATGATTGACCATATCCAAGAGCTTCTCGATGCTGGGATTGACTCCATGAAGATCGAAGGAAGGATGAAGAGTAGCTACTACGTAGCGGTTGTGACCCGTGCCTATCGCAAGGCTATCGATGCTTCTTATACCGATGATACATCATGGAAGGCTTATCGCGATGATCTGATGAACATCAGCCATCGCGAGTACTCCACCGGTTTCTTCTTTGGACGGGGCCCGATAGACCCCAAAAAAGGCACGTCCATCGACAAGAGTACAGACGAAGGATACCACCAGCAGTATCTCTTCTGTGGTTTCATAGGGGACCAGGTCAAGGAAGGTGTGTACGCTCTTGAGCTACGCAACCAGATCAGAGAGACCCAGACGTTGGAGTATATCGGAAATGATGTCCTCTTTCTTGAGGATTCCACGTTCTCCTTGTTGGATGAACACTTCGAGAAGGTCGGTCAGGCCGACCATGGGAAGATCCAATATCTGGTAACTGACAAACCTCTGTCCAAAGGGTATATCATTCGTCGACTTTCTGTGGTTACATAAAGGGTATGTTTAGGCGCACCGCTATAATTCTCTGTTTAATTCTTGTTACCCTCCAAGGGGTTGCTGGTACAAACCTTACTGACGGGTTCTCTTTCTTAGAGAGGAACCCCCTTTTTATGGAGTTCATGTCGGCGGTAAGGAGCGAAGGAAATGTGGAAAAGGCAGAGAACCTTCGCCTTAAGGTATATGCCCAAACCGATGAGGGGCCTGAGGCAACCATCAAGAGGATACGCACCGACACAAGCCTGGCACGTCTCTATGTGGAAACCAAAGAAGATACTGAACGAGTTGAAGAGCTGCTCGAGGAAGCTGAAAAAAAACTTGGGCTCTTGGGGGACAAACAGGGCTTGTATACACTGATCCTTGGATCTGAAATTGACGGAATCTGGTACCTGCAGAACCCTAGGAACCTAGGCAAGGGGATATCCAGTTCCAGGAAGATCAACAAGGCTTTCAAGGAATTTCCGCAGGAAGTCTCTTCCCGTCTGTTGAAAGCAAATAGCTTGCTCTATGCACCCTCTTTTGCAGGGGGTGATGTCAAAAGGGCATTGAACATGTTTCTCGGTCTCCTCAACGACGCCGAAGAAATGCTTTCGTTATGGGACCGATCGTCTCTCTATAGTGGGATCGGAATCGCATGCTTTATGTTGGAAGACTATCAGAATGCAAAGGGATACCTTGCTGCAGCCAAGGCAATCTACCCTTTTGATGCTGTTTTGGATGACTATATGGCACAAGTGGAGAAAGCGTTGTGATGCTACTGTATGCCTCATTAGTTCTGGTTGTAGGCCTGTGGGCTACCCTACTCTCCTTTTCCAATCGGAAGGTGATGGAGAAGCTGAAGAAAAATGTTCCTCTTACCGAGTGGCCCCTTGTCTCCATCGCAATTCCTGCACGAAACGAAGAGCATTGTATCGAAGCGTGTGTATCATCTCTGGTCGGCCAGTCCTATGAAAATATTGAAATCCTGATACTGGATGACAACTCTACAGACAACACAGCAAGCGAAGTTCACAAGCTGCAAGAGAGAGACCCCAGGGTGCGGGTCATCAGGGGAAAGCCTCTGAAGCAAGGGTGGAGAGGCAAGCTCTATGCGATGCAGCAACTGTATGAAAAAAGCAGAGGGGAATATATTCTCTTCACTGATGCAGATACTGTCCATAACCCCAATAGCGTGGAATATGGTCTTGGCATTCTCATCAATGAAAAGGCATCCATGATCAGCGGCTATCCTAAACAGAAGGGAGAGCACCTATGGGTACAGACACTGGTAAGTGCCATGCTCTTCAACACTGTGCTGTATGTGCCGCTGTGGCTACAGCAAAAAGTGCAACTCGCCCCTTTTTCCATGGCTATCGGGCAGTACCTTCTACTCAAAAGGAAGTTCTTGGAAGATATTGACGGGTTCACCTCAATACCCAATGTCATCTGTGATGATGTTATGCTGGCCAGAGCCTGCACAAGAACAGGACATACGTATGTTTTTGCAGATATGAAGGATGCTCTCTCTTGCCAGATGTTCTCTACGTTTAAAGGGGGATTTGAAGGACTGGAAAGAAGCATCACCGGCGCAGTAACAATCAAGGCATACATGGTTCCCCTGATGTTGCTTGTGGCCTCAGTCCTGCTTGCCTGTGCGGTGGCCCCCCTTGCTACGGTAGCAATGCTAATAGCCTATCTCATTGAGCCTACACTATCAGAGCTTCCTTTCTTACTCATGGGAGGAGGCACCCTCCTGCTTTTTGGCTCATGGACCGTTACAGGTCTGTACCATGGATTCCCCCTTAAGGTAGCCACACAAGGGCCAATTGCCTTTGTATTTGTGGTTGCAATGTATCTCCATGGCTACTACAGAAAGATCAGTGGCAAGGGTTTTATGTGGAAAGGACGTGCTATTTCCTAAAAATACCACGTTTAAGGCGTTTGTTTACTGTTTTTTCCCTTGCAAGTGAGTGAAAGCATGCTAGAATAAGATAACCTAGACCAATGGAGGAGTCCATGACAATTCACGAACAAATCGTAGCACAGTATGAGACCTACCTTGCAGAGAACCAGAAGTTCTCTGAGAAAGGCGTAAAAGTATCGGCAGCTAGAGCCCGTAAGGCTTTGGCCGAAATCGCTAAGCTTAGCAAAGAACGCAGAAAAGAGATTCAGGCAGAAAAAGCAGAATAGTTTCTCTTTTTGCTCAAAGTGGGGCGTCCTTGAGAGAGGGCGCCTTATTTTGTGCCTGTATGACAGACAACAAATCTAGAAAACAGAGAATGCTACTTACAAAGTTATGCATCTTATCAAGG
>WOYI011404905.1_pt2 | contig 14422 bp, 13 predicted proteins | sample 6423411 | NCBI WGS metagenome assembly WOYI01 (sample SAMN13441803, study PRJNA592873) | oil field metagenome | biome: oil field; feature: oil-well bore; material: oil-contaminated soil; isolation source: oil-contaminated soil from oil-well borehole | place: Germany: Wietze | collected 2016-10-18 ...
CCGACGAGCGTCACGTGCATCAGAACCCGGCTCCCATGGTCTTCAGCCGCTCGATGCGCTCGGGGATCGGGGGGTGCGTCGCGAACATGCGGGCCAGCGCGTTGGGGTGGAGCGGGTCGGTGATCCAGAGGTGCGCCATCGAGGTGTTCGCCTTCTTCAGCGGCCGTCCGTACTCACCGAGCTTGGCCAGGGCTGAGGCGAGACCGTCCGGGTCGCGGGTGGTCATCGCGCTGGTCGCATCGGCGAGGTACTCGCGCTGCCGGGAGATGGCGGCCTGCACCGCGCCCGCCAGCAGGGGTGCGACCAGAGCGGCGATGACGCCGAAGATCAGGAACAGCAGCTGCGACCGGCCGCCTCCGCCGCGGCGTCCGCCCCCGAAGAACGCAAACCGCATGAAGATGTCAGCCAGGATGCCGACGGCCACGACGAGGCCGAAGACGATGAGCGAGACGCGGATGTCGTAGTTGCGGATGTGACCGAGTTCGTGACCGAGCACGCCCTCGAGTTCGCGATCGGTCATCAGCTCGAACAGCCCCGTCGTCACGGTGATCGAGGCCTCCTCGGGGTTGCGTCCCATGGCGAACGCGTTGGGGGCCGGGTCGTCGACGACGTACAGCTTCGGCATCGGAGTGCCGGTGGTGATGCACAGGTTCTCCACGATCCTGTAGAAGCGCGGCGCGTCAGCCTGGGTGACCTGGGTGGCGCCCGACATCGCGAGCGCCTCGCGGTCGGCGAAGAAGTACTGGAACGTGGCGTATCCGGCGGCGAAGACGATGATGAACGCCGTGATCCACCAGTTGTTGCCGGCGAGCCACCCGGCCAGCAGGCCGATCGCGGCCAACAGGAGGATGAACGCACCCAGGATGACCCAGGTGTTGCGCTTGTTGCGCGCGATGGCGCTGTACATCACGTGCTCCCGGGATCTCGATACGGCGCCGGCGCTCCTACTCGATATTGAGCCGCAGCAACCTCAAAATTGCACGCGCGGGGGCTCTGAGATGGCCGCGCCGTCGACGACCTCGAAGAACTCCCGCTCGGTGAAGCCGAGGTTGCGGGCGAACATGTTGTTCGGGAACACCTTGATCTTCGTGTTCAGCTCGCGCACCCCGCCGTTGTAGAAACGACGGGAAGCCTGGATCTTGTCTTCGGTGTCGACGATCGACTGCTGGAGCTGGAGGAAGTTCTGACTCGCCTGCAGCTGCGGATAGGCCTCTGCGACGGCGAAGAGCGATTTGAGCGCCTGCTGCATGTGACCTTCGGCGACCCCCGCCTCAGCGGGCCCGCCGGCTGTCAATGTCTCGGCTCTGGCCCGCGTGACGTTCTCGAAGACCGCTTTCTCATGCGCCGCGTAGCCCTTCACCGCCTCGATGAGGTTGGGCAGCAGATCAGCGCGACGCTTCAGCTGCACCGTGATGTCGCTCCACGCCTCGTCGACGCGCACGTTGAGCGTGACGAGCGAGTTGTACGTCGCCCACAGGTAGATGCCGGCTACGACGACGAGCGCCACGACGATCAGTACCGGGATCAGCCATTCCCACATGCCTGTGACTCCGTTCGAGGTTTCCCTCATCCTAGCCATCGGTGCGGCCGCAGATGAGAGCCGTCTCACGACTCTCAGTCCTTACTCACCGAGGACGCGCTCGAGATAGCGGTTCTGGAACATGCGATCGGGGTCGAGACGGTCGCGCAGCGCGACGAAGTCGTCGAACCGGGGATAGCGGTCTCGCAGGAGAGCGGCATCCAGGGTGTGCATCTTTCCCCAGTGCGGCCGGCCGCCGTACCCGAGCATGATCTGCTCGACCGCCTCGAAGTACTCGGTGGGGTCTTCGCGCCAGTACCGGTGCACGGCGATGTAACCGGACGCGCGGCCGTATGCGGTCGAGAGCCACAGCTGGTCGGCGGCCGCGAACCGCACCTCGATGGGGAACGAGATGCGCCACCCCTTCTCGTCGATCAGAGCACGCAGGGCGTCGAACGCGGGACGCACGTTCTCGACGGGCAGCGCATACTCCATCTCGCGGAAGCGCACCGATCGCTCGGTCGTGAAGACGCGGTGCGAGACGTCGGTGAACTCGCGGTCGCCCCACACTCGCACCGACGCGCGACTGATCGCGGGGACCGTGGGGGGCAGCATGCGCGCGAGGCTGCAGGCGATCTGGTGCAGCCCGTTTCCCACCACGACGTCGTCGATCCACTTGCCCACTCGCGGGAGCGGATGACGCACGGCGCTCTCGGGCAGGCGCACGTTGGTCTTGGTCATGGCCCGGTCGGTGTGCGGGAACCAGTAGAGCTCGAAATGATCGGATGCGGCTACGCGGGCATCCAGCCCGTCCAGGACAGCACCCAGATCTTCGGGCAGCTCCACTGCGTGCAGCAGGAACGCCGGGACGCATTGGAGAGTGACATCGACCAGGATGCCGAGCGCCCCGAGACCGAGGGCGACCGCCGGCAGCAGGTCGCTGTTGTGCCCCTCGTCCACGACGAGCAGCTCGCCGTCGGCGGTCACCAGGGTCGCGCCGGTCACCTGCGTGGCGATGCCGCCGAAGCGCGCGCCGGTGCCGTGCGTTCCCGTCGAGATGGCACCCGAGATGGACTGCCGGTCGATGTCGCCCAGGTTCGGCATCGCGAGCCCGTAAGGCGCGAGCAGCTGCGGGATCTTGTTCAGCCGAGTGCCGGCGAGGAGGGTGACCCGAACGCGCTCGCGATCGGCCTCGACGAGCCCGGCGAGATCGGTCAGGTCCAGCAGCACGCCGGGGGCGACGGCGATGCCGGTGAAACTGTGGCCCGCGCCGACCGCCTTGACCTGCATGCCCCGTGCGGCGGCGGCTTTCACCGCCCGCTGGACCGCAGCGCGCGTGCTCGGGAACTCGACGCGCTGCGGCCGCACCCGCGCAGTCCGACCCCAGTTCTGCCATTCCGCTCCGGGACGGGTCACAGGAACGCCTTTCCTTCGCCTCGATACGTCGGTGCATCGCCGACCACCCGGTCGCCGTCGACGAGGTGATACCGGTCGACCCGCTCGGCGAGCTCACCGCTCTTGGAGTGGCGGAACCAAACCCGGTCGCCGACCCGAAGCGCTCGGGCGGACTCGCCCTGCAAGGGCGTCTGCACTTCTCCGGCGCCCTCGCGCCGGAGTGTCTTCAAGCCCGCGGGCCAGACCGGCAGCGGCTGCCGGGATGCGACCGGTGGGCCCGAGGCGATCCACCCCCCGCCGAGCACCGTCACGATATCCGGCAGCGGCTTGCGCACGACCTCGAGCGCGAACGCGGCGGCCGGCGCCGGGTCGAAGGCGCGATACCCGTCGAAGAGGTGGCCGGCCAGCAGCCCGCTGCCGGCAGTGAGCTCGGTCACGGCGAGATCGGATGCCGTCAGCTCGAGCGACCCCGTTCCCCCGCCGTTGACGAACTCGAGCGGGGCGATATCGCGCAGTGCGCCGACGATCGCGGCACGTCGGCCGAGGAGCTCCTGGCCGGAGCGGCGCTGCATCCAGCGGATCGCGCCGTCGCCCGATCCGGTCGCATCGCCTTGCCCGGCGATCTGGGCTTCGTACATCATGAGGCCGACGAGGCGGAATCCGGCCCGAGCGGTGATTGCCCGGGCGAGGTTCGCGACTTCGCCCGGCTGACGGACGGGCGAGCGGCGCACCCCGATGTGGCCGAGGCCCGGCGCGCGCCAGGAGGCGTCCGCATCGATCGCGACCCGCAGTTCCTCGCGCCCGGCGGGCGGGGCGACCGCGTCGATCAGGTCGAGCTGAGCGATGTCATCGACCATCAGCGTCACGCGGGATGCGGCCTGCTCGTCGCCGCCCAGCGCGGCCAAGGCGGCCCGGTCGACGCTCGGATACCCCAGGACCACGTCGTTGTGCATCTCGGCTAGCCAGAGCGCTTCGGGGAGCGTGAACGCGAGGATGCCGTGGTACCCCGGAACCGCAAGCGTGGCCTCGAGCACCTTGCGCACACGGACGGACTTGCTCGCGACACGGATCGGCACACCGCCGGAGCGGACGACCAGATCCAGCGCGTTGTAGCGCAGCGCGGCGAGGTTCAGCGCCGCAACCGGGCCGGACACGCCGCTGACGGCATCCGTCATCGCCGTCCAATACCCGGCGGGCTCCGCCCAGGGGGTCTGGGATTCCGCACCCGCAAGCAGGTCGATCGTCATCGGGTCACGCTCTTCGGCGGGTGAGCGCACATCGGCAGGTGAGCGCACATGGCGTCCAGCCTACGACTGCCCCCGCCCCGGCGACCCCAGCGATGCCCTACCTGCCCGAGAAGCCTTCTCGAATGACTCCCGACCGTGCGGTCGGCCGTGCCCCCGCTGGGATTCGAACCCAGACTTGAGCGATTTTAAGTCGCCTGCCTCTGCCGGTTGGGCTACGGGGGCGCACGGGCGAGCGAACGCGCCCACGGTACCGGTCAGCTGGTCGCGGCGACCTTCTGCGTGGGCGCGTCGGCCACGGCCTTCGCCGGAGCAGCCTCGACGGGCTGCGGCGGCCGCGGACGCGCGGCGAATTCTTCGAACACGTAGCGCGGATCCTGCACGGCCTGCAGATTCACCAGGTCACGGCCGAGCCACAGGTTGTTCCACCAGCCCCAGGCGACGCGGAACTTGCGCTCCCAGGAGGGCATCGCCAGCCCGTGGTAGCCCCGGTGCGCGACCCAGGCGACGAAGCCCTTGAGCGCGATCTTGCCAGACTGGAACACGCCGTTGTACAGGCCCAGACCCGCGACCGCACCGAGGTTCTTGTGGAAGTACTCCCGCGGCAGCTCGCCGCGCAGCACCGCTATGAGGTTCTTCGCGAGCAGCTTCGCCTGGCGAACCGCGTGCTGGGCGTTCGGGACGCAGTAGCCGCCGACACCGGCGCCGGTCAGGTCGGGCACCGCCGAGACATCGCCGGCCGCCCAGGCGCCCTCGACGATCTCGTCTTCGGTGCCCACCCGCAGGTCGGCGCGGGTGCGGATGCGACCGCGCTCTTCGACCGGCAGGTCGCCGCCGCGCACGACGGTGGGGTTCGCCATGACGCCGGCCGCCCAGATGATCAGGTCGCTCGGGATGATCTCGCCGGTGGACAGCTCGACGTTGCCGTCGACGGCACCGGTGACCTGGGTGTCCAGGTGCACGGACGCGCCGCGCTTTGCCAGGTCCTTGAGCACCCACTCGCTCGTCTTGAGCGACACCTCGGGCATGATCCGGCTCATCGCCTCGACGAGGTGGAAGTGCGTGTCTCCGAAGGTGACCTCGGGATAGTGGCCGACCAGTGCCGACGCGAAGTTGCGCAACTCGGCGAACACCTCGATGCCGGCGAAGCCTCCGCCGATCACGACGACGGTGAGCAGACGGTCGCGAGCGGGTCCGGGAGGCAGCACCGACGCCTTGTCGAAGTTCGACATCAGGCGGTCGCGGATCGCAACGGCCTCCTCGATCGTCTTGAGCCCGATCGCGTTGTCGGCGATGCCGGGGATCGGGAACGTGCGCGAGACGGCGCCCGCCGTGACGACGATCTGGTCGTACCCGAACTCGTAGGGCTCGCCGGCGATCGGGCTGATCGTCGCGACCTTGTTCGCGTGGCTGATGCCGGTGACCTTGGCGGCGACGATCTTCGTCTTCTTCAGGTGACGTCGCAGCGCGACGACCGAGTGACGCGCCTCGATCGAACCGGACGCGACCTCGGGCAGGAACGGCTGGTATGTCATGTAGGGAAGCGGGTCGACGACCGTGACCTCAGCCTCGCCCCTGCGCAGGTGCTTCTCGAGCTTCCAGGCGGTGTAGAACCCCGCGTAACCGCCGCCTACGATCAGGATCTTCGGCACACGGTTCTTCACAGGCGCATTTTTGCTCACAGTGTGGAACACTCCTGGGGTGTCAGCGGCTCGGCGTCCGGGACGCCAATCGGATACGTCGGACAGCTGCGGTGACGCCGAGAGCCATCAGTATAGCCGCCGCCGACCCTCCCATCAGGGGAAGGGTGCCGTAGAGCAGCGTGTCCGCTGACGGGAGCAGCGGCGACTCCGCACGGGTCGCCACATCGGCGGGGGGAAGCGGTGCGACCTCCACGGGGCCTGCACTCCGAACGGGTGCGGGAGCGGAATCGGCGCGTCGGTACAGCCGGATCCAGTCCTTGAGGCTTCCCATCGGGTTCTCGCTCACTGACGGCACCGTCGCGGAGACGGCGGCCGCGGCATCCACCAGGCCGTAGCCGTACAGCGGATCGGGCACCGCCTTGGCCGCGGCGGCGGGATCCGCGGTACGGATGATCCGGTTGATGACGTTGGCCGCGTCGAGGTCCGGGTGTGCGGAGCGCACGAGGGCGGCGATGCCCGCCACGATCGGAGCGGCACCGCTCGTGCCGTTCCAGCGCACCAGCCGCCCATCGGCGGAGACGCCGACGAGGTTCTCGCTGGGGGCGGAGACACCGATCGTGATCCCCTGCGTCGACGCCTCGAGGCTCGCCTTGCCCTGCGGATCGACCCCGGCGACGGTCAGCACTCCGGGGATCGTCGCCGGCGCGCCCACGCGGGATGTGCCGCTGCCGCGGTTGCCGGCGGCCACGACGACCACGACGTCGTGATCGAAGGCATACAGGAACGCCGAGTCCCAGCTCTCGTCCCAGTCGGGGGTGTTCGTGGTCAGCGACAGGTTGATGACGTCGGCGCCGTTGTCGACCGACCATCGGATCGCCTCTGCGATCTGATCGACGAACGGAACCTTCACGGACGAGCCGAAGCCGACCGAGACAGCCAGCAGCTGCGCCTCGGGAGCGACGCCGATCATGCCGGTGTTCGCACCGGTCCCTCTCGCTGCGGCCAGGGAGGCGACCCAGCTGCCGTGGTTCGCGTCGACGGCTCCCACCGGAGTGCGGCCGTCGGACGATCCGATTCCCGAGACGTCCGTGCCGCCGACGACGGCGCCGTCGAACTCGACCGGCCCGCGCGCGATGCCGGTATCGATGATCGCGATCCGCACACCCGCACCGCGGGTCGTGGCCCATGCATCCCGAATGCCGTATTCGTCGAGCCAGTACTCGGCCGCGCGCACCGGGTCGGGATTCGGCGCCACCGGCGCGACGGTGGCGCCGCACAGGAACGCGACCGCCATGAGCGCGGCAGCGGCCGAGACGAGCCGGCGGATCATCCACTCGCTCCCGGCTCCGCGCACACGCAGCGCTCGGGCGACCACGTCGACAGGGCGAGGGCCCGGTCGCCGATCGGATTCACACCCGGACCCGCAGCGAGCGCGTGGGCGGCGAGAGCATGCAGGCATTTCACCCGCGTCGGCATGCCACCCGCCGAGATGCCGGCGATCTGGTCGACCTCGCCGAACTGGGCGCGGTCGCGGAGGTAGGCCTCGTGGGCGCGGCGGTAGGCCTCGGTCACCCCGGGGTCGTCGCTCAGCTCGTCGCTCAGTGTGCGCATCACCTGGGCGGCTTCCAGTCCCGACATCGCGGCCGTCGCGGCCGGGTGGGTCAGGTAATACAGCGTCGGGAATGGGGTGCCGTCCTCGAGCCGCGGAGCCGTTGCCGCCACCGTCGGATTTCCGCAGACGCATCGTGCCGCGATGCCCACGACGCCGCGTGCCGGGCGACCGAGCTGCGCGCGCAGGACGCTCAGATCGGTCTCGCTGACAGGCCGGAAGGGCGGTGTGGTCACGCCGCCCAGGGTACCTTCACTGCGTCGGCGTTTGGCTGGGAGCGGGATCGGGGACACCGATCGTGGGCGCCTTGACGGTTTGGGCGATGCCGGCTTCCGTGAGCGAGCGCACGAACTGCGACATCCAGTCGGTGCGGGTCTGCTCGACCTCGTCGCTGACCGGCACCTGCTCCTGCGGGGCCAGCGCGGGCGGCAGATCGTCATCGACCAGGTAGACGACCTCTCCGGGCTTGACGTAGTACAGCCGCTCGCGCGCCTGGGTCGTGATGTACGCGGGATCGGTCCAGCGGTCGCGCTGAGCCTCGAGACGGGCGACGTCTTGCCGACTCACCTCGACGGACGCCTGCAGTGCGGCGATCTGCTGGCGCTGATCGACGTAGGTGCCGATCGTCGGCACCAGCACGAAGGCGGCGAGCACCACGAGGCCGAGCATGATCACCATGAATCCCGAAAGACGGATGCCGCCCAGCCAGCCCCGCACGTCGACGGGCCGCCGCACCGGCCGCCGGCGTGGGCGCGCCGCCGGCACCGTTGCCGAGGGAGCCGTGGCGGAGGAGGGGGGAGCCGACGTCTCGACCACGGCTCCCCTTCCGTTCGCAGGCTGCTACGCAGCGCGGCCTGAACGACTGTCCTACGCGGTGTACCTCGGGAACGCCGAGCGCCCGGCGAATTCCGCCGCATCGCCCAGCTCTTCCTCGATGCGCAGAAGCTGATTGTATTTCGCGACCCGCTCGCTGCGGGCGGGCGCGCCGCTCTTGATCTGACCCGAGTTCACAGCGACCACGAGGTCGGCGATCGTGGTGTCCTCGGTCTCACCGGAGCGGTGCGAGAACATCGTCGTGTATCCGGCGCGGTGCGCCATCTCGACGGCATCCAGCGTCTCCGACAGCGTGCCGATCTGGTTCACCTTCACCAGGAGCGAGTTGGCGACACCTCGCTTGATGCCGTCCGCCAGGCGGGTGGGGTTCGTCACGAACAGGTCGTCGCCCACGAGCTGGACCTTCGATCCGAGCTTCTCGGTGAGGTGCTTCCACGCGTCCCAGTCGTCCTCGGCGAGCGCGTCCTCGATCGTGATGATCGGGTAGTTGTCGGCGAGGTCGATGTAGTAGTCAGTGAGCTTCTCGGCCGTCCACGCCTTGCCTTCGAACTGGTATGCGCCGTCGGTGAAGAACTCGGTCGCCGCGACGTCCATGCCCAGGGCGATCTCGGTGCCGGGCGTGAAGCCGGCCTTCTCGATCGCGGTGACGAGGAAGTCCAGCCCCTCCCGGTTGCTGGGCAGGTCGGGAGCGAAGCCGCCCTCGTCGCCGAGCCCGGTGGCGTAGCCGGCCTTGAGGAGCTCGCCCTTCAGCACGTGGTAGGTCTCGGTGCCCCATCTCAGCGCCTCGGCGAAGGAGGACGCGCCGATGGGCGCGAGGAAGAACTCCTGCATGTCGATGCCGTTGTCGGCGTGCGAGCCGCCGTTGATGACGTTGAACAGCGGAACCGGCAGGATGTGCGCGTTCGGTCCGCCGAGGTAGCGGAACAGAGGCAGGTCGGCGCTGTCGGCCGCCGCCTTCGCAACGGCCAGGCTCACGCCGAGGATGGCGTTCGCGCCGACGCGCCCCTTGTTGTCGGTGCCGTCGACCTCGATGAGGATCTCGTCGATGATGCGCTGCTCGGCGGCATCCACGCCCTCGATCGCGGGGCCGAGCTCGTCGATCACCGCCGCGACGGCCTTGAGCACGCCCTTGCCGCTGTAGCGGGTCTTGTCGCCGTCGCGCAGCTCGTACGCCTCGAAGGCGCCGGTGGACGCGCCGGAGGGGACGGCCGCGCGCTGGACGATGCCGTCATCGAGCAGGACCTCCACTTCGACGGTCGGATTTCCGCGCGAATCCAAGATCTCGCGCGCGCTGGCTGCCTCGATGAGTGCCACAGGGGACTCCTTGTGTGGTGGAGGGGCGGATCGGGAGCGTCTTCGGTCCGTTCGCCAGTCTATCCAGGCGGATGCTGCGGAACGGAGCCGGCCGGGCGCCGGGTAGCGCTGCTCACTCTGTCACGGGCAGCGCTGCGGCATCCGTCAGCACGGCGATCGCCACGCCGTCCCATCCCTTCGAGTCCAGCGTCTGCAGCGCGGTGGCGTCGAAGCGCGGGTCGCGTCCGAGCATCTCGAGCCCACGCTGCGTGCCGATCACATTCGACGCCGTGGTCGCGGGATCTGCGACCTCTCCCCCGCGCCCGATGTTGTCGACCACGACGACCGTGCCGGGGTGTCCGAGTCGGGCCGCCCAGTCGAGGTAGATCGTGTTGGATTCCTTGTCGGCGTCGATGAAGACGAGGTCGAACGGGGGTTCTTCCTGCAGCGTCGGCAGCACGTGCTCGCCGCGCCCGATTCGGATGTCGACCTTCGCCCCGACGCCGGCCCGGTCGACGTTCGCGCGCGCGATCGCGGCGATGTCGGGCTCGGCCTCGATCGTGACGACGACTCCGTCGACGGGGATGCCGCGCGCCATCCAGATCGTCGAGTACGCGCCGAGCGTGCCGATCTCGAGCACGCGTCGGGAGCCGGAGATGCGTGCAAGCAGATGCAGCAGCTTTCCGGACACCGGCGCCACCTCGATCGCGGGCAGCCCGGCGGATTGCTGCTCAGCGACCGCGGCCTCGAGATCGGGATCGTGCCCGACCAGCGTCTCGGTCAGGTACGCATCGACGCGGCGCCATGCTTCGGGACTGGGATCGGTCATGCTTCCAGCCAACCCCGCCGGTGACCGCGCGTCAACCGTCCGCGCTTGTGTGATCGGCACAGGCGATTCGCTCCCGACGTGCGCGAGAAGCGCCGCGTACCCCGTCGATCACGCCAGAGGCTTGAAATCCAGCGAGGCGACCGTCGCGCCGCGTGAGACCGTCGCGAAGGACGTGTAGCCGTCGGACGATGCTCGTTCGAGCAGCGCCTTGAGATTCTTCGGGCGCTGTTCGAGCCGCACCCGCGCCCCCTCGCGGGCGAGGGCGACCTTCAGAGCGAGCAGTTCACCGAGCGGCATGTCGTGCTCGTGAACGAGCACGACGGACCGATCCTCACCCTCGGCGGACTCGGCGACCAGATCGACGAGTCGCTCGAAGCCGAGGGAGAAGCCGACCGCCGGCACGTCCTGCCCGAGGAATCGCCCGATCATGCCGTCGTAGCGGCCGCCGCCGCCCAGCGAGTAAGCCACGCCCGGGTGGGCGAGCTCGAAGATCGTGCCTGTGTAATAGCCCATCCCGCGCACCAGGAACGGATCGAACACCAGCGGGATGCCGCCCACGGCGTCATCGGAGACGAGGGTCGCGGCAACCGCGTCGCCGATGCCGACCAGATGCGCGACCACCTCCTCGGGTGCGCCCTCGGGCAGCGCCGTGCGGATCTGGCGCTCTCCGTACGGGCTGTGCTCCAGGGTCTGCGGGCGGCGCAGGAACGCCTCGAAGCGGTCCACAGCCGCGGGTGTCGCCTCGCGCTCGTGCAGCTCGGCGATGACCCCGAGGGGACCGACCTTGTCGAGCTTGTCGATGGTGATCAGCACGCCGGGGCGCTCCGCAGCAGTGAACCCGAAGCTCTCCAGCATCCACTCCAGGGCACGACGGTCGTTGATCCGCACAGTCGCGCCGTCGAGCCCGAGCGCATCGACCGCGTCGAGCGTCGCGACGATGAGCTCGGCCTCGGCACGGGAGGAGGCATCCCCGAGGATGTCGATGTCGCACTGCATGAACTGCCGGTAACGGCCCTTCTGCGGCCGCTCGGCGCGCCACACCGGCGCGATCTGCACCGCACGGAACACGGCGGGCAGCTCGGCGCGGTGGCTGGCGTAAAAGCGGGCGAGCGGCACCGTCAGGTCGTAGCGCAGCCCGAGGTCGGCGAGTTCGTCAGGGTCGTCGGCCGCGGCACGGATCGCCTCGGCGTCGAGGCCGCGTCTGAGCACGTTGTACGCGAGCTTCTCGTTGTCGCCGCCGACGCCCGCGTGCAGCCGCGCGTGATCCTCCATGACGGGCGTCTCGATCTCGTCGAACCCGTGCGCGCGATAGCGCCGGCGGATGACGGCGAGCACGCGCTCGCGACGGGCCTTCTCAGCGGGGAGGAAGTCGCGCATGCCGCGCGGGGGATTGACGGATGCCACGGGCTCATTCTTCCAGGTCGGCTCCGCCGACCGGCTCACGCTGCCTTCCTCGGGCCCCTCAGGCCCGTTCGGCGTCTCGGACCTCGACCTCGAGAGCGCGAAGCCGCTCGCGGAGCGCACGCTCGGCATCCCACCCGTTCGCACGCGCGGTCGCGACCAGCGCGAGCAGCGCGTCCCCGAGGTCCGCCTCCGTCGCCGGGGCGGCGCCTCGTTCCGGTGCGTCCACACCCACCTCACGGGCCTTGCCGACGAGCTTCTGTGCGAGGGAGAGCGACGGCATCCGGTCGGACACGCCGTCGAGCACGCTCGTGCGCTCGTGCTTCTCGGCCGCCTTCGCGGCGTTCCAGAGCACGAGCACCTGCTCGGGCGTCTCGGCGATCTCACCGGCGAAGACGTGCGGATGCCGACGCACCATCTTCTCGGTCAGGCCCCGGGCGACATCGTCGATGTCGAAGGGCTCGTCGGGGTCGCGCGAGGCGATCTCGGCGTGGAAGAGCACCTGCCAGAGAAGATCGCCGAGCTCTTCGCGCAGCTCGGCACGGGATCCGGTCTCGACGGCGTCGATCAGCTCCGCACTCTCCTCCACGAGGTAGGGAACGAGCGCGCGATGGTCGATCTGCTGCGTCCACACGCAGCGCTCGCGCACCTCGTGCATCGTCTCGGCCGCGGCACGAAGAGCATCCGGTCGCGGCGCCTCGGCTGAGCTCATGAGAGCTGCCCGCCGGCCGGTGTGGACGGGGCCACCTCGCCGACGTCCGGGGTGCGGGCGAGGCGGCGATAGTGGTGCGCACGCTGAGACACGAGCACGCCGGCCACGATCAGGGAGACGAGCGAGCCACCGAGTACGCCCAGAGTGGCCTCGTCGCGCAGCAGCGGGTCGGCCGCGAAGGCGAGCTCGGACAGCAGCAGTGACACGGTGAATCCGATTCCGCCCAACGCGCCCGCCGCGAGCAGGTCGAGGAACGACAGGTGCGGCGCCGCGCCTCGGTTGCCGATGCGCAGCGAGATCCAGCCGAAAAGCGTGATGCCGATGATCTTGCCGACCGGCAGCGCGATCAGCACGCCCCAGAACGCGGGAGCGAGCTGCGACGGCGAAACGGCAGGGATGATCACGAGCGCCGCCGAGAACGCGAAAAGCGGCAACACCACGCCGTTGACCCACGGTTCGAGCACGTGGCGCGTGCGCAGCGCCGGCTGCTGGGCCATCGCCAGCCCGAGAGCCACTCCGGCGATCGTCGCGTGCACGCCCGATTCGTAGACGAGCACCCACGTCGCGATGCCGACGATCACCAGGGCGATCACGATCGGGATCCGGGCCCGGGTGTCCAGCTGCCTGCTGAGCACCCCGAAGACGATCACGGCGATCACGGCGAGGGCCAGCATGGCGAGGTTGACGCCGTCGGTGAACAGCACCGCAATGAACACGATGCCGACGATGTCATCGAGGATCGCGAGCGCGAGAAGGAAGATGCGGATGCCGGACGGCAGGCCCTTGCCGAAGACGGCGAGCACGCCGAGCGCGAAGGCGATGTCGGTCGCGGTCGGGATCGGCCAGCCCCGCGCAGAGTCCGAGCCCGCGGCGAACACGAGGAAGATTGCGATCGGCACGATCACGCCACCCGCCGCGGCGATCGCAGGCTGCAGTGCCTTGCGCGCCGAATTGAGCTCGCCGTTGGTCATCTCGAACTGCAGTTCGACGGCCACTATGAAGAAGAAGACGGCGAGCAGGCCGTCCTGGATCCAGTGCCCGACAGACATCTCGAAGACGCCGGGAATGCCGATGTACACGTCCTTGAGAGCGACCACGCTCGCGCCGAGGGGCGAATTGGCGATCAGCAGCGCTGCGATCGCGGCGACGAGGAGCACGATGGCGGGGAAGCGGGCAGAGCGAAGCAGGGACACACAGGTCCTTTCATCGAGGTGGTCGGTGGGCGCGCGCCCACGGCCGCCGACCAGACTTCCCGGCACTCCAGGATCCGAGTCTACCGGGCACGGCGCCCTGGCGCCCGAGCGCTGTGACGAGCAGGAAACATGGCGGCACTACCGTGGAGCGCATGCGAGAGTTCAGCCAGACTGAAGCGATCGATCTCGTCGGGCGATTCGAAGCCGGCCAGAAGATCCCCGAGCGGATGCGGGCGGATGTGCGCATGCTCGGCGCACTCCTCGGGCGGGTCCTGCGCGAGAGTGGCTCACCGGGGCTCTACGAAGACGTCGAACGCCTGCGGGTGGCGACCATCCACGCCTACACCGACGACACCCCCGCAGCGTTCGCGAGCGCCGCCGAGATCGCCGACTCGCTCACGATCGGGCGCGCCGATGAGGTCGCCCGCGCCTTCACGGTCTACTTCCACCTCGTGAACCTCGCCGAGGAGCACCAGCGCGTTCGCATCCTCCGCGAGCGCGACGGCCGACCAGACCGCGAGGACGCCACCGATTCGGTCGCCGCCGCGTTCGTGCGGCTGGCCGCCGAAGTCGGCGACGACACCGCCCTGTCCCGCCTGCAGGCTCTCCGCTTCCACCCCGTCTTCACGGCGCACCCCACCGAGGCGCGTCGCCGGGCGATCTCGACCAGCATCCGGCGTCTGGCAGCGTTGCTGGAGGAGCACGACGCATTGCTGCGCAACGGTGTCGAACAACCGCGTGTCGAACAAC
>WOYI010272412.1_pt1 | contig 14421 bp, 11 predicted proteins | sample 6423411 | NCBI WGS metagenome assembly WOYI01 (sample SAMN13441803, study PRJNA592873) | oil field metagenome | biome: oil field; feature: oil-well bore; material: oil-contaminated soil; isolation source: oil-contaminated soil from oil-well borehole | place: Germany: Wietze | collected 2016-10-18 ...
GCCTTGGTGTTCTCGCCGTAGCCGACGCCGTCGACGATGCCGATCGCGACCGCGATCAGGTTCTTCAGCACCCCGCCGAATTCGGTGCCGATGACATCCGTGTTGACGAAGCTGCGGAAGTACGGATTGCTCGCCACTGCTGCCACCTGGGAGGCGGTGCGCAGGCTCACCGACGACACGACCGCCGCGGTGGGCTGCTCTTTCGCGATCTCGAGCGCCAGGTTCGGACCGGAGACCACGGCGACGCGTTCCGGGTCGATCTCGAGCTCCTGCTCGATCACCTCGCTCATCCGGTGGCGGGTGCCCTTCTCGACGCCCTTCATGAGCGACACGATCGGGATGCCGTCGGGGATCAGTCCGCGCATGACCCGCAGGTTCTCGCGCAGCGACTGGCTCGGCACGCTGAGGTAGAGCTGCTCGGCGCCGTCCAGCACCTCGGGCAGGCGCGAGGACGACTGGATGCCGCGGGGCAGGTTGACGCCCGGCAGGTAGTCCGAGTTGCGGTGCGATTGCGTGATCTCGCGCGCCACCTCGCCGCGGCGCGCCCAGATCGTGACGCTCGAGCCGCCGTCGGCGAGCACCTTGGCGAAGGTGGTGCCCCAGGATCCGGCCCCGAGGACGGCGGCGCGGGTCATGCAGCGTCCTGCGGGATGACGACGGTGTTCATGGCGTTGACCATGCCGTTCACGCTAGCGGCTGGCGGCTCTTCGTCCGCGCCTTCCGCGCCTTCGGCTCTCGCGCGCGCCCGAACTCGCTCTGGCCGTGCGCTGCGGGGTCCCAGCGCTCCGCAGGGGCCGTCTCGCCGCGCAGGCCCTCGAGCAGCGCGGTGATGGACTGCATGAGGAAGTCCGTCGCCTCGGCGAGCGACGCGGCATCCGGCTTGCGGCCCTGCCAGCGGCTCAGGTCGAGCGGCTCGCCGATCACGATGTCGACCGTCTTGCGCGGGAACAGGCTGATGCGCTTTCCGTAGCGCGGCAGGATCTGCTGCGCCCCCCAGTGCGCGGCCGGAATGAGGGGCACCCCGGTCTCCAGCGCGATCCGCACCGCGCCCAGCTTGCCGCGCATGGGCCAGAGCTCGGGGTCGCGGGTCAGCGTGCCCTCCGGGTAGACCACCAGCGCGAGGCCCTCTGCGACGATCTTCTCGCCCTGGGAGATCGTGCTGCCCTGCCCGCGCGCTGCGCGCTCGACCGGGACCTGACCGGTTGCGCTGAGCAGCCAACCGACCACCGGGATCGTGAACAGGCTCGCCTTCGCGAGAAAGCGCGGCACGCGTCCCTGATGCCACAGCGCGTACCCCGTCACCAGCGGATCGAAATCGGTCATGTGGTTCGGCGCCAGGATGAATGCGCCGCTGCGCGGGATCCGCTCGGCGTGCTGCACCCGGTACCTGCCCACCAACCGGATGAAGGGAACGGTCAGGCCGGTGAGGAGGCGCCAGGCCGGCGTCCGCTCCTTCCGCGCGACGGCCCGATCGATGCCGTGGGGATTGCGCGCCACCAGCGAGCCCCTAGCCCTCGAGGGTGAACTGCGCGCCGAGCGCCTCGAGCTTCTCGACGAAGTGCTCGTAGCCGCGGCTGATGATCCCCAGGTTGGTGACCGTCGAACGCCCTTCGGCGGTCAGGGCGGCGATCAGGTAGCTGAAGCCGCCGCGCAGATCCGGGACGCGCACATCCGCGCCGTGCAACGGGGTGGGGCCGGTGATCACGGCCGCCTGCTCCAGCTTGCGGCGGGGGACCCGGCGGGTGACCGACTCGAGGCCGTCCTGGTGCACCACGATGTCCGCGCCCATCTCGACCAGGGCATCCGTGAATCCGAAGCGGTTCTCGTAGACCGTCTCATGCACGACCGAAACGCCCTCCGCCTGGGTGAGCGCGACGATCAGCGGCTGCTGCCAGTCGGTCATGAATCCCGGATGTACGTCGGTCTCCACCTGCACCGGCTTGAGGGCGCCCCCCGGGTGGAAGAAGCGGATGCCGTCCTCCTGCACCTCGAAGGCGCCGCCGGCCTTGCGGAAGACGTTGAGGAAGGTCATCAGCTCCTGCTGCTTCGCGCCGCCGACGAAGATGTCGCCCTTGGTGGCGAGCGCCGCGGCGGCCCAGCTGGCGGCCTCGTTGCGGTCGAAGATGGCGCGATGGGTGTAGCCGCTCAGCGTCTCGACGCCCTCGATGAAGATCGTGCGGTTGGGCTCGATCCAGATGACCGCGCCCATCTTCTGCAGCACGGCGATCAGGTCCATGATCTCGGGCTCGATCGCGGCATTCTTGAGCTCCGTGACGCCCTCGGCCCGCACCGCGGTCAGCAGCACCTGCTCGGTGGCGCCGACGCTCGGGTACGGCAGCTCGATGTTCGCGCCGTGCAGGCCGTTCGGGGCGGTGATCCGGATGCCCTCGTAGCTCTTGTCGACGACCGCCCCGAAGGCGCGCAGGGCAGCCATGTGGAAATCGATCGGCCGGTCGCCGATGCGGCAACCGCCGAGATCGGGGATGAGCGCCTCGCCGATGCGGTGCAGCAGCGGGCCGCAGAACAGGATGGGGATGCGGCTGGAGCCGGCCAGCGCGTCGATCTGCGCGAAGTGCGCCCGCTCGACATTCGTCGGGTCGAGCACGAGCACGCCCTCCTCGGGACTGGTCACCGCGACCCCGTATGCGTCGAGCATCCGGGTCACGATCGACACGTCGCTGATCTCGGGGACGTCCTGCAGGATGCTGGGGGTGTCGCCGAGCAGCGCCGCGACCATCGCCTTGGTCGCGAGGTTCTTCGCCCCGCGCACCTCGATGCGGCCGCGCAGCGGCCTGCCGCCGTCGATCACGATCTTGTCGGAACTGAGACCCACGCGCGCTCCCGGCTTCCGGGCGTCCTTCGCGAGATCCTCGACCGTGTCCACCTGTGCTCCTGTCGTCACGCGCCCCCGGTTCCGACTTGATGGCGCCGGGTTCAGGGCGGCTACCGGGACCTCCCGAGTGTAACCCGGGGCAGCCGGGGGGCGTGGATCGCGCCCGGGCGGAGACGGACCGCGTCGCCTCAGAGGGCCAGCCCGGCCGGAAAGGGCAGCAGCAGTTCGACGTTGCGGTCCGCCGTCGAGCCCCGGTGGTCGTCAGGATCCAGCTGCGGGTCGTTCGCGGCGAGTTCGCGGGAGAGGGAGGCGAGCGCCAGCGTGCTGTCGAGGGAGCCGTCCCAGAGCGCGGGGGCCGCGCTGTCGATCATGGTGCAGAAGATCGAGAGCGTGCCGTCGCGGTTGTCGGCGATCTCGATGGCGCGCAGCTGCTGCGGCCAGTCGATGTGGCTGGCGGTGGTGACCTCCCAGAATCCGCCGCCCGCTGCGGCGGCGTGCGGCCTCACCGAGTTGCGGTGGGTGTGGCCGTTCACCCAGACGATGACCTGCGGATGCCGCAGCAGCAGCTCGACGAGCTGCGGTCCCAGCATCCTGGCCGGCTCGCCGTCGTTCACGAGTTCGTTGGTCATCGAGTGGGAGGTGTGGTGGCTGACGATCATCGTGGCGAGTTCTGGACGCTCTGCCAGTGTCGTCTCGAGCCATGCGGCCTGCGCGTGGTCGAGCGAGCCGGCGGCGCCACCCCGTTCGTCCACGGTGTCGAGCACGACCATCCGCAGCGACGAAGCGCCGCCGGGCAGCGCCGGCAGGTCCTGCACGTAGTACGCCGTGCCCGAAGCGCGATTGGCCTCGGTGAAGCCGTGCCCGATCGGGGCGCCCCTCGTGCTGAAATGCTCCTCCACCACCTCGGCGCGCGCCACCAGCCTGCGGTCGGCGTCGGGCGTCACGGGCCGGGTCGGCAGCTCGGCGATCACATCGGGATCCCCGGCGATGAGCCGTGCCACCGCGTCCTCGCCGCGCATGCCTGCCGGAAGCCCCACCGGCTTGCGGTCGCCGGTCGCGAGGGCGCGCGCGGCATCCGTCGCCGGGAAGATGCCGCCGTAGAGCCCGTCGTGGTTGCCGTGCACGGCGAACCAGGGCAGCGCGAGCCCGACCGCGGTGAACGGCCGGATGGCGGCCGCGAGCAGGCCCGGCACCTCCGGGAATCCGTGCTCGCGCCGGAAGGCGTCGACGGGGGCGCCGGCCGGCGGCTCCGGATGCCAGTAGACCGGGTCGTAGCTGCCAGGGTCGCCGTCCGCGGCACCCTCGAAGACCTCGGCCGCGCCGCTGTTCGCCGCGACCACTCCGCCGTCCAGCAGGTCGATCGCCCAGCGGAGCTCGTTGAATTGGCAGTTGTCGGTCGCGTCGCCGGTCGTCACCGCGAACTGGAACGCGGCTCCGGTCGCCGGCGCTGCCGCCAGCCCGGCGACGGCTCGGACCGTGGCATCCACCACCTGCGCCGACAGCATCTCCTGCGGCCGGTACGAAGCCCCGAAGCCGACGCCGCCGCGGAACAGGGATGGGTCATCGAGGAACTCGAAGCGGGCCGGGGTCTGCGTGTCCTGCACGTGCATGTCGGTGAAGTGGGCGAAGGCCGCGAAGGGGCGGCGGCGTGCGGCACGACCGGCGCGGGCCGGCGCGAGTTCGGCGCGCACCAGCCACGGCTCCCCTGGCGCCACGAGGTGCCGCCGGAAGCCGCGCACGCCCGCGGCCCCGAGCACCAGGGTGCGCCGGACGGTCGCCGCGAGGACGGCGGGCGCGCTCGGCGCCGTCGGCGCCGCCCCGAGAAGGCCGATCCCGGCAAGCCCCACCGCCCCGAGAAGGACGGCGCGGCGGGTCGGGCCGACCCTGTCCCGTCCAGCGCGCGAACCCATCGGAGACAGGCTCGGCGCCGCAGATGACGCGATCGTGAATTCGGCCCCCGTGCCGACGACCGGCCGGGTGTCCGCCCGGCGAAGATTTCACAACCGGACGGCGACGGCCCGGCGACGGCCCGGCGACGCCGCGGTTATCGCACGGGGAGCGTTGTGGGCCGCCAGCTCTCGCGGCCGGCCTCGAACTCGCTGATCCGATCCTCATCGCGGAGCGTCAAGCCGATGTCGTCGAGCCCCTCGAGCAGCCGCCAGCGCGTGTAGTCGTCGATGTCGAACGGCGCCGAGAGATCCCCGACCGAAACGGTGCGCCCGAGCAGGTCGATCGTCGCCCGGATGCCAGGTTGAGCTTCGATCCGCTCCCAGAACTGCTCGACGAGATCCTCGTCGACGGTCCCCGTGAGCAGGCCCTGCTTGCCCGAGTTGCCCCGGAAGATGTCGCCGAAGCGCGGGGCGATCACGGCCTTGAAGCCGTAGTCGCGCAGCGCCCAGACGGCGTGCTCGCGGCTCGACCCTGTGCCGAAGTCCTGCCCGGCGAAGAGCACGGTCGCACCTGTATACGCGGGGTCGTTGAGGACGAACTCGGGGTCCTGGCGCCAGGAGGAGAACAGCGCATCCTCGTAGCCGGTCTTGGTGACGCGTTTGAGGAACACTGCCGGGATGATCTGGTCGGTGTCGACGTTGCTGCGGCGCAGCGGCATGGCGACGCCGGTGAACGTGGTGATCTTGTCCATGATTACGCGTCCGCCTTCTCGTCGGCCGAGCCGGTCGCGACCAGGTCCCACGGCGACGAGAGCGTCCCACGGATGGCAGTGGCCGCTGCCACCAGCGGCGACACCAGGTGGGTGCGCCCTCCCTTGCCCTGACGGCCCTCGAAGTTGCGGTTCGAGGTGGATGCGCAGCGCTCCCCCGGTGCCAGCTGGTCCGGATTCATCCCGAGGCACATCGAGCAGCCCGCGAAGCGCCACTCGGCGCCGAACTCCTCGAAGATCCTGTCCAGTCCCTCGGCTTCGGCCTCGAGCCGCACGCGGGCCGAGCCGGGCACGACCATGACGCGCACGTGGTCGGCCTTCTTCCGCCCCTGCACGACGCTCGCGAAGGCCCGCAGGTCTTCGATGCGCGAGTTCGTGCACGAGCCCATGAAGACGGCATCCACCCTGATGTCCTTCATGGGGGTGCCGGCGGCCAGGTCCATGTACTCGAGGGCGCGCTCGGCGGCCGCGCGGTCATTCGGGTCGGAGTACGACGCCGGGTCGGGGATCGCCTCGCTCAGCGAGACGCCCTGACCGGGATTGGTGCCCCAGGTCACGAAGGGCTCCAACTGGTCCGCGTCGAGGTGGACCTCGGCGTCGAACACCGCGTCGTCGTCGGTCTTCAGGGTCTCCCAGTACGCGATCGCTGCATCCCAGTCCTCGCCCTGCGGGGCGTGCGGGCGTCCCTTCAAGTAGGCGTATGTCGTCTCGTCGGGCGCGACCATTCCGGCCCGGGCGCCCGCCTCGATCGACATGTTGCAGATGGTCATCCTGCCCTCCATGGAGAGGGCCCGGATGGCGCTGCCGCGGTACTCGAGCACATAGCCCTGCCCGCCGCCGGTGCCGATCTTGGCGATCACGGCCAGGATGATGTCCTTCGCGGTCACACCGGGCCGCAGCTCGCCTTCGACCGTGATGGCCATCGTCTTGAACGGCTGCAGCGGCAGCGTCTGCGTGGCGAGCACATGCTCCACCTCGCTGGTGCCGATGCCGAAGGCCATCGCCCCGAAGGCGCCGTGCGTGCTGGTGTGCGAGTCGCCGCACACCACCGTGATGCCCGGCATGGTCAGGCCCAGCTGCGGGCCGACCACGTGCACGATGCCCTGCTCGATGTCGCCGAGCGGGTGCAGCCGGATGCCGAACTCCTCGCAGTTCCGTCGCAGCGTCTCGATCTGCGTGCGGCTGGTGAGGTCGGCGATGGGCCGGTCGATGGCCAGGGTCGGAGTGTTGTGGTCCTCGGTCGCGATGGTCAGATCCGGCCGCCGCACCGGTCGGCCCTCTGCACGGAGGCCGTCGAAGGCCTGCGGGCTGGTGACCTCGTGCACGAGGTGCAGGTCGATGTAGATCAGATCGGGCGAGCCGTCTTCGCCTTTGACGACCAGATGGTCGTTCCAGACCTTCTCGGCCAGGGTCTTGGCGGTCCGGGGCCTGTCGTTGGGGGTGTCGCTCACGGGTGCGTTCCTTCTTCGTTCGAGTCTGCCGGCCGACGACGAACTCCGCGACGAGGGAGGCCGGGGACTAGGCCTCGTCGCGGCGACGAAGGAGGAGGACCCGATCGAGCTGCATGATGTCGAGGGTAGCACCGGCACGGCGACCGGTTCCGGCACTCAGCAGGAAGGGGTTCTCGCTCATCGGCTGCCCTGGCCCGGTTCTCCCGGCGGCAGCAGCTCGAGGATCACCAGGTCATCGCGGGTCACGAGCCGGGTCGCGATCGCGTACTCGACCAGGCGCAGTCGGCGGTTGGTCGCCAGCTTGTCGCGGCCTCCGCGCAGGCCGGTCACGCCGATCCGGTCGAGCTTGTCGCAGACGTTGTCGAGCTTGCGGTTGAAGGCGGTGAGCGTCCAGCCGAGGCGGATCGCCGCCTCCCCCGAGCTCGGGATCTCGCCGTGGCCGGCCGCGCTCTGCCGCAGCAGCGGTTCGGCCAGCGCGACGATCAGCTGCCGCTGGCTCGTGGTGAGCGGCACGTGGCCGATCGTCTCGTCGCCGCCTCCGGAGAACGACTCGCGGGAGACCGGCGACACGGCAGGCCCGTAGAACCCGCCGGCGGTGTGGATCGTGAGCTCATAGCTGGTGGATCCGGCGCCGAACACGATGTGCACCTGCTCGAACACCAGGGGCAGCCGCGCACCGGGGGCGAGGCGCGCCTGCACCTGGCCGCTGGCATCCGTCACCGTCGCGGTCAGCAGGCTGCCGACGTTCTCGAGCCACCAGAGCCCCGACTCGGCTCGGAGGCGCAGGAACCGCCGGTGGAGATAGGGATTGTCATCGACGCTCAGATCGGACTCCCGGCCGATCGAGAACTCGCTGCCCGGCTCGACGACGTGCTCGGCATCGCCGTACACGACGCGGAGCGCGCGCAGCGGCGGCGGCGCGGTCACCGCATCGAACTGCGCGCTGTCGCGGTGCGCCCCCCTCTCGCGGCTGGTATCGGGCATCGGCGCGCCTAGTCCTCCCGCACCACGAAGGTGGTGCCGCCGCCCAGATCGATGAGCGTGCCGGGCAGCACGACGGTGGGCTCGGAGGCGCGCAGTCTGCGCGGCGCAGCACCGGGCAGCGTGATGAGGGTGCCGTTCTTCGAGCCAAGATCGGTGACCACGACGGCCTCTCCTTCGACATCGACCCGCAGGTGGGTGCGCGAGATGTCGGGATCGTCGGCGATGGTGAGCAGGCGGGGCTCCAGCCCGCGCGAGGCCGCGGCGGCCGTCGGCGAGCGGCCGATGAGCACGGGGCGGCCCAGGGGTTCGCGCGAGCCGTCGGAGCGCTCCAGATGCAGGGCGAGGACGGGCGCCGGGACGGGCGCAGGCCCTGAGGCGCCGGGCGGGACGGGCGCCGGCTCCCCCGGCATCGCCGCCGCACGCCCGGCCGGCCCGAGATCCCCGGCGAGCACCGTCCGCCCGTCGTGGTCGCCCGGGCGCTGCGGATCGGGGTTCGGGATCCGGATGGCCGCCCCCGCCTGCGTGCGGTAGACGGTGTCGCCGAACAGGAAGTCGTATGCCTCCGGGTCCGGATCGGCTTGCACGCCCTCCGGGTCCGGATGCGGCGCCAGCGTGCTTCCGGCGGGCTCGGAGGCCGCCCCCGCCCCGAGCAGCACCCCCCAGCTGGAACCCGGCACCGTCAACCGCACGCTTCGCACGCCTTCCAGCACCCGCTCGGTCCAGGTGGCCATGCCGGCTCCCGAGAACGTCGTCTCGGTCCCTGCGATGCCCGCGGTCACGGCGGCCTCCCCCCGCAGCACCACCCGGAGCGCTGCGGCGTCGCCGTCGAGCAGCGCGAACGAGGGCGCGCTCGCGATCCCGGCATCCAGCAGCGACTCGAGCGCCCAGCGGAATCCATCGGCACCTGCCAATCGCACCGTCAGCTCCGCCGCCCTGCCGGCCTCGGTCGCGGGCAGCGCCAGCACGCTCCTCGGCGCGACGACGAGCAGCCAGGCATCCGCCGCGGACGGGAACGACTGCACGATCAACGGGTTCTCCTCATCTTCGGCCTCGTTCTATCTTGACCGGTCGATCACGCCCGCGGGCGCGTGTCGTCCCACTCTGGGGACAGTCCGACTGGCCCCAGTTCGCGGGTCCGCCCGTCCACTCGGCCTGCCGAGCCGGGCCGCTGGGTCGCCGCGAGCACCGCGACCCTGCGGGCCCAGCGGCTCGCCGCCGCCAGCCGGTACCGGGCGAGCGCTCGCCTCCACCACGGGAGCATGGCGCGGACCGCGTCGACCGTGGCAGCGACCTCGGCCCAGACGGCATCCACCTCGGCGTCGTCCGGCTCGCGGTCGGAGAAGACCGCCTCATCCGTCCGGCTCGCCAGGGTGAGCACCGCGTCCGACCCAGCCCCGGGCGCCGGGGCGAGCAGAGGCCGGAGGGCCTCGGCGGTCCGGCGCCGGGTGGCCGCGACCCCCGGCGTCGCGATGCCCAGCTCGACGGTGCGATCGAGGAGCTCGTCCCAGGCGCCGGCCGCGGCATCCCGATGGCGGGCGGCCGAGCGGCGGCGCCGGGCGCGGCGGCGCTTGAGCGAGGCGACCACCCACAACGGCACGGCGATCAGCAGCAGCGGGATGCCGGCCCCGAGACCGACGCCGACCGCCCAGCCCGGCAGCTCGAAGGCATCCTCCGCCTTCTTGTCGCTGTCGTCGATCTGCACATCGGTGACCAGATCGTTCTCATCGTCCTGCGAGCGCGGGGGCTGGCGCAGTTGCGGCTGCGGCTGGGTCTGCGGCTTGGGCACCTGGTCCTGGGGCACATCGGTCTGCGTCGGGGTGGGCAGGAAGGGGATCCACCCGACGCCCTGGAACGGCACCTCCACCCAGGCCGTCACGTCGTGACCTGTCACCTCGATGGGGGTGCCGGCCGAGGATTCGGCCCCCGTCACCGCGGGCGCGAAGCCCATCACCACGCGGGCCGGATAGCCGAGGCTGCGGGCCATGAGCGCCATCGCCGAGGCGTACTGCTCGGCGTCCCCGATCATCGCCGAGCCGGAGAACAGCGCCTCCATGCGGTCGGCGCCGTGCCCGGCGAGCGACGCTGCCGAGTCGGACGCCGTGCCATGCGAGAGGAAGCCCTGCGTGTGCAGCGTCTGCTCGATGTTGCGCAGCTGCTCGATCGGCGAGCTGGCGCCGCCGGCGAACTCGGTGGCTTTGGCGGCCACGATGTCAGGGATGTGGTCCGCCGGCCCCAGCGCGAGGTGCGCCGTCGGCACGCCCCGCAGGGTGGCGTCGTCGTAGTCCGTCTTCTGCAGTACGGCGGTCTCGGTGACCGTGTCGCCCCTGCCCAACCCGGGCAGCAGCACCGCGCTGCCCGTTGCGGCGTTGTAGCGCAGACCGACCAGCTGCTCGCGGGTCATCCCCTGCAGGGTGAGCGATGTCGGGTAGCCGACCGTCGGGATCCAGACATCGTCGTACGCGGCGATCTTCAGCGAGATGGTCTGCGTGCCGCCCGGAGTCAGCAGCGGCGGCTTCGGGTACGAGCTGCCGACCAGGACGAAGCTGCCGGAGCCGTCCGCGGCGATCCGCGATCCGGCGACCGTCCAGAGGTGGCCGTCGTAGCTGTCCATGGTCGAGAGGCGCAGCAGCTCATCGGGTTCCAGCCCCGTCACGGTGAACAGCGGCGTGTCGACTTCGAGCTTGGAGTACTGGCGGAATCCGGCAAGCGGTCCGGCGAACTGCACCGGCTGGAAGGGCGGGACGATCCGCTCGCGCAGCACGAAACGGCTGTCCGGCCGGGGGGAGAGCGCCGCCCCGGTCAGCGCGCCGACCAGGACGGCGGCCCCGACCACGATGGCGGTTCCGGCGAGGCGGCGGCGCAGCATGCCGGTGCGCCTGCCGACGTTCATGCTCTCGGCCGTGCTGTGCCGCCGGCCCAGCCAGGTCAGCGCGATCGCGGCGAAGGCGGCGCCGCGCGCGCCCGGGTGGTACGGCTGCTCGGTGCCGAGCAGGATGCCGGCCAGGTAGAGCAGCGCCGGCCCGATCAGCAGCAGCGCCGCGCGCGGCGCGGTGCGCTTGCGCGGAAGCCATCGAGTGGCCAAGGTCGTGCCCACCAGCCCGACCAGCCAGGCGGAGAGGTAGGGGACCACCGTGACGTAGTCCGGCAGCTCGACCGGCGGGCGCAGGGTGAGCAGATCCGACCAGCCCCAGACGGCGCCGATGCCGAGGCTCGCGATGCTGGTCATCGTCGGGACCACGTGGGCGATCGCCTGGGAGGGCACCGCGAGCGCGCTGCCGAGCAGCACATAGCCGAGCAGCGCGAGGCCGGCCGTGAGCACGGCGCCGAGCCGGAGCGCGCGGGCGGCGAGAGCGGCGCCGGTTCCCACCGCGAGTCCGCCGACGCCGGCGAGCAGCCAGCCCAGCTGGTGGAAGCTCGTCGCGAAGCCGATGATGCCGATCAGGGCCAGGAGCGCGTGGACGGCGACATCCGTCCAGTTGCGGGCCGTCACCGCACCCTCCGCATCAGTTTCGGCAGCTCGCCGAGTTCGCCGATCGTGAGCATGTCGAAGCGCGAGAGCTGCGAGATGCGCGGCTGCCCGCCGAGCTCGACCCGCAGGCCGAGCAGGCGCGTGCCGGAGCCGACCACCGCCTCGATGGCGCGCAGCTCGGCGATGGGCGTCGCGGAACCGGCGACCACCACGAGCACCGACGGAGGCGCCGTGCGCGCCAGCACCCGGCGGATGAACTCGCGCGGGCTCTCGCGCAGACCCGCGACCGGCTCGACCCGGCAGCTGTCGTCCAGCAGCGCCGTCACGGTGGCGGTGCGCAGTTCGAGGGTCTCGGTGACCACCCGGGCGCGGGTCCTCTCGCGCACCACCTGCGCGCCGACCGAGGCCATCACCGAGACGGCGAGCTCGAACTCCTCGGCCGCCGGTTGCGCGCCGCCGATCCGGTCGGCCCCTCCTGCGCCTGCGTCCCGCGCGTAGCCCTCGGCACCGACCAGTTGCGCCAGCACGAGCTCCGAGCGCCGGGTCTCCTGGAACTGCCGCACCATCAGCTGCCCGGTGCGCGCCGTGCTGCGCCAGTGCACGTAGCGCTGATCGTCGCCCGGCTCGTAGGGGCGCAGCGCATGGAAGGCGAGGTCGTTGTCCGTCAGCGCCGCCGTGACCGCACCCTCCAGATCGCGCACCAGCCCCGACTGCGATGGCGCCAGCAGGGTGGTGACCGGATGCACGAACAGCTCGACCGGATCCGCCCAGCGCACCCGGCGGCGCAGCAGGCCGAGCTGGTCGCCGCGCTCCGAGACGGCGGGACCGGCCGTGATCACCGCTCGCCGAGAGGTCGGGACCGCGAACAGCTCCTCGTGCTCTGCCGCCGCCGCGAGCGGCGGGATGGCGAACTCCGCCTCGCCGCCTCCGACCGGGAGGTCGAGCCGGGTCGCGCTGCTGCGGCGAGCGCCGGTGTTGCTGACGAGCAGGCGGCCGAATGCGCGCTCGCCCGCCGTGACGCGGCGGGGGGTCAGTTCGATCCCGACCCGGAAGCTGGCGCGCCCGATGAGGAAGAACGCTCCGATCACCAGACCGGCGGCGAGGGACGCGCCCAGGTAGAGGAGCTCCGACCAGCCGAGCAGCCACGCCACCGCGCCCGAGGCGATCGCGGCGAGCAGCACGATCCAGCCGAGCGGGCTCACGACGGCGACGGCCGGCCCCAGCGCGCGCCGGATCCAGCCGGCGGCGAGCCGGGCGAGTCCGAGCAGGGTGCCGACGACGGTCACGGTGCCGCGTAGGCGGGCGGGGCCACCTCGACGAGGATCCGGTTGACGATCTGCTCGGCGGTGACTCCGGAGAAATCGGACTCCGGGTCGACGATCACGCGGTGCGCGAGCACCGGGACGGCCAGATCGCGCACATCGTCCGGGATCACATAGTTGCGCCCAGAGGCCAGAGCCCAGGTCTTCGCCGCGCGGGCCAGCGCGAGCGCGCCGCGCATGCTGACTCCGAGCGCGACATCCTTGTCGACGCGCGTCGCCGCGACCAGGCGGTTCAGGTAGTCCATCACCGCACGGTCGGCGTGCACCTCGGTGGCGAGCTCCGCCATCGTCGCGATGCGCGACACCGCGATGATCGGGGTGACCTTCGCGGCGCGGGCGCGGTTCGCGGCATCCATCAGCAGCGCAACGGCGGTGTCGTGATCGGGGTAGCCCAGCGAGGTCTTGATCAGGAAGCGGTCGAGCTGCGCCTCGGGCAGCGAGTAGGTCCCCGACTGCTCGACCGGATTCTGGGTCGCGATGACCATGAACGGCGAGCCGACCGGATGCCCGACCCCGTCGACCGTGACCACCGCCTCCTCCATCACCTCCAGCAGCGCGCTCTGGGTCTTGGGGCTGGCGCGGTTGATCTCGTCCGCGAGCAGGATCGAGGCGAACACCGGCCCGGGGTGGAACTCGAACACGCCCTTCTTCTGGTCGTAGACCGAGACGCCGGTGACATCGGATGGCAGCAGGTCCGGCGTGAACTGGATGCGCGCCGTCGTGCCGTCGATCGTGTTGGCGAGTGCTTTGGCGAGCACCGTCTTGCCGGTGCCCGGCACGTCCTCCAGCAGCACATGGCCCCCGCTCAGCATCGCCGCCACCACGAGGCGGATGACGTGCTGCTTGCCGAGGATGGCCTGGTCGACATTGGCGACCAGCTTCTCGAAGGCCTCGGCGAACCAGGCGGCCTGTTCGGCGGTCACGGGCATGGGATCTCCTCGGGTCGGGGCCGGATCGGGGGCGTGCCGGGTCGGGTCGGGGTCAGCACGGCGGCGCGTCCCCCCAGCGGGTGGAATGCGATGCGCCGTTGTCGCTCCAGGTGATGATGGTGTTCAGGTCGCCTGCGGTGTTGCGGGCGGTCCAGGCGCCGGAGGTGGCCGAGCCGCTCGCCGAGCTGAAGTCGATCGTGCTCTGGACGCCGCTGAAGGCGATGTGGTGCGAGCCGGTGCTCCCGCTCCACGCCACCCCCATCGAATTGCCGCCGCCCAGCGCCCCGCCGTAGCAGAGGCGGATCGAGTACGGGTCGACCGGGGTGACGCTCGCGCTCGCCGAGGAGTTCTGGCCGGCGCTGGTCGCCGTCACGGTGAAGCTGTAGCTCGTGCCGTACGAGCCGGTGAAGCTGACGCTGCCCGGCGCGGCGACGGTCTGCGTGGAGATCCCGGTGCCGGAGATCTGGTAGCTCACCGGCTCGGTGCTCGCCGCGGCGCTCCAGCTGTAGGTGACCGTCTGGTAGCTGCTGGTGGCGCCGGCGCCCGGGCTGCCCGGCTTCGGGATCGCCGAGTTGCTCGAGTTCGAGGGCGTGCTCGTCGCCCCGCCGCTGTTCGTCGCGGTGATCGTGTAGCTGTACGAGGTGCCGACGCGGCCGGGCAGGGCCGCAGTGGTGACTGCGCCGACGTCCTTCTGCGTTCCGTCGGAGAGCACGATGTGATAGCCGGTGATGGTGCGGCCGTTGCCGTTCGCGCTCGCCCAGCTGAGGCTGAGGC
>WOYI011055496.1_pt1 | contig 14419 bp, 13 predicted proteins | sample 6423411 | NCBI WGS metagenome assembly WOYI01 (sample SAMN13441803, study PRJNA592873) | oil field metagenome | biome: oil field; feature: oil-well bore; material: oil-contaminated soil; isolation source: oil-contaminated soil from oil-well borehole | place: Germany: Wietze | collected 2016-10-18 ...
TGTATTATATGCTATTACAAATCAAGAATTTTGAATTATTGTACCTTTTTACCTGCTTACACATGGAAAGAATTGGGATTTCCTCTGAATATTGTGTATAATGCATCGGAATTCGTAAGGGAAGAGGGTTACAAAACTTCAAAAATATGAGAAAGTCCAGTAGATAAATATAGTATCAATTGCCCTATTTCATAGTAATATGATAGTGTAGGTCTATATTGTATGCAAGTCTGTGCTCTTATACCTGTTATAGGGAGCAGAGATGAGAAACATTGCTGAAATCGCGACTCAAAGGGAAAGGAAAATGGAAAAGAAACGTATCGTAATCCTTGGCGGAGGATATGCAGGAGTTCATGCTGCAAAAAACCTGCACAAGGCATTCAAGAAAATGCAAGATCAGGTGGAGATTACTCTGATCGACCGCAACAGACATCACATTCTCATGACTGAATTGCATGAGGTTGCAGGGAACAGGGTAAAACAAAACTCTGTGAAGATCTCATTTGACAGGATTTTTTCTGGCAAGATGGTGCATGTTGTCCAGGATGAGATACGAGACATTGACTTTACCAAGCAGGTACTTACAGGCGATAGGGGCTCCTACCAATATGATCAGCTTATCTTAGGTACCGGCGGGGAGACCGCTGACTTCAAGATCCCAGGGGTGAAGGAACATGCCTTTTACCTTTGGAGCCTAGAGAACGCCCTAGCAATCCGCTACCACATCGAGATGATGGTAAAGGAAGCTGCCAGGGAGGCAGATGTCGAGAAACGCAAACAGCTTCTGACCTTTGTCGTTGCCGGAGGCGGCTTCACCGGCGTGGAACTCGTTGGAGAACTTGCAGAGTGGCTTCCTCATCTCTGTAAGAAAAACAAGCTCGACAGCAGTGATGTACGCATCATCAACTGTGAGGCGCTTGGACAGATCCTCAACATGTTGCCCGATGGCCCAAGGCAGAAGGCAGAACGGTACATGCGCAAGCAGGGCATTGAGATTATGCTCAACTCCCTCATCACCAATGTTACCGAAGACGGCTTCACTATCAAGGGGGGGGAGGTCATCAAGACAAAGACCCTCGTCTGGACCTGTGGTGTGCGTGGGACTGAGTTTGGTGAGAAACTGTCCATTACCGATGGCAAGATGGGACGCAAGCTGGTAAATGAGTATATGCAGTCCCCTGACCATGAGAACGTCTATGTAGTTGGAGACGGTATGTACTTCCAGGAAAACAACCGTCCGATCCCCCAGATAGTGGAAGCCGCAGAGCAGAGTGCAAAGACCGCTACAGATGGAGTGATCTACACCATCAAGAGCGCACTGGGGAAGAAGGCAGAATCTCCAAAGCCCTTCAAGTCAAACTTCCATGGCTACATGGTTTCCGTTGGTGGCAGGTACGCCGTTTCCCATACAGGAGGAATCGCCCTCTCCGGTTTCTTTGCACAGGCGATGAAGCATATGGTAAACATGTACTACCAATTTGGCGTGTGTGGCGTCAATGGCGCCTGGACCTATTTCAAGCATGAGATCCTTGAGATCAAACACAAGAGGTCCCTCATCGGAGGCTTGGCCTCCTATAGGGCCCCCTCCTACTGGACAACGTTCCTCAGGATGTTCCTCGGGGTGATGTGGCTCATTGAAGGAATTGCCAAGATCTTCGAGGGGTGGCTCTCAGACACCACCGGCTCAAAGGTCTACTGGGGTGCTGCCGATGCTGTCGGTGCGGCCTCTGAGGCTTGGGGAGAGACAGCTGAGGTTGCAGCCACTGCAGTGACAGAGACGGTGAAGCAGTTCGCACCCCCTGTCCTTGGACAGCCTCTGGCTCTCTATACCTGGATAAATGACGTGTTTGTATCTCAGGCACCCTACCTGTTCCAGATCATGATCGTACTTGCAGAAGTGGGGATCGGGCTCTGCTTCCTGGGTGGTCTGTTTACCTTCCCAGCAGCCATAGTCTCCCTAGGCCTTTCGTTTATGTTTCTCATAGGGGCACTGGCAGGCAAGGAAATCTTCTGGTACATGGCGGTCTCCATCATGATGCTCGGAGGAGCGGGACGAGCCTTCGGACTGGATTACTGGGTCATGCCATATCTGAAGAAACTCTGGAACAAGACCCCCCTTGCGAAGAAAACCTACCTGTTCATGGGCGAACCTGAGTTCACTAAAAAGCAGATGAAGCGCAAGCTAGCCAGGAACCAGGACTGATAGGATGCAGGATTTTTACGAACATGCACCTGAACTCAAGCAGGAGCTACAAAGCGTACAGACCACCATTGAAAAAACAGTGGAAAATGCCCACGCTTTTATACGTACACTGTTACGATCACATGTGCAGTCGGGTGGCAAGATGTTGCGCCCGGCTCTTGTGCTCCTCTGCTCACAACTGGGAGATGAATCTGACCGTGACAAAGCCATCAGTATTGCAAGTGTCCTTGAAATGATCCACCTCGCCTCCCTTGCCCATGACGATATCATAGACTCGGCTAAGACACGCAGGGGCGTACCTACCCTCTTTGCCCAGACTGGGGCCAAGCAGGCTGTGCTTGCAGGAGACTACCTGCTTGCTCGTGCCCTAGCCCTTGTCTCAGCTGAAGAGAGTGGGGACACGATGAATACCCAGATAGTATCCAATGCCTTGGCCCGGTTATGTGAGAGTGAGTTGGAACAGGATGCAGGCCAAGGTAACTTCTTTATTTCCAAGACGACCTACTTCAGAAGGATCGGGGGAAAGACAGCCTCCCTATTCGCACTGTCCTGCTATGCTGGAGCCTCAGTAGGCAAACTTTCAGAGATTGAACGAATGGTTTGCCACCGGATCGGCTATGCCATGGGTATGGCCTTCCAGATCCAGGATGATATCCTCGATTATGTGGGAAACAAAGAGAGGCTTGGCAAACTTACAGGCAAAGACCTCAAGGAGGGTATCCCTACCCTCCCTTTGCTCCTCGCTCTCGAGGCAGAACAAGAAATGAACGAACAAGAAAGAAAGCTAACGGCTCTTTTAATCCCTAGAAACAAACCACTTTCCAAGGTTTCCGTTACCAAGGCTGTAGCCTTGGTGAAAACCCTAGGCGGTGTACAAAAAGCTGATTACATTGCACAATCCTATAAGGAACGGGCTCTGAAAGATATTCAGTCCCTCAAGAACCACGAAATAGGTATGCAACTGACTCAGCTTTTTGAAAAGTTGGCCGTACGATCAGGATAGGAATTAGTACACATGCAAGATACAGATACATCTTTGGAACTCACCTCTGAAGAGCAGGCGTTTCATGACGGCTATACCACTACCATACAATTCTTGGAGAACCGCACCAAGATAGCCAACCTGAAGGTTACTGATTTGGAAGGGGAACTGTACCACCTGACTGTCTTTGAAGGCCAGGACTGGGTTGGACGAGGAGAACTGAAGAACTCGGAGATCCAAGGGCAGATATACGCCTATATTGAGTGCATCAACACTATGAAGAAAAAAAGCAAGCCCAAGAGAGGATAATCCTCACCTAGGCTTGCCTACAGGTTTCAATCTGAAAGCAACTTGTTTCCCTCGAGGCTTCTCAAGGCCGATATCTCTTCAGTCACTTCCATGACACCCAGATAGTTACCACCCTCAGAACGAACGGCGTAGTAGCGGATGAGGACAAACTGGGACCCTCTCTGCAGCCAAAAGGACTCTTCATCCTTCACCCCAGCCTTAAAATCCTCTACCAGCTTCTCAACAACATGCAGACTTTTCGGCGGGTGGCAGTGAGCCACATCCCTTCCGATAATACTGCGGGTCCTAGGGAATACCCGCTCTTTCCCCTCCGAGAAATACCGTACCGTATCATCCTTGCCTACAAACGTTATGTCAGCAGGCATAGAATTGAGCATGCATGTCAGTTCCTCCAGGGTAAAGCTTCCACTCGGAAGCTTTACTTTGTCACCAGACTGCTTAGGGGCCTCATCCTTACCGCTCATGCTGGAATTCCATCGATACCACGAGATAGCATCAGAAGGGGAAGCCCCCTCAACACCACCATTGAAACAGTACCCGATATCCGCACTATCACGTGCAACGGTCAGCCAAGCATCTGTGTCAAGGTTTTCAAGCAACATCGGCATGAGGATATTGTCCTCCTTGCTGATCATGCTCTTCACCTGTTCCAGAAGCTTCTCCACTGCGCCCAGAACTGTCTTGCCCTTTGCGGGAAGGTCAGCAAGAACACCTTTCCAGAGGGCGCGAATCTCATCGTCCACACCCCACATTACCTTAGGAGGTGCTGTTATCCCGGCCTTCTCAAGGTACGGGAAAAGAAGATTCTCCTTTCTCAGGTAGTGCACATGCAACTTTGACAGGCTTTTCACCGCCTGATGGAGCTCTGTTGCATTTTTTTCTGAACTGTCCTTGGCGAAAGCTTCCAAGACAGGTTCAAACTCCTTTGCCAGGAATGCCTTCAGACCAATGTTCTCACCCTTGAAGACGAATGCAGGATGCCCCAAAATGGAGTCTGCCTGTTTGTTTTTGCCCACGGGCTGAAGATTATCCTCAAAGACAAAGGCGTGCACATCACAGAGTTTCTGCACCTGTTCAAGCTCCATCCCCTCTTCCATGAGTTGCTTTTCTGCCGCTGCCAGATCCTCAGCACTAACACTGCCAAACTCCCGAAGGAACTCCTCTTTTACCGATTCCGGTGTTGCCCCACCATGAAGCTTCCCCAGTATTTCTTTCAACTGTCCAGTTTTTTCCTGGTCCATACTATTCTCCTACTTGTGATGAATACCAAAAAACCCGCATAGCTATTCTTACCAAGAAAAGCTATGCGGGTTTCATCAGACTAGCATTCAGTCATACGATACCAATGAAAGGTATCAATACCCCAGGGCAAGCCCTGGAAAGAGGAGGCGTTGCCTCCTTTTCCGCCCCAAGGGGCGCTTTATCTCACCTTGCTTTCCCAGCACTCGCTCGGTAATGGAACCATGGTAATGCTTTTGCTACTCTCGCTTCGTTAGGCAATCACCCCAACGGGTGAGTTTGAAATAATCCCCTCTGGGTAGACAAATCATCTACGAAGGCGATACCTAACAGAAAACCAAAGGCTTATCATTTGGATATGAAAGGGAGAAAGGTCAAAGACCTGCTGCTTATCACAGCAATATTGTCGCTCAGCATTGTCGCCCTGATGCAAATAGGGAACCTGTATATCGACAGCTCTACCAATGCGTTCATTCCTCAGAACGAGCCAGTAGTGCAGACAAATACTGCAATCGAGGAGGCCTTTGGTTCACTTGACCTCATAGTGGTCAACCTCTCAAGCAAGGATGCCTCCATACTTGAGAGAAGCTCCCTTGCTATTCTTGACAGAGTCACCAGCGCCATAGAGGCTCTAGCACTCTGTTCTTCGGCAACGTCACTGACCAATACTGATCATGTAGGCAGTACAGATGAAGGCCTTTTAGTTGAGAAACTCTATGACAAGAATGAAATTGATGCATTGGGAAGCCTCCGCTCACGTATGGGAGAGTGGAGTGACCTCTATGAGGGCAACCTCATCTCTCGCGATGGAACTATGGCTTCAATCATTGTCGAAGCGGTCGTAGGATCTGACTTGTCACTGTTGCTTGAGCAGATCAAGGCCGAAATAGCAAAAATTGATCTGAACGAACTCAAGCTCTCGATCATCGGCCTTCCGGTAGTGACCGATGCCATCGAGCAGAACCTGCTTACTGACTTGGCAATCCTCGCACCTATAGTCGGCTTGCTTATCATTATCGTCCTTTTCTTTTCCTTTGGCAGGTTCCGTTCTGTTATTCTCTCCCTATGCTGTCTACTGGTCAGTGCAAGCCTCATGCTTGGACTTATGGCAGTGTTTCACCTTACCTTTACCATGGCCACTATGCTTGTACCGGTCCTGCTCCTGATAGTAGGAAGCGCATACACCATCCACATCCTCAGCCACTTCTATGAAGAGGCTTCCAGTTCAGATGAAGGGCTGACCCAGAAAGGACGGGAGAGGATTATCAACTCTGTGATAAAGAGAAACCGCAACCCTCTCATTATGGCAGGGGCAACCACTGCAGCAGGCTTCCTTGCCCAGCTTACCAGCCCCCTTGCCCCTTTCAGGACTTTTGGCCTTCTCTGTGCGATCGGGGTCGTCCTTTCTCAACTCTCGGCTCTATTTCTCCTGCCTGCCTTGCTTCGTATCTTTTATGCAAACACAACGGTAGAGAAGAAAAACAGGAAGACCCGTGAAAAGTTCGATCCCTCGCCCATCTTCATCTATGTAGTCTCAAAACAGGGTAAGTTCCTTGTAGGGCTATCGATTGTATTCGTAGTGGCCACGCTTGTGCTCATTCCCCGTATCCGCACTGGAACCAATATGCTGGATTTTTTCAAACCCTCCTCCACACTTGTACAGGATACCAAGCTCTACAACAGCAAGATGCAAGGTAGCGGCATTCTTACAGTTATGGTGAAGAAGGACAATAACACATCCGTCCTTCAGCCATCCTTGCTCAAGGCCTTGGATGATTTCTCCCGAAGCCTGGAGGAGCGCCCTGATGTGGGGGGAGTGCAGAGTATTCTTCCCTTCATCAAGCGGATGAACCAGATAATGGGCCCTCAGCAGGGGGAGGCTCTCCAGACAGAGGCTACCAAGCCAGATTTTGACTTTTTTGGAGGTTCCTTTGGTGCAATGACCGAAGAGGATCCTCTACCAGAAGCTGTCGAGAAGCCAATGGTCATTGCCCAGGATGGAAGCTACTACGAGATTCCCTCTGATCCAGCAAAGTACGGTCTGCAGACAGAAGAGGAGCTAAGCCAGCTCATAACCCAGTACCTATTGCTGTACAACGGAAACCTGGGCAAGTTCATCAATGACCCGATCGAGCCCGACTCACTTCTGATGACCATCAGACTCTTGAAGACTGACACCCCGACCTTGAGGAACATAACAAACACCATAGAAGAGCACTTCATCTCCACCCTTCCCCCTGGCTGGACGATACATATCGGTGGAGGTGAAGCGATAAGCCTAGCCCTTACCGAGCTGGTCACCAAATCTCAGCTTTACTCCCTCTTCGGAGCTCTCATCATAGTCTGGATCCTGTTGCTCTTGCTCTTCCGTTCAATCAAGTTGGCTACCCTCGGACTCATCCCTTGTGTCTTTGCGCTCATGGGTATCTTCACCTCCATGGCAATCTTTGCTATCAAGCTTGATATCATCACCAGCTTGTTAGCAGCCTTAGCTATTGGAATCGGGGTAGACTATGCGATACACCTGCTTGCTGCCTATGTAAGACTCGGAGCTGTGTTACCCCAGGAGGAAGTTTTCACCGAGGTGATGAAGACAACTGGCAAGGCAATCCTCATCAACGCAGCTTCTGTGACCCTAGGCTTTATTGGCTTGCTGTTCAGCCGCTTCACTCCCATCTTCAGTATGGGTCTCTTGTTCTGCATAGCAATGGTGTTTGCATCGTTGAGCAGCCTAACCGTCATGCCGGTCCTACTACGCCACATCAAACCAAAAAACACGCTGCTCATACCAGAAATGACACAATCAAGGAGAACCTCATGATGAAAAAGAGTATTCCCATCATTCTCACACTACTGCTCATACTATCGAGCTCACTCATAGGAGCACCACAACCCCAGGAAATTATGGATAAGGTTATGGAGGTCCAGAGCAGTAAAAGCTCTGCTCTCGACATCGTGCTTACCCTCATGGATTCAGGAGGGCAGGCACGTACAAGGAGACTGCAGACACTCTCCCTTACTGAGCATGGCAGGACATCCTCCATAACCGTATTCCTGTCCCCCTCAAGTGTGAAGAACACCCGCTTCCTTGCAGTTGAGAATGACCAGGGCAAGACAGACCAGTGGATATACCTTCCTGCCCTCAAGCGGGTCAAGCGCATTGCAGCTAATGAGGAAGGAGGTTCCTTCATGGGAAGTGATTTCTCCTATGCCGACATGGCTTCTACCACCTATGAATCTGATGAGGCTACCCATACCCTGCTTGGGGAGACAGCGACAACCTATGTGCTCAGCTCTGTTCCTCTCGATACAACGACCTATGGAAAAACAGAGACCACCGTTGACAAGGATACCTACCTCCCCTTGCAGGTAGACTTCTACTCCAAGGATGGTACTACCTTGGAAAAACAGCTTGTAACACAACGGATTGAACAGGTGAAGGGGAAGTGGATACCAAAAATCATCACCATGACCACCATCTCAAGTGGGCACAGCACGAGAATTGAAATACTCCAATCCCAGTACGACATTGCCATGGACAGTGACTACTTCACCACCAGATTCCTTGAAACCGGGAGGCCGTAATGAAACGTGTACTACTTGTGGTCCTAACGATCAGCCTGCTACTGGACAACCTTTTTGCCTTTGCAGGCTTTGATGACATATTTGAACCGGAGGCAACCGAAGAAGAGACAAAGGCCCTCAAGCTCTCGGTCTCAGGCTCTTTAGGAGCTACAGTTGGGGGATATTTCGATGGCCAGATTTTCTCTGATCAGCTTCTGAGCCTACATCTGTTCACTGACAGTCCTTCCTTCACATCAGATGCCGCTCTCTCTTTTGATGCACAAGCGGGAAAACTTGATGCAGACACCATCTCAGTGACCTCCTTCTTTGACTGGGGTTTCATCAAAGCAGGCCTCCTCAAGGAAGAGTGGGGGTCAGGGGACGGCTTGCACGTAGTGGACGTCCTGAATGCCTTTGACTACTCCAGAGGACTCTCTGATGATATCTTTAGCATGAAAAGAGCCTCCTTCATGGTCACTTCCACCATCTACAAGGACCAGAGTTCCTTACAGCTCTACCTCAAGCCGACATTCAAGGCAGGACTTGCAAGTATGGATAAGACAGGTCAAGACAGGTGGTCCTTGCTTCCTGCAGCATTCACCAAAACGGATATCAATGAGCCGAAAACCGACTCTTTAGAGTATGTCGAGTTCGGTGCCCGAGGAAGAACCAGCATTGGAGGCGCTGATGTAGGCTTGCTCTACTATAAAGGACACATGGCCCAGATGGGGTATGGGAACTTTGTCTATGATTCTAGTTTTTCCTACATAGAAAAAGCAGACATCATCTATACCCCCTACCAACTCATCGGAACAGAGGCCACCTATGTGCTTGGCCGGTTCACCCTCATGGCAGAGCTCGCTTACCTGCTCAGTAAGGATACAAAGGGAACCGATTCAAGCCTCTATAACAGCAAATGGGTCTACCTAGGTGGGATAGGGTATCTTGCAAGTACGAGCGGGCTGTACTTATCCCTTATATACAATGGGCATTATACAGAGCAGTATGACCTGGTAAAATCTAATGTTGGCAATCCTCTTGTGGGATTTGATGTTGACCACGGTCAGGCCTTCGACAACAAGGCCTACGGAAACACCCTCACCTTTGCAATGGAAAGGCCTCTTTTCCGTGAGCGGGTTCATGTACGCATGGGCACTACCTACCAGATTGAGACAGAGGGCTTTGCCTTGCTAAGCTCTATACGTTGGCAGGTGAGTGATGACCTAAAGCTTGAGTGTAAGGCTGTTACCTATGGTTCGTTGGGGTCTAAGGCCAGCCTCTTCAGGACTTGGGATGACAACGATTATCTTACTATCGGTATAACACACAATTTCTAAATCCTACCATTGAAGGTGTGAGTGTGATAGAATCCTCTTGTGGAGGATCGGATAGTGTTCATCATTGGAGACATTCTGCTTTTTCTGACTACCGCACTCGTATTTTCCATGACATGCCTTTGTATCCTCTTGCATGTTCACTCAAGGGACAGCTATACACGAGGATTCTTGGCATTCCTGATCCCCCTGTGCTTACAGATGTTTCTGACGATGCTCTATGCTTATATCCCCCGAGTCTATCCTCCTGAACTGCTTACAGGTACTATCTATAGGTATTTCTGCCTTGCAACAACACTGGTATCCATCTTCCTCACAACCCTTATGCTTTTTACCATGAGCCGTTATCTTATATCGCTTCTACCCGCAACAGAGAAGGAAAAAAGTCTGGGAAGGAACATACTAGGTTTTCTCATCCTTGGTTTCCTTATCCTCAGCCTGCTTATCATCATCGGTAAGAGCGAGGGGGATTGGATATATGCGATGGACCTCACCTTCTCCTTTCACCTCTTCAGTGGCAGCGTGTTTATGATAATCCATGGTTTCATCTCGCTCTACTACCGGAAAAAGGCACTAGGCTGGGAACAGGAGAGGCTACTGACTGGTATCGCCTCCACGTTCATTCCCTTACTGGTACTCTTTCCTCTCGATATGATTTTCTTCTGGAACCATGCCTTCAAGTTCACCTATCTCAGTTTCGCTACCTTCGCAGTCTACCTCTACTATTTCATCAGCAGAAGATACTTTCTCACCTACGAATCGGTGCATGAAAATACGGTTTCACTTCAAACAGAATTTCTGCGGGAGCATGAGGTATCAAATCGGGAGCAGGAGATCATAGCCTTGCTTATCAAAGGGTTGAACAACCACGAGATTGCAGAAAAGCTCTTCATCTCCCCAAACACAGTTAAGACCCATATCAAGAATATCTATGCAAAGCTTGGGGTATCCAACAGGGTATTGCTCTTCTCCCTGTTACAGAAAAAATCAAAGCCCTAACTTCTGTTTGCACCGCTGACAAATCCCTGTGAGGTAGAAGGTGTGATCATGGACAGTAAAGGCATGCTTCTCTTCAAACTGTCGTACCTGCTCAGCATAAAAACACCCACCTAGGTCTATGAACCGATGGCACTGTTCACAATGAAACCAGTGATGGTGCTCATTACCCTCCTTTGAGGAGTAATAGCGTTCGGTCCCATGTTCACTGCAGTGCAGGATAAACGAGGTTGCCAGGTTGTTCTTCTCCAGGTAATGTAGGTTTCTGTAGACTGTTGCAGGGTCACAGAAGTCACCCAGTCGCTTGGCAAGCTCAGAGGCAGATATCGGCTCTTCTACATTCTCCAAAGTCTTGAGGATTGCTTTCCTAGCCTTTGTCATTGTGCAAAGCCCTCCTCTTGCCATAGGAAACAAGCATTCTTGTAGCGGCAGTTCCAAGAAACACGCCTCCGGCGATGACAACAACCATCGCCCCGACAGGGACATCGAGCAGCCAACCGGCAGCCAAGCCACCAAACGAAAAGAGGGCCGAAAAAAGCGTACCCAAGCCCATCATGGCTGCCAGGTTCTTCGCCCAGTATCCTGCTGTCCCTGCAGGCAGTGTCAGCATCGCTATGACCATTACGATACCTACAAAGGTCTGCAACAGGACCACCGCTACCGCTGTGATAGTGAGCATAAGCAGGAACACCTTCTGGGTAGGGATTCCCCGTACCTGGGCAAACTCCTCGTCAAAGGAGGTCGCCTCAATCTGGGGATAGAAGCGCCAGGCAAGAAGAATGACCACCACATCGAGGACAAACAACAGGATCAGATCCTGATTTGAGATAAGCAGTATATTCCCAAACAGGTAGGAAGAGGGGTCGGTATAGCCTGGGGTCTTTGCCATGAAGAGGACACCTATGCTCATGCCGATCGCCCAGATTGCCTGAATGACCGTATCTTCACGCTGTTTTGCCTTCAAGGACACCACCCCGATGATGGCCGCTGCTAGGATAGCAAAGACGATGGCACCCATCATCGGGGTGATGCCAGGCACTTTTCCTGTTGCTGACAGGTAGAGGGCTATACCGATGCCGCCTAAAACAGCGTGTGATATGGCTCCGGCAAGGCCAGCTATCCGTTTGACGGTTACCACCGCTCCCAGTACCCCAAAAAGGATCGAAGAAAGCAGTCCAGCAAACAATGCATTACGGACAAAGGGAAAAGCAGGGTCAGCAAGGGCACTAAAAAAACCTACGAGATTATCCATTGTTGACCCCTCCATCTAAGGTGCAATAGTCAGCAGGAAGTTCAACATCATGGAGAACCCGCAAGGCTTCCCCTCCATACAGTTCAGGGGCATGCTTCATCGGCTCCAAAGTATGCTGGACAACAGTGCGCCCCTTCTGCCCAGGCTTTTGGGCTCCGATACAGAAGACCCTGTCGGTAAGCGAGGAAACAGTACTCATATCATGGGTGACTATGAGGATGGTTGTCTTACCCTTGTATTTCCTAAGAGTATCAAAAAGACGCTTCTCGCTCTCTGCATCCATATTCGCTGTAGGCTCGTCTAGGATGAGCATCTTAGGTCCTGTTACGAGGGCCCTTGCCACAAGGACTCGTCTTCGTTGCCCTCCTGAAAGTTCGCTATAAGGCCTTTGTGCCAACTCTTCCATCGCTACCTGTTGGAGTGCAGCCAATGCCGCTTTGTTTCTCTCTGCCCTGCCATTTCTTGAAGTGGAGAGCACCCCACCCATCCTTACGACCTCAACTACAGATATCGGAAATGTCGGGTCGTACGTTATATGCTGAGGTACATAGCCTATCATAGACCTGTTTTTTTTGGGTTGGTCTCCAAATAGCAGGATCTCCCCTTGCTGGCTCTGTTCGAGACCGAGGATAAGCTTGAGAAGAGTGGTCTTGCCAGAACCATTGGGTCCGACCAATGCACTGAACTCCCCCACATGGAGGTGGAAGTTCACATCCTCCAGGACTGGCAACATATCATAGGAAAAAGCCACTTGGGAAAAGCGTAGGGCGATAGGGACTGTATTCATAGGTTCTCTCCTAGAGTACTCAGAAGGGCATCACCCATTGAGCGGATGTTCGCCATCCAATCCCGAGCGAGAGGATCGAGGGCAAGAACACTCGCCCCAGCAGCCTTGGCAACTGTCTGGGCAGAGGTCAGGGGGAACTGCTTCTGCACAAAGAGGGCAACCGCCTTATCCTTTTTCGCTTCCTGGATAAGGAGGGCAAGGTCCTTTGCAGTAGGTTCCTTCCCCCCTATCTCCACAGCCTCCTGAATCAGGCCAAATTCATCGAAGAAGTATCCGAAGGATGGATGGTAGACGAATACCTTGCGTCCAGCTAGGGGAGCAAGTTTCTCCTTAAGCTCAAGAAAGGTTGCATCAATGTCTTCTATCAGCAGTTGGTAGTTGGCTTCCAAGAGGGCTTTCTGTTCGGGAAGCAGGGTTATGCTTGTCTTAAGGACATGGGAAGCCAGAATCTTCGCACTCTCCCAGCCGAGCCAGGTGTGGCGGTCACGCTCGAGGCTGTCTTCTCCAATAGCTTGTTCATCATGGTCATGTGCTTCCAAGGGCCTGAAGGTTACCCCATCTGTCCCATCGACCACCAAAAGGTTGGGATAGAGAGAAGAAATCTTGCCCTCAAGGACTTGCTCAAAGTCAGTGCCGCTGAGAATCCAGGCCTTCGCGTTGGCAAGGGAAGCCATCTGCGAGGGGGTAGGTTCATAGGAGTGGGGGCTCTGTCCCTCTCCTACCAACACTACAGTGTCCAGAAGGTCTCCTGCTATGCGCTGGACAAAGTACTCTTGGGGTAGAATGCTCAGAGCAAGGGTAGGCTTTTCTACAGAATCTTGCTCTTCAGTTTTTCCTTGGGAGAAAAGGAGTCCTGCTCCAAGGCCCAGAACGATTGCTATGGTATATAATATTTGTTTGGTATTTCTCATACTCCCTCCTTAGGGGGTAAGGAAAGGATACTGAACAAGAGCAATATTTGCAAGTCATTTGCAAATAAAAGCAAATGACCGGCAAATTTTTCTTAGGGACTACCAGGGGACATCACTTTCACAGTATGCTTACTCTAAACGGAGGAATCCTATAATGATCTTGAACTTCAAAGACAAACAACCCCACATCGATCCATCGTGCTTTATCGCACCCTCTGCAGATATAATCGGGGAGGTTGTGGTAGGGAAAGCTTCCTCAGTGTGGTTCAACGCCACAGTAAGGGGCGATGTTGCCTCTATCCATATCGGCGAGGGGAGCAACATCCAAGACAATACAGTGGTTCATGTATCCACCAATGTGCCTCTGTCAATTGGCGATCATGTAACCATAGGACATGGGGTGATCATCCACTCCTGCTCCATTGGAGACGGATGCCTCATCGGTATGGGGTCGACCATCCTAGATGGGGCAGTCCTAGCTAAAGAGACCCTGGTAGGAGCAGCTTCCTTGATCCCCCCAGGAAAGACGTATCCGCCAAGGAGCCTGGTCATGGGTTCCCCTGCCAAGTTCATACGGATCTTGACGGAGGAGGAACTTCGGGAGATGAGAGAGAATACCAAGCATTATGAGCAGGCCTCGGCAGTGTATAAGGCTAATCTCTCCTAGTTCTCGTTAGCCTTCTCAAACTTCTTGATAGCCTCATTCTTTCCGCCAACCACCAGAATATCCTCATTCTTCAGAACAAGATCAGGGGTAATTTCTGAGATAGCCATCTCATTCCTCAGCACAACTATAACATTCAAATGGAATCTCTTGCGGATGTTCATATCCTCAATTGTCT
>WOYI010961416.1_pt1 | contig 14418 bp, 14 predicted proteins | sample 6423411 | NCBI WGS metagenome assembly WOYI01 (sample SAMN13441803, study PRJNA592873) | oil field metagenome | biome: oil field; feature: oil-well bore; material: oil-contaminated soil; isolation source: oil-contaminated soil from oil-well borehole | place: Germany: Wietze | collected 2016-10-18 ...
CGGCCTGAAGACCGGGGACTTCCCGCTCCGCCCCCTTCACCCCCGCAAGTTAAAGACGCTCCCGATCACCGCCGTGGGGTGGTAGTGTGCCATCACCCGGACCGGGAAGGTACACTTCCCCTCCCGGGTTATGGTACCGGTCATTCGTCATCCGGCGAGAATTGGTGCCCGGGGTAAAATAGGTGCCGGGGGATCAGAGCGCCCAGGCTGGAATGTCGAGGGGGACTCCGATAGCCCAGAGGACGATCGTATAGAGGCAGATTATCCAGAGCACGACGCCAATAATATCGAGCGCCCAGCCCGACCGAAGAAGGTCCCCGGCATTGATGTAGCCGCTCCCGTAAGCGACGGCGTTTGGAGGGGTGGCGACCGGGAGCATGAACCCTATCGATGCACATACCGCGGCGGTCATCATCAGGACGATCGGGTTTATGCCCACGCTGACGGCCGTGATCGCTACGATCGGCATCAGGACGGCGGCCATGGCGGTGTTCGAGGCGATCTCCGAGGCAAACACGACCCCCAGCGCCACGATGAGGATCAGGAGGATTATCGGGAGCCCGTGGATGAGGGTGAGCGACTCGACAATCGTCGCGGCAAGCCCGCTCTCAAGGAACCCGTTCGAGAGGGCGATGCCACCGCCGAAGAGGAGCAGGATGCCCCAGGGGATCTTCACCGCCCACTCCCACTCCATGGTAAAGATGCCCTTCCTGCGGTCGACCGGGAGGACGAAGAGGAGGAGCGCCCCGAAGATCGCGATGGTGGAGTCTTTGATCCCCGGGAAGATCATATCCAGACCCGGGATGACGATCCCGTCGATCTCCTTTGTCTGCTCGAATATCCAGCCAAGGGCGGTCAGGGTGAAGACGATGAGCGTCCACCGTTCCCCTGCGGAGATCGGGCCGAGCTTTCCGAGCTCCTCCCGAATGATCCCGCGGGCGCCCGGGAGAGCCGACCCCATCCCGCGGTAGGGGACCAGGGTGAGCCATATCCAGGCAATGAGGAGGAATATCGCGGCAAACGGAACGCCGAACTTCATCCAGGTGAAGAAATCGATGGTGGGTGCGTCAGGAAAGATCGTCGCGAGCTGGGCGATGAAGATCCCGTTCGGGGGGGTCCCGATGATCGTGGCGATCCCCCCGATGGTCGCGGCGTAGGGGATGGAGATGATCAGGCACCGGGCGAGGGCCTGCTCCCCCCTGTTGAGGCCCTCAAGTGATTTATCGGCCCCGGGGATGATCGTCAGGATGATCGCGACCGCGATCGGGATCATCATCATCGCGGTGGCGGTGTTCGAGATCCACATCGAGAGGAACGCAGTGGCGACCATGAACCCGAGCACCAGGCGTTTCGGGCTCGTCCCCACGACCCGGATAATATTGAGGGCGATGCGCCGGTGCAGGCCCCATCGCTGCATCGACATAGCGATGATGAAACCCCCGAGGAAGAGAAAGATCACTTCGTTGCCGTAGGACTCCGCCACCTTCACCGGGGAGAGGACCCCGAGCACCGGGAAGAGGACCAGCGGCAGCAGTGCGGTCGCCTCCAGGGGAATAACGCCGGTGACCCAGAACAGGACCATAAGGACGGTGACTGCCGCAACGGACTTTGCCTCGGGCGCAAGGACGCCGGGGTCGACGGGGATTGCCAGGATCGCGAAGAAGATTAGGAACGATGCGATGATTACGGTGACCCTGCTCATCAGAAAAATAAGGAGAAGAAATTATTTAAGTGTAAGGAATTGAAATTTCAGCCTGCTAGCGTCGCCGTTGCCGAAGGGAGGCCGACCGGGCCGCGCGCCGGCGATCCCTGCCGCATCCCTGGCCGGGCCGCAGAGGTGGGGGCTGTGCCTGCGCCGCACCAACCTATATCAGCAGAATCAGCATACGGGATGTCATGGCACCAGATTGGATCCGCAGGCGAGGTCTCATGGTCCTCCTCCTCGCCGTCTGTATACTCGCTCTCTCTGTGGGGCAGGCCGGAGCCCGCGGCCCGGCGATCAGCGATATCCAGCCCTACGACACGATCTTCATCTACGAAGAGGGGCTCGACCTCTCGCAACTCCGTAACGCGACCACGGACAACCCCGTCACGGAGCTCAGGAAGTACCAGAACGACAACCCTGACCGGGGGGTCACGAAGAACATCCCGGTCACCGACGACACGAACTTCGAGGTGCAGGACTTCCTCGTAGGCGAGGAGTATGGCACCTACTACGCTTTCAACCCGGTGGACGGGACGACAGCCCTCGTGATGATCCGCGAGCCGAGGATCTTCCTCGACGTGGTGCTCGCGAACCCCAACCACAACGAGCCACTGACCGGGCTCACGGTCTCCGAAAACACCCGGATCGCGTTCCGGATAACCTCCCCCGACGTCGGGGCCTTCTACCAGGCGGGCGGTGTCTACCCGGCAACGGTCGACATCGTGCTCACCAGTCCGGGCGGCGCGGAGAGCACCGTCATCAGCGGGATCAACCTTGCCGGGCAGAACGTCAGTTCGACCCGGTTCTACACCGACGACCCCGGCAGGCCCGGCGCGATCCCGCTCTCCGGCCTTGGTGAGCAGGGGACCTACACCGTCCGGGCCGTATGGAGGACACCGGCAGCCTTCGACGCCTACGCCGCCGACTCCGAACCCGTGACGTTCACGGTCGCCAACCGTGTCGGGGTCGATACCGGGACGCCGACGCCCACCGCGACCGTGACGGCCACGCCGACGGCAACCTCCGCACCGACAACCGTGGCGACGACCCCGCCCACGACCGCACCGACGGCGACCATCACGCCGGTACCGACCGTGACTGATACGACAGTGCCAGCAACCCCCACACCGACCGCGGCACCGCTCCCGGTCACGGTGGTCGTCGGGGCGCTCGGTCTCGCCATTGTCCTCATCGTCAGGCGCCGGTAAGATCAACAGGACCGGCAGCCGCAGCCACCGGTCGCGTCCCGGATACGGCGAAGGGCGGCGGCCGCCCACTTCGCCACACCCGGGTCGCCATCTTCGAGCGCGGACATAAGCGCCGGGACCGCTCCTTTATCCCCGATCATCCCGAGGGTGTAGGCCGCCCACATCCGGAGGCGGGGATCGGCGTCACCGAGCGCGGTGAGAAGCTCCGGGAGGGCGGCCGGGCCGAGGGCGGCGAGGGCCTTCGCCGCTGCCATTCTCTCACCGCTCTCGCCGTCGCGGAGGATACGGATCAGTGCTTCGATCCCGTCCGTCACGGCGACTTGTTCTCCTTCTTCTCCGGTTCCGAATCGTTGGTGGCGAGGATCTCGTCCAGGCCCACGTAGATCGGGAAGACCTCGTGGACGCCCGCGAGCAGGAAGACCCGGTAGACATCGGGCTGGAGCGAGCAGAGCGCCATCTCCCCGTCCGTCCGCCGCAGGTCACGGTACTTGCCGAGGAGCACCCGGAGACCGCTGCTGCTGATGTAGGCCGCCTTCTCCAGGTTCACGAGCACCCGTCTCCCACCCCGGGCCAGTACCCCGGAGATTGCCGTATCCAGGCGTTCTGCCGATTCCGCATCGATTCTGCCGTCAACCGATACGATTGCCGTATCGTCCCGCTCGCTGACCGTAACATCCATGGTTCTTCTATCGGCGCGGAGGGGAAAAAACCGCTCGTTTTGCACCGGGGCCTGAGCGGGAGCTTGGCATCGGGGGTTTGCTCGTTAAAAAAGAATGGTCAGTGGGTCTGCCGGTAGTAGTCCCACGCATCGACTTCGGTAGCGTTTGCAAAGATGCAGACACCGTACTCGCTGCCGTCGGGGTTCTTCCGGATCTCGTAGGTGTGACCCTGCTCCGTGCACCAGACCGCGGCCGGGTTCGCGAGGCCGACGGTTTCACCGCACCGGGCGCAGGCCCACGGGATATCGATGATATCAATCGGCGTCCCCCACTGCTGGAGGGTCACGGTTTCGCGGGCGATCTCCCCGACGAAGGCAAGAAGCATCCCGTCGACGCGGTAGGATTCGTTAAGTCCAAGCGGGAGGTAGCGTTCGCCGTCATCGGCGACGATACCGTAGAACCCGCCCTCGAGGTCGATATAGGTGACCGTCCCGGTCTTCGCGACGAAGGTCGCGTTTCCGGCCGTATCGATCGCGATGACCTTGATCGGAACGCCCCACTGCTGGAGGGTCACGGTATTCTCCTGCACCTCTCCAACAAACGTCACGTTCATGCCGTCGACCTGCCAGGTCTCGTTCAGGTCGAGCGGGAGGTAGCGCCTGCCGTCGTCGGTGACGAACCCGTAAAATCCACCTTCGAGGTCGATGGAGGTGATCGTGGCGTTCCCGGAGACGAGCAGGACACCGTCGATACGCTCGATAGACCGGATCTCCACCGGGGTTCCCCACATATGGACCCCTGCACCGCCGTCCTCCACGTCGGCGCTGAAGAGCACCCGGAGACCATCGGTCCGGTACTCTTCCGGAAGATTGCCGGGCAGATAGTTCCTGCCGTCGTCGGTGACAATCCCGTAGAATCCGCCCTCGATATCGAGATAGGTGACCGTCCCGTTGGCCGCAACCGACCGGCGGGTATCGCCCTTCTCTATGCTGACGATATCGACCGGGGTCCCCCACTGCTGGATTGTCGCTGTCTCGCTCGCGACATCGACGACAAACATGACCCGAAGGCCGTCCTCCTGGAACTCCGCCGGGAGGCCGGCGGGCAGGTAGCGCTCACCGTCATCGGCAGTGATTCCGTAGAACCCACCCTCGAGATCGACGTAGGTGACCGTCCCGTTCCCGGTGATGCGATCGGCCTGCGTATCCTCTTCGCCGAAAGCCATGCACCCGCAGGCGACGATGGCCCCGAAGAGAACAAGGACGACGACCAGATACTTCGAATATGAACCCGTCATAGGCATCAACAACGATACATTCTCCGGCCGGATGTAAGTAGATTGCCTTAACTACAAAGGGATTCGGACTTATCCGCCTAAAAGAGCCGTTCGCCCATCAAAAAAAGAGTGTTACCGTCCGCCGACACCACCGCCGCCGAAGCCGCCGCCGCCGCCGAAGGACCCTCCACCCCCGAGCCCTCCGCTGCCGCCCGATGACGGCGGGGAGAAGAGGACGATCGGGGCAAAGATCATCGGCATGTTCGAGTAGAGCGGCACCCCGACGTCCGGGAGGCTGATATTTAAGTTCTTCATCGCCTGCTCCACTTTATCACCGAGGCCGAGCGCTGTCCCGTAGACCAGCCACTCACCCCACATCGAGAGGTCGGCAGGGGAGTACTGCCGGATCAACGCGAGGTCCGAGAGGAAGTAGGCGAACGCGTCCCACTCGAGTTTCTCCTTGTAGTGGTCGCCCTTCCAGAAGCCGAAGAGCGTCGAGGGGAAGAGGGCCGCGATCCCGACCTGGACCGCGACGATGAAGGAGAGGATGCCGGCCGGGATCAGCAGGAAGGCCGCGCCCGGCGCGAAGATGAACGCCAGGATCGCAAGCCCGCAGGGGATGGCCCCAAGGAAGATGAGCGGGATGATCACCGTCCGGCCGTCCTTGATATACTTCCGGGAGAGCGTGGTATCCACGTCCCGGGTCAGGGCCGTAAGCGACTGCTGGTACTGCAGGATCCGGTGCTGGTAGCCGGGGCTCCGCCGGGCGGTCTCGGCAAACGCCGCCAGTTCAGCGGTGTCCACGACATGGTCGTCGGCGATGTTTGCGAGGAAATTGAGCACCCGCTGCTCGTAGGGGTCAGAGGACTCTCCCGAGACGATCCGGACCGTGACAGCGTTGCCCTCCGGCTTCTCGGTTATCACGATCTTTCCCTGCCGGTGGAGATCGAGGACCGTCGCGTAGAATCCGTTGTTGTCGAACTCGAGGGCGTCACCCTTGAAGAGGAGGTTCACCTGCCAGGGCTTGAGCGCAGTATTCGGCGTGAAACTCAGGTATTCAGGCACCGTAAACGGTTTCTCCCTGCCGTAGCGGAGGTAGACGCCGAGAAGGACAAACGGCATCGCGAGGACGAGAACGGTAGCGAGGCCATAGAGGATGCTCGCCGCCCCGTAGAGGACGGGGGGCCACCGGTTTGCGTCGGCCGTCTGTTGCTGGACATCCGGGACGAACTCCCCAAAGCCGCCGACTTTCTCGGTAAACGACGGATCGAGGATCAGTTCGACGTTTAACGCGTCGTCCTGGGGTGCGTTCCCCGTGATGACGACGGCGTCAGCCGTCCGCTCGACCTCGAGGGTCGGGGGATGCGTGTAGACCTCCTCGATATCCCCCACGAACGGGAGAGTGATGCGCAGGCTCCGGTAGGGAACGTGCTCGTCCACGAGTTTCAGGTTCAGGTGCGCCCACCGGTCGTCGTACTCGATCGGCGGCCGGACCCGGTAGCGGTACTCCACCGTGTAGGTGCCCGGGGCGAAGTAGCCGGGGTTGTAGAGGCCAACCTCGTTGTCGAACGCAAGACTCCGGATCGCCGCGAGGTCGGTGGAGGTCGCGGTCCCGGCCGCCGTCCGCACCTCGCCCTCAGAGTCCTTGACGTAGCCGACGGTCCCGGGCGGGGCGGTCATCCCGAGAAACTCGATATGCGGCCGGTCGATAGCGCCGAAGGTGAGCGGTGCGTCCCAGTAGCGAAAGAGCATCCGATACTCTCCCGCGGACCGAACATCGTAGGTATAGCGCTCGACCAGGGTTCCGTTCTCATAAAAGACGGCGTCGTAGTACTCGACATCCAGGTTCCCACTAAAGAGGCCGGGGAGCGCAGTTGCTCCGGCGACCGCCAGCACCCCGACGAGCAGGGTGATGGCAACGAGGGCGAGGATCTGCTGCCGTTCAGTCACGCGCATGGTTTATCAGAATGATATCGTCGGGACCCGCTCGATCTCCTCGCCGAACTCCAGGTACTCGAGCTTCGTAAAGCCCATGACGCCAGCGACTAAATTCGAGGGGATCGTGTCGGTCATGGTGTTGTACTGCTGGGCGATGTTGTTGTAAGTGTAGCGATGCCGGGCGATCTCGTCTTCGATCCCCTTGATCGCGCCCATCAGTTCCTGCACCGTCTGCGAGGTCTTGAGGTCGGGGTAGTTCTCCGCGACGGCGAGCAGCCGCCCGAGGACCGACCGGGATTCGCGTTCGAGTTCGTTTAAGTCGCCGGGGCCGGCGCTGCCGATGCGGGCCCGCATTGCGGTCACCCCGGTCAGGGTCTCCTTCTCGAAGGCTGCGTAGCTCTTCACCGCGCCGAGGAGCTGCTCGATCATATCCAGCCGCTTCTTCATCGCGACCTTCACCTGCCCGACCGTCGCTTCGGCGGAGTTCTTGAGGGAGAAAAACCGGTTATAGATGCCTATTACGGCTGCCGCGATGCCGATGACGACCAGCACCACGACGGCGATAAGGACAAGAGAGATGATGTCCACCAAGATTGTCACCAATACAGTATGTGCCCTGCGGCATATTTAAGGGATGACCCCCGAAACCGCATGGAGGAGCGGGAAACCCCCGATACGACAGGAATAACCCGGGTTTTCCGTATCGGCCACGCTTTCCCGGGCGACCGGCTACTCCGCTATCTCCTCGCCGGAGCTCACCATCGCCACGACGTTGCCGTCTGCATCCCGGAGGAGGGCGTTGTGCCAGAGGATCGCTCGCTCCCGGCCGTCCCGGGTGACGACCGGGCTCTCCTCAAAGGGAGGGGGCTCGATCTGGCCGGCCACCAGGCGGAGGAAATTTTGCGCGAGCCGGTCGCGCAGGCGCTCCGGGACGACCGTTGCAAACCAGTTCTGCCCGGCGAGGTCTTCCTCGGCATAGCCCAGGATCTCGCTCCCCTTCCGGTTGACGAGGTCGATGGTGCCGTCCGCCCCGATCACCGCGATCATCACGCCGGCCGCGTCCAGATAGCCCTGCGCCCGGTCACGCTCGGTGACCAGGAGGTCCTCGGCGGCGGTGCGGTCGGTGACGTCCTCGGCGATCCCGAGCATATATTTCAGCATGCCCCGGGAGTTGAAGATCGGGATCTTCTTCATGGAGAGTGTCCGCCCGCCCGGGAGGTGGACCTTCTCCTCAAGGGCGGCCGCCCGCTCTAAGAGCTCCCGGTCGCCATCGGCAAAGAAGGCCGTCATCTCCGGTGGAAAAAGATCCGTCGCCCACTTTCCCGCCATCTCCTCCTGTGTCATCCCGAGGAAGGCCTCGGCGGCCTTATTCGAGAAGACAAACGTGTTTCCTTCCACCTCCCGGACGAAGACCATGCTCGGGATGTTGTTGACCACCGAGTAGAGGAACGACTTCCACTGGGTCACTCTCTTCGTGGCACGCGTCCGTTCGGTGACGTCACGACAGACCACCCGGTAGCCGGTGAAGTCGCCGATCATGTCGTAGACCGGCGTCCCGCTCACCTCAAGGATGACGGCACTCCCGTCCCGGTGATGCATCGTCCACTCAAAGAGGACGCCGGGCTCGGGGTCGGCAAAGAGCGCGGAAAATTGCTCTCTGACCCGATCCGCCTTATCCGGGGCCATGAAGTCGCAGGGTGTCTTCCCGAGCATCTCCTCGGGCGCGTAGCCGAGAATATCCTGGCTTTTGGGGCTGACATAGGTGAACGTGCAGGTCTCGTCGACGTTCAGGATCAGGTCGCTGATATTCTCGACGAGGCTCCGGAAGAGCAACTCGCTCTCGCGCAGGGCCTCCTCCGCCCGCCGCCCCTCGGTGATATCCTCGAGGATGATGGTGACACCCGGCGCCCCGTCGTTGAAGACTGTGGGCAGGAACTTGATCCGGAAGAAGAGCTCCTCGGTGTGCCGCAGGAACCGGAGTTCTTCCGTGACCTCGCGGCCGTTCAAGGCATCGGTGATCCGGCTCCATATCAGAGGATGATCGAACGCGGCGAGCGGCGACGTCTCGATACCATTCCCGATGATAGCATCCCGTTCTCTCCCGGCAAACGCACAGACGGCATCGTTTGCCTGGACGATCCGGCGCTCGCGGTCGAGGACCAGCACGAGATCCGACGAGAAGTTGAGCATGGCGGCGATGGGAACCCTCTGCGAGAGGTAAAAGACCTTGGCCTTCCCGTAGGTCTCCATCTCCACCTGGCCCGAGACGAGGAGGACGTCAAGATATCGGGAGACGGTGTTTCGGTTGATCCCGACGGCGGCGGCAAGATCAGAGACCGACATGCCGCGCGGGTGCTCTTTCAAGGCGCTGAGCAGGAGAGAGAGTGCGTCGGTAGTGGGATCCATGTGCAAACAGCATTTCACGCAGAGAGATATAGGGTTTTGCAGTGATGCATGCTATGATGCCACACCCAATGCCACACCACAATGCAAGGCATTGACCCAAAAATATATTAACCACACAGATCAACTCATGATCCCCAGAGTCGAGAGACGGGGAATCTCTCTGACAGACCGGACCACAAAGGCACGGTGGTCCGGACCGGCACAAAACGGCTGGGATCGGTGAACGGAACATTCACCACGCTGACTGCACAACGTCACGGTGTACCGGAGAAACCCCGGTGCATCCAGGCACACCTCTCTAAACACTTATACCGGCACGGTGAACGGGAACCCGGGCGGGAGGCACAACCGCCCGGGATCTCCCGGAGACGCCGCATGGTTATCACACACCCGACAATACACCTCTTTTTTTGCTCGCTTAGGAAGAAACGTCCCGAAACAGAAAGCAACATCTATCTTCCATCAGAACGAAAAACTCTTCAATGAGCGGGCATGTTGAGATCCTCGAGAGAAGAGCAGGTGCCGTCGATATCATCGTGGTGAAGGGACGGCTCGACGCCGGCTCTTCAGAGAAGGCGGAAGAGCACATCAATAAGGTGCTCGATGCCGGGGGGAGAAGCCTCCTCGTCAACCTCTGCGACCTCGACTACATCAGCAGCTCCGGCCTCCGGGTGCTGCTTGCCGCGCTGAAGCGGCTGAAAAAGGACGGCGGAGCACTCCGAATCGCCTGTGCACAACCGCAGATCCTCGAGGTCTTCACCATGGCTGGGTTTCACCGGATCTTCTCCCTCTTCCCCGACGAAGCGGCGGCGCTTGCCGGGTTCACGGCGGGGCCCTGAGCGGCATCCCGGGATGGTGTAGACCGGTATGGCGTTCTCCATCATTGGCGATATGTTCCTCGTGCTCCTGCAGATGATCTGCGTCATCATGGTGGCCGCCTACCTGATCACCCGGACGGCGTCGTTCACCCGGGTGCTCGACGGTCTCGTCACCTGGAAGAGCCAGGCGACCCTCATCCTCCTCTTCGGGGCCCTCTCCATCTACGGCACCGAGAGCGGCATTACCATCCTCGGCGCCACCGCGAACGTCCGCGACCTCGGCCCCATGGTCGGGGGGCTCGCCTGCGGCCCGGTGGTGGGGCTCGGCGCCGGCCTGATCGGCGCCGCGTACCGCTTCTCCCTCGGGGGGTTCACCGCCGTTCCATGCGCGACGGCAACCATCCTCGCGGGCCTCGTCGGAGGGGCAATCTTCCTTGCCGCCGGGCGGAAGTTCATCGGAATGCACGGCGCGGTCCTCTTCGCCGTCGGCATGGAGGTGTTCCACATGGGTATCACCCTCCTCCTCTGCCGGCCGTTCGACGAGGCGCTCGAGGTCGTCGAGGATGTGGCCTTCCCGATGATCATCGCCAACGCCACCGGGGTCTTCCTCTTCGCGCTCATCATCGGAAACCTGATCACCGAGCGGCAGACGAAGGCGGAACGGGATTCCTACCTCTCTGAACTCGAGCGGAAGAAGGCCGAACTCCGGATCGCGCATGATATCCAGATGAGTTTCCTCCCCGAACGGCTGCCGGAGGTCCCGGGCTTCGAGCTCGCCGCCCTCTCGCTGCCGGCAAAAGAGGTCGGCGGGGACTTCTACGACGCGATCCCCCTACCGGGGAACCGGACCGCCTTTGTAATCGCCGATGTTTCGGGTAAAGGCGTCCCTGCGGCGCTCTTCATGGCGCTCTCGCGGACGGTGCTGCGGGCGAACGCACTGGTGCCGAGGAGCGCCCGCGAAGCCGTCAGTGAGGCCAACATGCTGATCGCCGAGGACGCAAAGTCCGGGATGTTCGTCACCCTCTTCTACGCGGTCGTCGACCCGGCAACGAAGATGTTCACCTACGTCAACGCAGGGCACAACCCGCCTCTCCTCTTCCGGTCGGGCGGCGGCGGGCCCGCGGAACTGAAGGGGACCGGGATCATCCTCGGGGTCATGCCGGAGGCCGATTACCGGGAGGAGACTCTCTACCTTGAGAGCGGGGACCTCATTCTCTTCTACACCGACGGCATTACCGAGGCAATCAACCCCGGCGAGGAGCAGTTCGGAGAGAGACGGCTGATCGAGACCGTCACGGACTGCCGCCACCTGCCTCCGGCAGAGATCATCGGCCGGATCCGCGACGCGGTCACAGAGTTCTCAGGGGAGGAGCCTCAGTTCGACGACCTGACCCTCATGGTCCTGCGGGTGGCATGATGGCGGAACTCACCGTGCGGGCGGATCTCACGGAACTCGCGACGATCGCCGGCTTTCTCGCCGAAGTGCTCGCCGGGAGCGGCGACGAGATGGTCTTTGCGGTCCAGCTCGCCGTGGACGAGGCCTGCAGCAACACCATCCTCTACGGGTACCCCGGCGGGGAGGCAGGGACGATCACGATCACCTGCACCGTGGACGACGACGCCGTCCGCGTGACGATCGCCGACGACGGCGTTGCCTTCGACCCGCTCAGCGCCCCGACACCGCTCTTCGACACCCCGGCAGAAGAGCGGCCGATCGGGGGCCTCGGGGTCCACTTCATCCGGACCGTGATGGACGGCGTGGCCTACGCCCGCGAAGGAGAGAAAAACCTCCTCTCGATGGAGAAGAAGCGGCCAGCGTCATCCTGACGCCGCGAGAAGCGATCCGAGCACCCGGGGAAGGTCCTCCTTCGCCGTGACGACCGCGGCCGACTCCTCGAGCATCAGGTTGACCCGTTCGTGGTAGCCGACGACGCGGAAGTCGGTCCGGAGCGCGACGATCCTTTTACCAAGAGCGTACGCATACCCCATCTCCCAGCAGGTTCCCGAATCGGCGTCCGCGCCGTCGATGACTGCGACAACGATATCGGCGTCGCGGAGCGCCAGGAGGTGCTGCGCAAAGATAGCCCGATGCTCCTCCCGGCACCGGGTGTGGCTCGTGTCCCCCACCTCCTGGGGGAGGTAGACATCGAAGAGGTGCGCTTCAAGGAGGTCCTGGAGGACGAGGTTGTAGGCCCGTTCCGCCTCCGAGAAGAGGGGGCCGGCAAGGTAGACCCGGTAACGGGCGAACTCCTTCACGTCGACCGCCGGGATATCCGGGAACCGGGCGAGGAACACCCCGCGACCGGGCTGTTTTACGGACGAGTAATAGGTCGCCGTCACCCCGCAGGTGGGGGAGGAGTTCACCCCGACGATCGCGAGCGGCGGTTCCCCCCGTTCACGGATGACGGCGCGGACCTCCGCTTCGAGCCGGTCGAGGAGCACACCAAACTCGTCGGTCGCAAGCCGCTCAAGATAGGATCCCGGCGGCCGGTCCGCCCCGAGGTAGATCGTCTCCGGGCAGGGGAGCGGGACCATCTCGATCGAGAAGCGCCGGCAGCGCTCAATGGCCCGCTGGAAATAGCCGAGGTCCTCATCGGTTGTTATTCCGCGGGCGCGACACGCGGGACTCGCGATGCAGGGGGCGATGAGCACGTACATTGATAGTACCTGGGTGGCGTACCATAACAAGACAGATGATACCACTCTACGCCTATCGGGACAATACCTGCGACCCCCGGAAGTGTACGGTGAAGAAACTGGCACACCGCGGGCTTGCCAGGATTGTCACCGCCATCGCAAGGATCCCCCGCTCGACCCTCCTCCTCGATCCAACCGCAGAGCAGGCGGTCTCCCCCGCCGACCGGGACCTCCGCTCGATAACGGCGCTCGACTGCTCCTGGGAGGTGCTCGATACCGGGGCGGTCGCCTCCTGGCGCAACCGCCGGGCGCTTCCCTTTCTCGTGGCCGCAAACCCCGTGAACTTCGGCCGGCCGTTCCGGCTCACCTCGGTGGAGGCGATGGCCGCGACGCTCTACATCCTCGGGGAGAAGGAGCAGGCACAGGCGATCCTCGCTCCGTTCGGGTGGGGCCTGCGATTCATTGAGGTGAACGCCGACCCGCTGGAGGACTACGCACGGGCGAAGGACAGCGCCGAGGTCGTGGCCCTCCAGGCGCTCTATATGTAGCCGGAGGCTTGCAACGGGGATCCCTATAGGATTGCAAACCCGGGTACAACGACCTGCAGAGATAGAGCACTCCCCCATTCATGGACAATGAGGTCCGGTTACGCTTATCGGAGCAGAAAAAGAGAGCGCACCAGCGTTAAAGGAAGTGCGGGGGGTGGATGCCCACCCGACCGCCCGAACGTGCTGAATGCCGCACGCGACGAGTGAGTGCGAGCACCTCCCACCGGGAGACGCTCCACTCGCGTCTACAGTTCTCTCATGTCATCGGGGTAATAGTTCCCCAAGCTATTAGATGACGCATGCGATATTTATACAATTCTATTCTAATATCACCACCAATCCCCATTTTCGCCGTAATTTACCAAAACGCTTTAGATGAGCCCGGCGTTTCCGGAACGATTCCTGCTTCGGACCCCCAGATGGCGAAACAAACGATAAATTGGCGGTACATTCGGGAACGAACCGTTCCCTGCCATCACCCGGAAGGTGTCCCCTCGAAGAGGCGCCGTATCGCCCTGGCATCCTCGAGCATGGCGTGATTGTTGTCGAAGAAGATATACGCCCGCTCCGGGCAGATGCCGGCGATCTTATCCCTGACGCTGGTGAGTTCGCCGTCCGTGTAGTCATGCCGGTACCAGCCCTCCCGGCCGTGCATCCTGAGGTAGACGGTATCGCCGGGGAATACCCGTTCGCGGAAGTCGGGAGAGTCGACCGAGACCAGGACGGCCACCTCATGCAGTCTCCGGCACGCCCCGTCGTCACCGAGCACCGTAGGGTTCCTGATCTCCACGGCACACCGCTGCCCGAGGTCGATCGCCTCTACAAACGCGATGATGCGATCGACGTCCGTGAACGCCGGTGGGGCCTGGAAGAGGTAGAAGACGATGTGGTCGTCGAGGGGAAGGAACCGTTCATGGAACCGCTCCCAGACAAGAATCGCTTTCTCGTTGAACCGGTGCCGGTGAGTGACCGACCGGTTCACTTTGACGCTCCACTGCAGCCCCGACCCCGCATCGGCCCACGAACGAACTGATTTCTCCGAAGGGAGCCCATAAAAACTCGCGTTTAACTTGCGGGGGTGAAGGGGGCGGAGCGGGAAGTCCCCGGTCTTCAGGCCGGGGATGAAAGCGGAGCCGCCCTTCTTCACTTTCACCCTGCACGGATCGAGTATATCCTATCCCTGATTAACTATTCTGTTGTCTATGCTCATTTCCTACAAGTAT
>WOYI010573492.1_pt2 | contig 14415 bp, 8 predicted proteins | sample 6423411 | NCBI WGS metagenome assembly WOYI01 (sample SAMN13441803, study PRJNA592873) | oil field metagenome | biome: oil field; feature: oil-well bore; material: oil-contaminated soil; isolation source: oil-contaminated soil from oil-well borehole | place: Germany: Wietze | collected 2016-10-18 ...
CGGGTACAACTGAGACAAGAATTGACACAATTGAAGGCCAATATATAACAGGTGGTACATCTGGTTTATTATCTGATGGTTCACACGACCTTAAATTAGGCGGTGCAATAACTGAAAATACCATATTAAGTGGTTCATACGTATTTGGTATAAATGCAAATAGAATAAACCTTACTGGTACAACTGGTATTAATTTAGGTAGCTGTATATTTGCGCTTAACCTTGTTGGTGGTAATAATTTAGTGTGTATAAATTCAATAACTGGTCAACTTGGTACGACATCAATATCAAGTATTGGTGGTGTAACTGGTGGTACAAATGGTATATGTAGTTTTCCGAATCAAAGACTTGGACTTGGTGGTACGTTGACACAAAATTCATCAATTCTTGGTGCTGGGTTTGATTTAACATTAGGTACTGATGGAAGTAAATTAGATGTGCTTGAAGTTAATACATCTGGAAATATTGATGTAGCGAGTGATGTTAATTTAGCGTTGTCAGTTTCTGGCGGTACTATTACCACGGGTGATTTAAAAGGTTTACGTTATACTGCAGATTATAGCAGTAGTTTTGTTGACGCTTCACTTGTGACAAAATGTTATGTTGATACAATTGCAACAGGTTTACAACCACATGATGTTGTTAGGGTAGCAACAACTGCAAATATTGACCTTAATGGCGCTGAAACAATTGATGGCGTTGTGGTGGTAAATGGAGATAGAGTTCTTGTTAAAAATCAAACTGTTGAGAGTGAAAATGGTATATATGTTGTTGATACTGCTGGTGCATGGACACGTGCAGAAGACTTTAACTTCACACCGTATGGCGAAATTGTTAATGGCGACTTAGTTCCAGTATTTACAGGTGACACACAAGCAAATACAATTTGGGTGCTAACATCTCCCGACCCAATTTACAGTGGTGATTCATTAGTGTTCACAATATTCTCAAGATTATTGGGTGTTGTTGCTGGCGATGGTATAGATATAACACCAATTGGTGCTAACCAAACTGTATCGGTTAATTTAATGACAAATGGTGGTCTTGCAATTTGTTCAACCGAATTGGCAATTAATGAAAATATTGCAGGTACTGGTTTAACTTGGAATACTGGTGTTCTTCACGTAAACGCTGCAAGTGGCGGTGTTAGTGGTATATCGGTTAGATATGACGGTAGTGAGAATCTTGTTGTTAATGCAGCAGATATTAATACAGCTCTCGGTGGAGTTCTTACAGGTGCAACAAATGGTTTACATGTTGTTGGTCAAACAGTTGTTCTTGGTGGTGATTTAATAGAAGATACATCTATTAATATAGATAGTGGTAATTTATTTATAACTGGCGGAACTGGATTTGGACTTGCTGTTACTCCAACAAATATTTGTTTGGGCAATTATAATGGTAATGCTTATTTTTATATAGCAGATGCAGATGAGGAGGATAATTATTATGTTGATATATATGCGCAGGATGAAAGTGGTAATAATTGGGGTGCTGTTTATATTGATGCCCGCCATAACAGTGCTGGCATTAATACTGGTGATATTAACGCGGATGCAAGCATAGTAGTTAAGCCAGTAGCAATATTTGTTAATGGTCTTTCGGGATATTTTTCAGGAATAACATATGTACATGACTATAGCGATAATTATACATCACTTTCACTTATAACATATGGTGACCTTACTGGTGCAACTTCAACAATGTTGACTGGTGCAACAAATGGTTTAACAAAAGTTGGTCAGGACGTTACTCTTGGTGGTACATTAACTGGTGATGTAATAATTGGACTTGGTACAACAAATTCTTTTGAATTTTTTGGCGATGAAAATATTGATGTATTTTTTAATGAACCCGAAGATGAAATTCATTTTTATACTACAGCAACTGGTATTAATATGTATGGTTCTATTGTACGCATAACAGGCGTTGTAGCATTAGAATCTACACCTGCAACTGGTGAAGCAACTGATGTGGTTCTTGTTTGGAATTCAACTGATAAACAAATTAAACAAATTCCTGCAACAAGTCTTGGTGAAGACAATAATAATTATAGTAAAGTAATTGTTACTGCATCAACAGGATTAACGGCAACAAGTCCATATGTGATACTTATTAATCATACCGCTCCTATAACAATTACATTACCAGTAACACCATTTGATGGACAGGCGTTCAAGATTAAAGATGCTTCAGGTGATGCGTTAAGTAATAATATCACAATAGATTCTGGTTCTGGCGAAACAATTGATGGTTCTCAAATGGCATTAATTAATACTGATTATGGTGCACTTGAATTGGTTTATGATTCAACACTTGATGGGTGGTTTAGTTTAGCCTTTGTTAATTAATTATTGATAATAGTTAAAAAAGTGGAAGTCCAAAAGATTTCCACTTTTTTTTTCTTGTAAGTTGTGTTTTTTCTAATTATTTTCGTATTTATAAAAAAATATAAAAAATTATAATTAGTTTGAGTAAGATTATTTATATATATACGGTATGTTTGGAAATATAAAGAATAATATAATGAGTAATAAAAAAAATCAAGAAAGCGAAATGAAAAATGTAATAAATTTACAAGACGATAAAATAAGGGATGATGATAAATATATTATATTTGAAATACCCGGTGGACATGGAAAAAACGTTATGGCGACTGCTGTGATTCGTGCAATAAAGAAAGCATATCCTGAATATAAAATTATTGTTGTTTGTGCGTGGGACGGTCCTTATTTTTATAATCCCGATGTGTTCAGGTTTTACACTTTTAATCAGATGCAATATTTTTTCAGTGACTTTATTAAAGAAGATACTAAAATTTTTAAACATGAGGTTTATCATTCAGAAGACCATATATTGCAAAGAAAGCATTTGACACAATCTTGGTGTGATATGTTTGGAATACCATATGATGGCTATAAGCCAAAAATCTATTTAAACCCCAGAGAACTCGAAATAGCGAGGGATAAAATTAAACCAGATGGGAGACCAATTATGTTGTTACAAACAAATGGCGGCTCTCCACAGGGGCAATACAGCAAAAAATCTTGGTTTAGGGATATGCCAATTGAAATTGCACAGAAATTGGTAAATTATTTTGCAAAATCATATAGAATTTTGCATATTAAATCTCCTGAACAACCAATGCTACAAGGAGTGGAACAATTAACTTTACCATATAGGGAACTATATGCGGTTTTTCCACTTTCAACAAAGAGATTATTTATTGATAGTTTTGCACAACATGTTGCTGCAGCACTTGACTTACAAAGTACGGTTGTTTGGATTGGAAATAAACCTGAAGTGTTTGGATATCCCGAACATATCAATGTATTACCTAATGCAAATTATGTGAGAGAATTAAATAAATTTAGTTATTTAGAGCAATTCGATATTTCTGGTCAAATTCAGCAGTTTCCTTATGATACAGTAAATGTATTTGATATTAATAAAATAATTGAGGCTGTTAATAAACAGAAGTAGTGTTCATGGTTTAATTTTGTTATTTTTTAAACCCACTGAAATACGGTGGGTTTTTTATTATTTTGTCTCTCTTGAGTTTTTTTTTAAAGTATTTATGAATATGAGTAATATAACATAAAAAAAAAACAAAAATCGTTGATACTTATTTGAGTATTTATGTTAAATAAAGTAGAAATAAATGGGAATAGATACAAAGTCGAATCTAAGTAACAACAAATTTGAACAATATTCTGGTGAAACTCTCGATTTATCGGGTTGTACGGATATCTATGGGAGACTTAGAATTACCAATGATGGTACATTATCAATATTACCAAATGCGGGCGTTGGTAAAGTATTGACTTCTGATATTCTTGGAATTGCCACTTGGCAAGATATGGAAGTATCCGCATCGGGCGAAAAAATCAGTAAATATATTACACAATCATCACACGGTTTTAATGTACAAGACATTATTGGCTGGTCTGGCGGTACATATAATTTAGCGATAGCTGATGGCACATATGATGGGGAAGTTATCGGAATTGTCACAAACAGTGACAATCCAAATATTTTTGAAGTAACACAAGCGGGGTATATAACAGGTTTAACAGGACTTGTTGTGGGTACAACATATTTTTTAAGCGATACAACCGCAGGACTATTAACTTCAGTTGAGCCAACTGGTGATACACATATAAGCAAAGCAATGCTAATTGCTGATACTACCAGTTCTGGTTGGGTACTTCCATATGCTGGATATATTATTACAAGTGGTGATAGTGGTGGTGGTACTTGGGGAACAATAACTGGTACACTTTCAGATCAAACGGATTTACAGAATACATTAGATTTAAAAGCACCACTGATAGCACCATTATTTGTTACCTGTATTGAAACGCCAATAATTAAAATAACAACTGGCGCTGCTGCTGGATGTGTATTAACTTCAGATGCTAATGGTGCTGCATCGTGGGAAACTCCTTCTGCTGCTGGACTTGTTTGGACTGGTTCGACTGATAATGGTATTGGAACATATTCATCTTCTGGAACAATTTGCAGTGAGCCAACATTAACTTATGATGGTTTAGATTTAGAATTTGCTAATGGACAAACAAGGTGTATTTCACAGGCTGATGCCCCATCATCTGGTACATCACATCTTCAAATAATGGGTGCTAATATGTCAGCATCTGGTTCTGCTGCTGGTGATATTAGAATTATTGCTGGTTGTAGCACTTATTCAAGTGCAGCAATAGGTGGTGTTGCAGCATTATGTGGTGGTAGTGGTTTAGCATCATCTAATGGTAGTAGTATTGGCGGCGCTGTATGTGTTGTTGCTGGTTGCGGTTATTTGGATGGTTCTGTTGGTATCGCATGTGGTGGCCATTCATATTTAATTGCTGGTGATTCTTGTGCACCAAATATATGTAGTAAAGGTGGACATGCTTGCATTCGTGCTGGTAGTACCACTGGTTCAACACATTCATGTGGTGGTGTTTTATATTTATATGGCGGAAATAGTTGCACAACATCAAATCCTGCGGGTGAAATGATCTCAATTGGTGGTGGCGTCATAATTCGTGGTGGTTGCGCATATGGATTGTGTGGGGATATTCCTGATAAATATATAAGTGCTGGTGGTATATCAATATTAGCAGGTTGCGCATATGCAACAAGCGGTGAATCACATGGTGGCGAAATTGCAATTCATGCGGGTTGCGCATTTGGTACATCAACTACCTCAAATTGTGGTGGTTCGATATGTAATGTTGGCGGGAATGGATATAGTTGTGGTGGTAATATTCAATTATGGGCAGGTAATGCATTGTGTTATGGTAAAGGTGGTTATGTATGTATTCGTGGTGGATGTAGTAAACAATGTTGCGGTGGTGATATTTGTATAAATGGTGGTATTGGAAGTTGTACTGGCAATTTGGGCGGTAATGTTTATATTTATGGGGGATGTGGCTGCTGTGGTGCAAGTGGTGGCACAATTAATATTTGTGGCGGTAATAGTACCACCGCTTCTCTTTACGGTAATGTTGATATTTATGCTGGCAATGATTTGATTATTAGAGCATGTCATGGTTCGGGCAGTGGTTATGCTCAATTATATTATAATAGTTTGGCAAAATTATGTACTGTAACAAATGGTATTTGTTTGGGTACAAACTGTGGTTTTGGTACTGATTGGGTTGCAACATCAGATTGTAGATTAAAAACAGGCATCATTCCAATTTCAAATGCACTTTCAGTTGTAAGCCAGTTATGTGGTGTGTGCTATAAACTTTGTGATGATTGTGAAAACGAAAATCGTATTGGTTTAATAGCACAAGATGTTTTACCAATATTGCCTGAAATAGTATCGCATAGTCAACCAAGCGAAAATGATATAAAATATGGTATTACTGATGATAAATTAGGAATAAAATATGATAAATTAACTGCTCTTTTAATTGAGGCGGTAAAAGAATTGAAGAAAAAGGTTCAAAGTTTGGAACTTGAAATTGAAAGAATAAAAACTTGTTAAATAAAAAATTGTAATTATGGCAATACCAACATCAGGATGTATCGGAATTATAACATGCCCAAATAGTGTTGCATGCACATCTATTGCACAGGCGGTTGATGGAAATGTTACCCCACCAAAAAGATTAGCAACGCTTGGTAGTACTGCTGGTTTTTCATCACCATATTGTATGTCAGATTTTTATGGATATAGTAGTACTCCAACTTATAAATGTATTTATTTCTGTGATATTAGTAGTACTTGTCCTAATTATGATTCCCTAACTGAATGTACTTGCAGTCGTTTGGCATCAAATGGAGCAATGTCAACTGGCGAATGCTATTGTCCCACTTTTTGCTGGTGTTTATCAAGGAGTGGTGTTGGCGAGAGAACTGGAACAATGATAGCAAGAATATGTTGCAATGGTAGTATAAAATGCACTTGTTGTGTTGTTAGTGCTAATGGAACAGCTTGCAGTGGTAGTTGGAGTTTTTTAGTGGATTATAATGATACTGTTTGTTTACTTACGTGTGCGACCAGACACGTAAGTGATACCACCATAAAGGGTGTTCGTGCAAGTATTTGCTTAAGTTCACTTATTAGTACATCTGGTAGTTTTTGCGTGGGAACACCATCTTATCAATTATCACAGACGTCTATACCAATAATTTAAAAATAAGAAATTATGGGATTAATGTTGTATTTATAATAAAAAAGAAATGGAAAATAGGTCAAATATAAAATTGGTTGGTAATACTACACAAGGTGAAAATGTTGGCGGTGGCGCAGATGTTTTTAAATGCAAATCAGGGGGGAATTTATTATTATTTAGAAGCATTGCTGCGACAGGAAGTTCTGTGCAAATATTTCAAACCGATGATGAAATTTTGATTTATGCTGAAGGCAGCGCATCTGGTACAACGTATACATTTGAAAATGGCTTAACTAAAACATTAACAAATGTTACACTTGGCGGTAATTTAACAGAAAATACAAGGATTAGTGGTGGTACTACATATAGCATGACTTTTGATACGTGCTTAATGTATATGTGTGGTTTGCCTTCAAAGACAACGGAAACATGTGCAATATATATTGATGAAAATGGTAAATTATCAACTGGTGTTGCTGGTGAAGGTGGCGGTGGAATTACTGGTTCAACAAATGGTTTGAGCGATGATGGTAATGTTGTTTGTTTGGGAGGTACTTTATCACAAAATACTATATTTACTGGTGGCACATCTAATTACCATTTACAATATGCTGATGATTATAGTGGTGGATTTACAATTCGTTCACTTCCAGATATTGCTTGGATAACGGGTAATACTGGTGCTGGCGGCGGATTTTTAGGTGCTGTTACACAATCAACAGCAGAACCATCAAATTTAAAAGATAAGCAGTGGGTTAAACCAGCACCAACCACAAGTGGGGTATTTAATTATACGTTTACTAATTTCTGTGATAGCGGTTCAACTGCTATTAGCGTAAATCTCAGTTTAGAAGACGTTTATTTAAGATATTGTGATAGCGGTTATTGGATTAAAGAATATTATGACCGTCCAATAACAAGTGGTTATACGTGGATGGGTGATTCTACTAATAAAGTTTGTGAAGTTCGTGTTATTAATGAATGGGTTTCGTGTGAATCAGAAATAGATTATACAGGACAAAAATATTCATTTCCTACTCAAACAATATTTCAAGTAGATGTTGGAAGTTGCGTAACAACACCAAATAAAATTTTTATTCAAAATATTGATTTACATACTACTGGTAATACGTGTATATTTACAATTCCTTCAGGTAAGTGTGCGTTAGTAAGTAGTGCTAAACTTATTATGAAACAAAACGCATCAACTGATACATTTACTGTTAGTATTGGTAATAATTATAATGCGACACCATCATTATCATATAGAAATATGATTACTAATTGTCAAATAAGTAATGTGAATATTGGTGAAGTATATGAATTACTTCCAGCAACAGATTTACAATCATGTATTTCTGGTTATTCTGTTGGCAGCGATATATATTTGAGAGTTCAAGGTGCTTCAACAAGTACGTTATGTGCCGATTTATTATTTGAGGGATTTGTGTATTAATTTCGTATGTTAAAAAATGATTATATATTAAAAAATGATGAGAATGTTTTTAAATCTCAGGTTGTTGATTCGTATTTAAAAATTAATACTGCGGGAAATGTATATTTTTATACTACATTAAGTGGTTTAACTGAAGGCACTTCAGTTAGTATGTATTATCAAACACCAACCGCCACAATAAAAAAAACATGTTCAACAAACGGAAGTGCTTCTTTTACATTTTTAGGCACAAGTGAAACCAGTTATAAAAATATTTATTTTTGTGGCGATCTTGATGCGGTGATGTGCATTTATCCTTTTGCACAATGTAATGATGGTAAATATACTGGTGATTTTGTGTGTTTTATCAATCAATTCCCAAATGCAACAAAAATATGTATGAATTCTAAAGAGGCAAATTTTAATCAAGATATTTCATATTCTCAAATTCCAAAAAATATAGATTATTTTGGCCTTTATGATTGTGGCATTCTTGGTGATATTGCAACAATAAAAAATATTGGTAATGTAAAATGTTGGTGTTTAAATAATACGAGAAATTTAACTGGTAATTTTCATGATATTGATTTTAATGGTAAATTATTGTGCACAGCAATGTCGCATGTTTCAAACATATCAGTAAATCTTAATTGCCTTATTGATAATAATCCTAATTATGTATATTCTTATCAGAATGATACACCCAATACTACATTATGTGCAGATACTGCAGATGTTTCGAATTTGAAATATATTCATTGGTATCTTCCGTATGATACAGCAAAGGGTGATTTTACTGATTGGTCTTTTAATACTGGTTTGACAACATTTTATTTATTTAGTTGTATTGGTGGTGATATTGAAAATTGGAATATTTCAGACACTAAAGTAAGTCAGTTTGTGTTAAATGGATGGGGCTTATCAAAAGTTTCTGGCGATACATCTGAATGGTCATTTCCGAATGAAACTACATATATATGTTTGAATTCTCTTGAGCATCTTTGTTGTATTCCAGCAGATTATTCAAATACCTCATTAAATTTATTATATTTATCTTGTTTACCCGCACTTTCGGGTGATGTTACAACATATGTTTTTCCTGTGGGACATACACCATCGGTCATTGTTAATTGCACGTCATTATCTGGAAATCTTGAAAATGCCTCAAATATATTATCGGGTCGTACAACTGTTTCATTAAGAAGTAGTAAATTTACAGGAAATTTAGGTTCTATTTCAATATATACTGGCACAACTAATTTAACGTTAAATTGTAATTGTTTAAGTGGGAACGTGAGCGATTTTAGTTTTACAAATTGCCTAACTAATTTAAATCTTGGCGGTAATCCTAATGTATATCTTGATTTAAACACATCATTTGATACGAAAAATTTATATTGTTTATATTTGAATAATATTAGTGGTATAACAGGAAGTTTTAATAATATGACAGTTGGCAATAATTTACGAGTGTTGTGTCTCGATTGTACTAATATTTATTCTGATATTACCGAATTAAACTTAAATAATATTTGTATTCTATTGCTTAGATATACATCTTTATCTCAGGATGTGACAAGTATGTTTACTGGTATAACTAATGTATGTGATCTAAATATGGAATTTAATCTTAATTTATCTGGTGATACAAGTAATTGGGAAGTTGACAATATGGGAACATTAAAATTAGGGAATACTAAGTTGTGCGGAAGACTAAAACATGCGTGTCCCTATTGCTTATCTATAGAAAATACAGATATTAGTAGTTGTATAGATGTTGATTGGGATTTATCTCAAAGAAGTTATTATATATATGCATACCACAGTTCTTTACAGGGTAATTTAGCTAATGTTACATTAAATTATGCTTGTATTTATAATTTTTCTGTATATACAAATCCAAATCTTTATGGTGCAACTGCTTTTGCTAATAAAATATTTGACGAGCGTAAAAGTTTTACTCGTACTTCTACATCGTTGCAATTTGGTGGTATTGGCGATAGTGTTACTGGTACGAGTGAAACATTAGGTAGTCTGGGAACATATTCTGGGTGTGAGTGGAACTTAACCGAAACAGAAGTTAATTGTCTTGCTGCTGGCAAGGATTATGATGGTGGCGGGTCGAATCAGTGTTGGGACCCGAAACAAAAAATGTATTGGGTTAAAAATGCTTTGGTTAGTGAAGGTAGTACAACAAAACGATATCCACTATGTAATATAGGATATTCTTGAGTATTTATTATAAAACATAATTTATGGACGAATTTATTAGGATTATATTTGGAGACTTTACGTGTATTCAATTATTTGCGTACGCTTGGTTTTTCATTATTGGATACCTAATATATGGATTGACTGAAACGACTGGTAGAAACGTTGCCAGTCCAAATACACCTAAAAAATGGAGTTGGAAGTTTTGGTTTAAAGATAACTGGCGCAGATATTTGATAACAATATTAAGTAGTTATATATTTTTCAGATTTTATACCGAACTCAACGGACATCCGTTTGGCAATTTTGATGCATTAACATTAGGATTAATTGGTGATGGTGTTGGTGCAGCAATAAAGAAAAGAGTTAAGGCAATTGGTGGTAATAGAGAAGAATTAACAGCACAAATAAAAAGAGAACAAGGAGAAATTGGCTAATGGATTATTCAACATTTAATATTAATAATTTTTTCATTAAGAAAGACAGCACACTTCCTGAATTGAAATATCCTCTTATCCAAAAAGTAAGAGAGAAATATGACATTACTGATGATATGCTTGAAAATGTGGGGGTGACTTTTTCAATGATGAATGCTGATAGTGGAATATATTGTATTGCTAACGTTCCAGCACGTCTTGTTATTAATAGGAATAGACCAGAATATCCAGATGAAGTTGAATATACTCTTGTTTATAGGTTCAAATTAAAAGACACAAAAAAAGCAGGTAGGTTCTTGGGTGAATTTAAGTTAGATTTCTTAGGTGAAGGCAATTGTGGGAAAATAACATTGCCAACAAACGATTATGTGAACATAATTATTTCAGAAAGTTTAACTAAAACTACTGTAATTTAAAATTTTTTTATATCTTTGCATAAAATGACTGGTTTTATGCGTGTTATCATTGCAGGTGGTCGAAGTTTTAAGAATTACAAAAGACTTTGTAATATTTGCGACTATATGTTACAAAATCAGCAAACAGTTGAAATTGTAAGTGGTTGTGCTATGGGTGCGGATAAACTTGGAGAAAAATATGCTGAAGAACGAGGTTTTGAGGTAAAAAGATTTCCTGCCGAATGGACCATTTATCAAAAAGCGGCAGGTTTCATTCGTAATAAAAAAATGGCTGAATATTCAGACGCATTAATAGCATTTTGGGATGGACACTCAAAAGGTACTAAACATATGATTGACTTAGCAAAAAAACACAATCTTAAAATTAAAATCTGCTACTACCGATAAAATCATTGATTTTTTTATTTTTTTGTATATCTTTGCATGAATTAATGTAAGTTACTTATTATGCGAGAACCAATTTTTGTTGTTCATTGTAGTAGAATTGCGAGAAGGCAAGCGTATGAATTGCGTTTCCCTATCAATGACCAACTAATTCAACGTATAAAAGAACTCCCTGAAGACCAAAGAAAATGGGATGCTTTTAACAAATTGTGGATATTGTCTACAATGGGTTTATTTTCTTTAATTAAAAAATATAAGGGTTCAAATAAAATACATTTCGATTTTGAAAGCGAGGAAAGTCGTAAAGTTTTCATTCAACAAATAAAGAAAATTGAAATTGCTGAAGCGGAGAAACGTAAATTCATTGCTGAATTAAACATTAAGAAAGAACAATGGGTTCAATATAAAAAAGAACTCGAAGAAACGTATGAAAAATATTCTGAACAATGCCATGCGCTATTAAAAGAGGGTGTGAAACTTTACCCGCATCAAATTGTTGCAGCAATGTTTATGAATGTTACCCGTAATACGTTGATTTCTCACGAAATGGGATTGGGAAAGTGTCAAGACCTTGATTCTAAACTACTTACTCCAAATGGTTGGATTAGAATGGGCGATGTTAATGTTGGTGATTTTGTGATTGGAAGTGATGGAAAATCGAAAAAGATTTTAGGTGTATATCCACAAGGACTAAAAGATATCTATGAAATTAGATTTAATGATGGTACTACTGCACGTTCATGTGATGAACATCTTTGGAATGTGAATACATATGTTCGTAATTGGCGTAAAAATTCATTTATGACAAAAACTCTTCGTGAAATAATGGATGGTGGATTGCAATTCAAAAACGGTAATAATAAATGGTATATTCCAATTGTTGCGCCAATTGAGTTTAAAGAAAGTAATTTAAAAATTAACCCATATGTGTTGGGATGTATATTAGGTGATGGTGGAATTACTGTTAGGGATAGTATTTCATTTTCGAGTGTTGATATGCAGATTATAAGTGAAGTTCAAAATAGATTACCTGAGAATCATAATATGGTGATTAATGGCGCATCGTTGAAGGATTATTATTTAACAGCAGATGGTAAAAATAATTATATCAATCAAGCGTTAAAAGAATATGGGTTAAAGGGATGTAATTCACACACAAAATATATTCCAGAAGAATATAAATTTTCATCAATACAACAAAGACTTGAATTATTGCAAGGCATTTTAGATACTGATGGTCATTCGAGAAAAGATTCAATTGTTGAATTAACGTTAGCATCGAAACAATTAATTGATGATGTGCAATTTATTGTACAAACGTTGGGTGGTATTGGTAGGGTTAAAGAAAAATGGTTGAAATATAATGGAGAAAAACGTTGTTATTGGCGAATTACTATTAAATTACCACCAGAATATGTTCCGTTTAAATTAAAAAGAAAGGTGGAAACTTTTGTCGCCCCAACAAAATATCAACCAAATAGAGCAATTGTTGATATTAAATATGTGGGTAAACGTGAGGCGCAGTGTATATTAGTTGATAGTCATGACCATTTATATTGTACTGATAATTGTATTTTAACGCACAATACTTTAGCGAGTATTCTCTATGTAGAAATGAATGGATTTGAAAAAGTTGTTGTTATCACACCAAATTCTTTGAAATTCAATTATGCAAATGAAGTTGAAAAATTTACTGATAGTACATATCATATTGTTAATTGGAAGAAAAACAAATGTGGTGTTGAAGATGCTAAATATATAATAGTTAACTATGATTTCTTCAATCCCGCCAAAAGCAAATCAGAGAAAAATGATAGGTTTTTAAATAAACGGAATAAATTAAAAATCGATAAAATTGATTGTGTTATTTGTGATGAATCCCAAAAACTAAAAAACACAAATACCAATACTTTTAAAAATTTTAAAAGAACATTTAAGAAAAGTATTTTTAAGGGTGAAAAAATAAGTAAAATTTTCTTATCTGGTACACCTGCACCAAATAGGGCATATGAGTTATATACAGTTCTCAACCAAATATCACCATTAGATTTTCCGAATAAAAAATATTTTTATGAATATTATTGTGGAATGACATATGATGTTTATGGTGGTTGGGGCTGGGTTACAGATAGTGCTGAACAGAAACTTGAAGAACTTTATCATAAAATTGCGCCATTTACGCATAGAAAACGTAAATTTGAAGTATTAAAAGATTTACCAGATAAAATATATCAAAGGGTGATTCTTGAAATGAGCGATAAAGAATATTCAACATATAATAAAATTGAGGAAGGCGTTGTCAATGAATTCTTGCAATTTCCCACACACAATCCACTTACAATAATGCTTCGATTAAGGCAATATACCGCATCATTGAAAATTCGGCATATTGTTGAATTGGTAGAAAATATTATTGAAACTGGCGAAAAAATTGTTATTGTTGATTTCTTTAAAGATGCGTTATATGAATTGAAAAAACAACTTGGTGATATTGCAGCACTTCACACTGGCGACCAAAATGAAGAAGAAAGGGCAGAAATTGTTAAGAAATTTCAAGACCCGAACAGTGATTTAAAAATATTCTTAGGAACTGTACAAACCTGTGGTTATGGTTTAACGTTAACTGCGGCAAGTAAGCTGTTTATTATTACTTTGCCATATTCGGTAGGAGATTATGACCAAGTGGCTGATAGATGTATATTAAAAGGTGAATTAATACTAACCAAAGAGGGATACGTTCCAATTGAAAATATTATGGTAGATAATTTAGTTTATACTCATAAAGGAAATTGGAAAAAAGTAATTAGTATTAAAAATAAAATTGAAAGAAAAAAAGCATTTTATGATATTAAATATAAAGGATTTTATAAACCATTAAGATGTACTGAAGACCATCGTATATACGT
>WOYI010495853.1_pt1 | contig 14414 bp, 13 predicted proteins | sample 6423411 | NCBI WGS metagenome assembly WOYI01 (sample SAMN13441803, study PRJNA592873) | oil field metagenome | biome: oil field; feature: oil-well bore; material: oil-contaminated soil; isolation source: oil-contaminated soil from oil-well borehole | place: Germany: Wietze | collected 2016-10-18 ...
GATTTTAATTTATCTAATAAACCCAAATGGTTACAAGTTCCTTTCTTCAATAATGGCCATTTAAAGCAATCGCCACGCCGTCGGCACACCTCAAGATGACAAAAAACGGTCACACAGATCTCGTTGTTATATTCATAACGATTCTCCGGGAATGTCAATCAAATTTTCTTAGCTAAAGCAAAAGGATGGATTAATTCAAGGTGACGGAAACCATAGACGATATGCCCTGCTTTTGCATGGTCACGCCAAAGAGCGTGTCGGCGACTTCCATCGTGCTCTTGTTGTGCGTGATCATGATGACCTGGGACTTCTCGGCAACATCTTTAATCAAGCGGTTAAACAGGTTGGTATTCGCGTCGTCAAGCGCCGCGTCAACTTCGTCGAGAATCAGGAAAGGCGACGGGCGGTAAAGCAGAATGGCAAAAATCAGGGCGATGGCCGCAAGCGATTTTTCACCGCCGGACAGCAGGCTGACGCTTTGCGCCTTCTTGCCCGGAATCTGAATATCAATATCCACACCGGTTTCCAGAAGATCATTTTCATCGGTCAACAGCAGATTGCCGCGGCCGCCGGGGAAGATATGGGCAAAAGTTTTCTGGAAACACTCATTGACGGCGGCGAAGGTTTCGGCGAATCTTTCGCGGGAAATCTTGTTAATCCGGGTAATCGTCCTCTGCAGGGATGCCAGCGACTCGTTGAGATCGGCAAGCTGCGTGGTCAAAAACTGATTGCGCTGATCGAGCTCCGCGTATTCATTGAGCGCCAGCAAATTTACTTCGCCGAAATTGTCAATGATCTGCTTGTCCTTTTCCAAGAGCGCGCCGAGTTCGGCGATTTTTTCGTCGTCCAGCATCGTGAAATCCGCCATCATAGCCGCCAGATCGACACTGTGCTTTTCAGCGACCGCTTTTTGCAGATTCTCGATGTTTAAGACCCCCTCGCGGCACTGCATTTCCAGTTCGTTCATCTGACGGCGCAGGTCATCGAGCTTCTTTTTGATGTCCCGAATCTCGTTTTCCTGAACTTTCAGGCGTTCGTCTTCCTGCGCCCGTTTTTCTTTCAATTCAGCCAGTACGGTTTCACAGGAGGCCAGCTCCCGGTAAAGCGACTGCAGCGCCGTCTGATCCGCTTCGACGGCGGCGCTAAGCTCGGCCATCTGCTTTTCACAGGCCACGATTTCTTCGCTCTTTCGCGCAACTTCGCTTTCATTGACGTTAAAATCATTCTGGAGGCGCGCGATGGTTCTCAGATCCGCTTCCTTCTTCTCCGCTCCGGCGGCCAGGAGGACTTTTTTCTCCGTGATCACTTTCTCCTGCGCGGCAATTGAAGCCCGTGACTGCTGACGGCGGCTGTTGAAGGCGGAGATGATTTCGTTGAGTTCCTTTTCCAGCGCTTCTTTCTGAAGAATTTCCCCCTGGATCTCCTGTAATTTTTGCTTCGCTTCGGCCTCTTCCGTTTTAATGTTCTGACGGTTGTATTCCAGGACGGCGATTCTCTGCGTCAATCTTTTCGTTTCATCTTCGAAACGTTCCACATCCTTTTTCCGGCCGTTGATTTCTATTTCCAGCCGGTGCACGCTGTTTTTCAATTCGGTCAGCTCTTCATCCAGGCCGGCAATCGACGAAACAAGCTGCTTCTTTTCCTGGATCTGATCTTCCAGCTCGACGGAAAGTTTTTGGACTTCCCTGGCCAGCTCCGCAATTTCTCTTTTTGTCGCCAGCAGGCTTTTCTCCACCGCCGATCCGCTGCCGCCCGTCAACACGCCGTTCGGACTGATGGTGTCGCCTTCCGGGGTTACAAAAGTGCCCCGAAACCCGTTTTTCTTCCATAAATTGATGCCGGTTTCAATGGACGGCGTCAACAGAACATCCCCCAGCAGGCAATCGGCAATCTGTTGGAATTCGTCCTGAACAACCACCTTCTGCAGCAGGGGCTCCGCTTCCTGGAGATGCTCGGCGCTGTATGTTTTTGCATAGTTACCGCGCAGTTCGAACGGCACAAAACTGCCCCGCCCCAACTGATAATTTTTCAAATAATCAATGGCCCGGACGCCTTCTTCCTGATTCTTAACAACAACATACTGCAGTTTGTCGCCCAGAACCGCTTCCACCGCCGATTCATATTCACGCGGGACGTTGATATGGTCGGCGACCACGCCGTAAAACGTGTCCGGATTTTCCTGCTTTTCAATGACCTTTTTCACGCCCTCGTTGGACCATTTAAAAGCGGCCTCGAATTCCGAAAGCGACTGCAGACGCGACGATTTGCCGCCCGCCTCTTCCTTGATCTGCATGATGCGTTCTTCGACCATCTGCAAATCCGCTCTGTCTTTTTCCAGGGCGTCGGCGGTTGTTTCTTTCTCACGCGTCAGCCTTTTAACTTCTTCTTCTTCCGCCGCCAGACCCCCGGTAAGCGCGCGCAGTTTATCCGTCAGCTCGGCCAGCCGGCTCTTATCCTGTTCAATTTCGTGGATTTCCCGCTCTTCGCGCTTCCGGAAATCCTCCATGTTTTTGTTGAGACTCGCAACGATGTTTCCGAATTTGGCCAGATCCTGCATCACGTCGATGTAACGGATTTTATGCTCTTCCAGGCGGGCGTTGATTTCCTGATCGGCTTCCAGCATTCCCTGAACCTGCTTTTGGCCTTCATCCAGTTCCTGCTCAAGCAGGGCCATCTGACGGAAGGCGTCCTCCGATTTTCTTTGCAGAGTTTCGATCTCCACGGTCAGGCCGGCCTTCCTGTGCCCCATGGAATCGATTTCGGCCTGATTTTTCTGTTTGCGGTCCGAGGCCTCCGTCATCCGGCGGCGTGAAAACTCGATATTCTTTTCTTTAATGTTAATCGAATTTTTAATTTCATAGAGTTCGGTTTGACGGCGGCCGATTTGCTCGTCTTTTTCCAGGAACGTCGCCTTCATTTCATTCAGGGCCGATTCCCTGGCTTCCATTTGCGCCAGGACGGCATCCGCCTCAGCGGCGATGGAAGCACGCGCGTCCTGCAGGCCGGCATTTTTACCGGCCAGTCTGGCATAGCCCTGCTGGGACAAAACCAGTTCCGTCTCCCGCATGCGTGATTTGACTTGTTTGTATTGTTCAGCTTTTTTGGCCTGCCTCGTAATGGCATTTAGCTGGGACTTGACTTCCTTGTGAATATCGTTGAGGCGCAGGACATTTTGTTTGGTGGCCTCCATTTTGCGAACGGCGGCATCTTTGCGGCTTTTGTATTTGGACACACCGGCGGCGTCTTCGATAAACAAGCGGCGGTCTTCCGGCTTGGCTTCCACAAGAGTTGACACGGCTCCCTGTTCAATCAGGGAATACGTTCGGGCGCCGATCCCCGTCCCCATAAAGAACTCTTTAACGTCCAGCAGACGGCAGGGCACGCGGTTGATGCAGTATTCGCTTTCACCGTCCAGGACGACTTTGCGCGAAATGGATACTTCCGTCAATTCGCCGTAAACGCCCGGAAAGGTTGATCCGTCGCGCGCCAACGTCATGACGACTTCCGCCATGCTGACAGGAGCGGCATCTTCGCTGCCGTTGAAAACCACATCATCCATTTTCTTCCCGCGCAGCGCTTTGACCCGCTGCTCGCCCATCACCCAGCGGATCGCATCGACGACATTTGATTTTCCACAGCCGTTGGGCCCGACAACCGCATTGACCCCATTGGAGAAATCAATGACGACCTTGTCGCGGAAAGATTTGAAACCCGTTATTTCCAGACGTTTTAGCTTCATAAAGCATCTTCAATGAAATGGCTTAAATTTTGGTCAAGCCTAACAAAAGATATTTCCTTTGTAAAGCGAAAATACAACAAAATGTATTCGTGAAAAAACCATACCACAACATATAGTGCTTTGATCAATCCATTCGATTTGACGGCAAGGAGGGGTTGAAAAGATTAAAAAAGGCCTTCCAGCTTTTGGCCGCAATGGGAGCATGCAGGCCCTGATAGAAAATTATCAATAATTCTAAAGCCATGGCGCTTTATGACCAACTTTTTACAATTCGAACAAACCGTATTTTCGCCCTCATCCCCCGGCACATTACCGCTGTAAACATACTTCAATCCGGCTTCTTTTCCGATCAGGCACGCGCGATGCAGGGAGTCGATAGGGGTTGAGGGCGTCTCCAGTCTCTTGAACTGCGGGTGGAACCTGCTGATATGCCAGGGGGTTTCCGCTCCCAGGCTTAAAATAAAAGCGGCGATATCCTTTAGTTCTTCGGTCGAATCGTTCAATCCCGGGATAAGCAACGTGGTGATCTCCAGCCAGATGCCCCGCTCCTTCATTTTTTTCAGACTGTCTAAAACGGGCTTGAGTCTTGCGCCGCATTGTTTTTTATAAAATTCGTCGCGAAAGGATTTTAAATCCACGTTGGCGGCGGCAAGATAAGGAGCAATGACATCAACGGCCTCCGGGGTCATAAAGCCATTGGTCACAAAAACATTTTGCAGACCGTCCCGGCAGGCGATTTTTGCGGTTTCCAGGGCGGTCTCCAGATAAACGGTCGGCTCCGTATAAGTATAAGCAATGGTTTTACAATGACTGTTCTTGGCGCGTTCAACAATGGTCGCCGGCGCGGTGTCTTCGCCCATGATCATGAGCGTGGATCGGGGCATTTGCGATATTTCATGGTTCTGACAGAAGTCACAGCTGAAATTGCAGCCGACCGTGGCAATGGAATAGGAACGCGACGCGGGATGCACATGGAAAAACGGCTTTTTTTCAATAGGATCAACATGCTCGGCAATCAGCGTCCCGAAAACAAGGGAATACAGGATGCCGTCTTTATTTTCTCGCACACCGCACAGGCCGCGCCGGCCCGCGTTGATTTTGCACCGGTGAGCGCACAGCGCGCATTGCACCCGGAAATCGGTCAGTTTCTCATAAAGCAGCGCCTCCCGGATCATCGATCTCCCTCCCGCAGCATGCCCCGAACGGCTTCCGGAGCCGCAGCGCGCGTTTTCGCTTTCATCTCAAATGAATTCATGATGGGATTTTGCACCGTTCGATAGGTATAGCGGACGGGAAATACCATTCCGGCAAACGCCCCCATCGGATTTTTCTTCATGGAGAAAAGCTCTTCCAGCTCCGAAAAAAATGTGTAAAACGGCGCCGGAAGATAGATCACGGACCCCCACGCGACGGAAGCCGACGCCATGGTTTTGTTGATGATGGATTGCATTTCGCCGATGGTGAAGAAACGCATGTCAAACGTGGCCGGAAAGCCGAAAAGCTTCCGCACGGCCCGCTTGGTCCCGACCAGGGAATGCTTGTTAAAAAAGCCGATAAAGACGCGATTGCGGCTGACCCTCACGGCTTCCGCAAGGACTCTTTGCGGATCATCATTGCTCTGCAGGCCGTTGATGATGGTCACCACGTCGAATTCATCATCGGAAAAAGGAAGATCGGTTACGGCGCCCGGAATCAATTCGCATCGTTCGCCAAGTTTTTGGCGGGCCAGATCCAGAGCCCTGGCGGATGGGTCCACGCCGGTCAGGACGCATTTTTTTTGCTGGAACAGGCGCAAATAATTCCCCGTCCCGCACCCCACGTCCAGCAGGGATTCGCCGGCGACGGGCGACACCAGATTCAGAATCAACTTTTCCTGCCGAGAAAATATGTAACGGCCCTGTTCTGTTTCCAGCCAGGCATCGCCTGATCTGGCCTGGAGCGGATCGAAAAACATGGCGCCACACCTCACCCAAAACGCAATGGTTCAGCCGCCGATATCCGACATGTCCCGGTGGCATTTCTTCAAATGTCTGTCCGTGCAATCCAGGTCATGCCTTTGGGGCTTCAGCAGGATCGCCTCACGGATCAGACCGGCCAGTTCATCGTCATCACAATGGCGACTGAGCGCCTCCCTCAGATCGATTTCCACATCGTTGAGCAGGCAGGCGCGCAATTTTCCGTCCGCCGTTAAACGCAGGCGGTTGCAGGTCGAACAAAAATGATCGCTCACCGGATTGATAAAACCGATCTCGCCCAGTCCGTCCTTCATTTTGTATAATCTGGCCGGACCGTCTGATTTATTTTTTTTCCCCGCCAGAGGTTCCAGCCGGAAGTGCCGGTTGATCGTCTCCAGCAACTGCCGGGTCGGCAAAAAGTCCGCCGACCGGCCGGCGCTGACTTCGCTTACCGGCATGATTTCAATAAAACGAACCTGAAAAGGTTTGGAAAACGCCAGCCGCGCGAAATCAAGCGCCTCATTATCATTGAAGCCTTTCATCAAAACGGTGTTGATTTTGATGGGGGCAAAGCCCGCCTTTTCCGCGGCGGCAATCCCGTTAAACACGTCGTCCAGGTTGCCGCCCCGGGTGATCTGAAAGTATTTTTCCTTGTCCAGGGAATCCAGGCTGATATTGATTCGGGTAATCCCGGCCCTGAAAATATCTTCCGCATACTGCGCCAGCAGAATGCCGTTGGTTGTCAAGCTGATGTCCTGAAGGCCTTTAATCTTTTTTAAATTCCCGGCAAACTCAACAAAACCGCGGCGGACAAGCGGTTCGCCGCCGGTCAAACGGACCTTGATCAATCCCATTTTAACCGTCTGCGAAACAACGCGGAGAATCTCTTCATACCGGAGAATGTCGGCATGGCCCTTGAGCGAAATGCCTTCCTTGGGCCGGCAATAGGTGCAGCGCAAATTGCATCGGTCCGTAATGGAAACCCGCAGATAATTGATGTCCCTGTCGTAATGATCCAGCATGATATAAACCTGACGGCTCTTTTATTTTCCTGACCGACGTTCAATAACATAAACCCTCCCACAAAACAACTGATACCCCGTTGGCGTCAAAGGATAACAAGAACAAAAGTGAAATGTTTCTTGACAGGACACTCTTTCTCGTTTAAACAAAAATCAATTGCGTTTCCTGCCTGTTGTCGAACCATAGATTACGTCAGCGTAAGGCAAAACAACCTGGAGTTATGATGGACAAGGTCCCTATTACCAAAGAGGGTTTCGACAAATTAAAAAAGGATTTAGAAACGATCAAAAACGTTTCCATTCCGGAAAATATCCGGGATATTGAAGTCGCCCGGGCGCATGGCGATCTTTCTGAAAACGCGGAATACGCAGCGGCTAAAGAACGGCAATCCTATTTGCACGGCAAACTTCAGGAGCTGGAAAACAACCTGGCTTCCTGCAACATCATCGTTTTGAAAGGCATGCAAAGTGACAAAGTTGTTTTCGGGTGCTTTGTCACCATCGCCGACAGCAACGGGGGAGAAGAAATAAAATATCAATTGGTCGGACCCTTCGAATCGGACATCAATCAGAACAAAATATCCGTGACATCCCCCATCGGCCGGGCATTGATCGGGAAAAGAATCGATAATGAAATCAACGTGAACACGCCCGGCGGGACCCGCAGTTTTCAAATCATCGATATATCGGTTGAATAAAGGGTATAAAAAAAGCAGCTCCTGTTGAAGAGAGCTGCCCTTTCTTACCTATATGGAGACAGATTAGTTTGTCGAAAGCTTATCGGCAACACTAATCCGGTTAATCGCGCGGGCAAGCGCCAAACGCATTTTTTCGTACTCTTCATGCTCCTTGGCCAACTGCGACAAACCAGCCTCTGCCCTTTCTTTTGCTTTAATCGCTCTGTCCTTGTCAATGGCATCGGCTCTTTCCGCCGTTTCAATCAATACGGTAACCTTGCTCCCCGTTATTTCCGCATACCCGGTATTCACGGCATAATCCACCTTCTTGCCGGCGGCAAAAAAATAAAGCGCTCCGATATCCACAGAGGTCAGGAAGGGCTCATGGCCCCGCAACACGCCAAATTCACCTTCGGTTCCCGGGATGGTCACTTCATCCACACTTCCGGAGAAAATGATCTTTTCCGGCGTTACCACTTCAAGAATTAATTCTTCCGACATTGAAATCCTCGCTTATCAGGACAGCTTCGCAGCTTTTTCTATGGCTTCTTCGATCCCGCCGACCATGTAGAAAGCCTGCTCGGGTAAGTCATCGTGCTTGCCTTCCAGAATCTCCTTGAATCCCCGGACGGTGTCGGGAACGGAAACAAATTTCCCTTCCGTTCCTGTAAACTGCGCGGCAACAAAGAAGGGCTGAGACAGGAATCGCTGAATCTTTCGCGCGCGGCTGACGGTCAGCTTATCGGCTTCGGAAAGTTCGTCCATCCCCAGAATGGCAATGATGTCCTGCAAATCTCTATATTTCTGCAACGTCACCTGGACCTGTCTTGCAACCTGATAATGGTCTTGGCCTATAACATTAGGATCAAGAATTCGCGACGTTGAATCCAGAGGATCCACCGCGGGATAAATGCCCAGTTCCGCGATCGGACGGGACAAAACGACGGTTCCGTCAAGATGCGCAAAGGTGGTTGCCGGCGCCGGATCGGTCAAGTCGTCGGCGGGAACATACACGCACTGAACGGCTGTAATCGAGCCTTTGTTGGTGGACGTGATGCGTTCCTGCAATTCACCGAGGTCCTGGGCCAGTGTCGGTTGATAACCCACGGCCGAAGGCATGCGTCCCAGCAAAGCGGAAACTTCAGAGCCGGCCTGCGTGAAACGGAAAATGTTATCGACGAACAAAAGCACGTCCTGCCCTTCGATATCGCGGAAATATTCCGCATTGGCCAGAGCGGTCAAAGCAATTCTTGAACGGGCTCCGGGCGGTTCAGTCATCTGTCCGTAAATCAAAGCGGCCTGTTTGATGACGCCTGATTCCAGCATTTCACGATAAAGGTCGTTTCCTTCACGGGTTCTTTCACCCACACCGGCAAACACGGAAATACCGCCGTGGTGCATAGCAATGTTATGAATCATTTCCATCATAACGACTGTCTTGCCGACGCCTGCGCCTCCGAACATGCCCATTTTACCGCCGCGGGGGAAGGGAACCAGAAGATCAATAACCTTAACACCCGTTTCCAGAACGTGCACAGATGTATCCTGCTCCAGGAAAGTCGGTGAAAGTCTATGAATGGGCATGTGAGTCTCAGCATTAATGGGTCCCAGACCATCCACGGGGCGGCCCACAACGTTCTGAATCCTGCCGAGGCATGATTTGCCGACGGGAACGGTAATCGGCGCTCCCGTATCTTTGCATTTCATGCCGCGAACCAGACCATCGGTAACATCCATGGCGATACAGCGGACAACGTTGTCGCCCAAATGCTGCGCCACTTCGACAACCAGATTATCTTCATTGTCGTTGATTGCGGGGTTGGTAATTAAAATCGCGTTTAAAATGCTGGGAAGTTTCCCTTCTTCAAAAGCCACGTCAACAACGGGTCCAATAACCTGAACAATTTTTCCGATATTCATAACTATCTCCTTACAAATAGTCGCATTAATATATTTTACATGCGGCAGATTACCGCAGAAAAATTAACCTTTCGCCAGAGCTTCGGTGCCGCCGACGATATCCATCAATTCCGCCGTAATGGCCGCCTGTCTTGCCTTGTTCATTTTAAGTGTCAGCGAACTGATCAGCTCTTCGCAGTTGCTGGTTGCATTGTCCATGGCGGCCATCCGCGCGCCGTTTTCACCGGCTGACGTTTCCAGAAGAGCCCGGAAAACCAGCACATGGACATACATCGGCAATAATTTATGCAGCAGGACTTCATCCGACGGTTCATAAACATAATCGAGTCGTTTGTCCGGTTCAATATCGGCGTCCGGGTTGCCGATCGACGGCAAAGGAAACAACCGGACAACCGTCGGCTTTTGGACGGAAACATTAACAAACTGGTTATAAATTAAATACAGCTCATCGTACTCCGCCTTGATAAACGGCTCAATCACTTCGTCGGCAATCGAAACCGCCAGCGTCATATCAAATTTACTGAGGACATCCGTTTTTTGCGCAATAACATTGGCTTTTTTCCTGAAAAAATCCCTGCCTTTCCGGCCGACGTTGATCAGGGCAATCTCTCTGCCTTCTCTTGCCTTCTCTCTTAAAAATCGTTCAGTCGCTTTAATCAGGTTGCTATTAAAGCCGCCGCAGAGTCCGCGGTCGGAGGTCATACAGATCACGCGAATTTTTTTGGGGTCCCGAACGGCCAGAAGCGGGTGCGTCGAGGCATCCACGCGTAAAGCCAGGCTATTGAGAACATCCATGAATTTCCCGGCGTAGGGCCGGAAATTTTCCATCTTCACCTGCGCCGATTTAAATTTAGACGCGGCAACCATATTCATGGCGCGTGTAATCTGCTTCGTCTTTTGAACGGCGCTAACTTTTCTTTTTATGTCTTTAAGCGAGGCCACTGAAAATTCTCCTCAACTGTTTATATTTTTTTTAATCTATTCCGCCACAAAAACGGCGTCGAATGCCGTCAGAGCATCCTTCATCTTCTTTTCCAGCTCGGGCGAAATAATTTTTTTATCTTCTATTTCCTTTAAAATATCAGAATGCTTGCTTTCCACAAAACTCAGCAGCTGTTTTTCATAAATCTGGACTTTTTCAACATCGATTTTATCAATGAAACCCCTGGTTCCCGCAAACAGAACGACAATTTCCTGCCCCAAAGACATGGGCTGGTATTGCGGCTGTTTAAGCAATTCGACCAGACGGACACCACGATCCAACTGCGCCTGCGTGGATTTGTCCAGATCGGAACCGAACTGGGCAAATGCCGCCAGTTCGCGGAACTGGGCCAGATCCAGTTTCAGCGTGCCGGCAACCTGCTTCATGGCTTTCACCTGAGCGGCGCCGCCGACGCGGGACACGGACAGACCGACGTTGATGGCCGGACGGATACCGGAGAAGAACAAACTTGGCTCCAGGTAAACCTGACCGTCGGTGATGGAAATAACGTTTGTGGGAATGTAAGCCGACACGTCGCCCGCCTGGGTTTCGATAATCGGCAGAGCGGTCAGCGATCCGCCGCCCAACTCCTGACTGACGCGGGCTGAACGTTCCAGCAGACGGGAGTGGTTATAGAAAATGTCGCCGGGATAAGCTTCGCGTCCGGGGGGACGGCGCAGCAAGAGCGAAATCTGACGGTAAGCAACGGCCTGTTTGGACAAGTCATCATAAACAATCAAGGCATCCTGCGCTTTGTCTCTAAAATATTCGCCGATGCTGCAACCGGCGTAAGCCGCAATGTACTGAAGGGTTGCGGGGTCGGACGCGCATCCGGCAACGATACATGTGTAGGACATCGCGTCATGCTGTCTTAATTTTTCCACAACCTGCGCCACGGTGGATTTTTTCTGGCCGATGGCGACATAAATACATTTGACGCCTGTGTCTTTCTGGCGAATGATCGCATCAACACAAATGGCCGTTTTACCAATCTGACGGTCGCCAATGACCAGTTCGCGCTGACCGCGTCCGATCGGCGTCATGGCGTCAATGGCCTTGAGGCCGGTGTACATCGGCTGATTAACCGGCTGACGGGCGATCACGCCGGGAGCCACCATTTCAATACGGCGAAACTCGTTGGACTCGATGGGACCCTTGCCGTCCAGCGGCGCTCCCGTCGCGTCAATCACGCGGCCGAGCAGGCCTTCACCCACCGGGACCTGCGCGATTTTACCGGTTCTCTTAACGATGTCGCCCTCTTTGATGTGCGTCACCTCTCCCAGAATGGCAACGCCGACATTGTCGGCTTCCAGGTTGAGCACCATGCCCAGGATACCGCCGGGGAATTCGAGAAGCTCCATGACCATTGCGTTTTGCACACCGTAAACTCTCGCGATACCGTCACCGACGGACAGGACTGTTCCCGTTTCGCTTATATCCAGCTTTTTTTCATAGCTTTTAATTTGCTCAGAAATAATTTGACTAATTTCTTCCGCCTTGATTGCTTCCATGTCTTATCTTGCCTCCCCTAAGAGATTCCTCATATTATTCAATTGGTTTTTGATGCTGCCGTCATAAAGCGTATCACCAACACCAATGACTATGCCACCCAAAAGGCCCTGGTCATCTTCCACCGTGACTTCCACGGAGCGGCCTGTCATTTTTTTCAAATTCGCCATAATGTAATCCTGCATTTGGCTGGAAAGAGGAAAGGCCGTTTTAACCGTCACTCTCACCTTCTGCAGCGTCTCGTCCATCAACAGACGGTAGCAGGTTTCAATGTCCGGCAGAACATCGATCCGGTTCTTATCAATCAGCAAATTTAAAAAATTAATCGTCATTTTGGAAAGCGATAATTTGCCGATGATCTTTTGCAGCACCTTTTTCTTGCTGTCCTGATCAAAAATCGGATTGGCTAAAAAGCCTCCTAAATCTTTATTTCCCTTAACCATTGAAGAAAACTGCCGAAGTTCGTCATAATATTGCTCCAGCTTTTTTTCTTCCCCGGCAATTTCAAAAAATGCGCGAGCATATCGCTTTGAAATATTGCTGATCAATTTTTGCTCACCACCTTATCCATATATTCCTTGACCATGGCTTCATGATCCTGGGCTGTAATATTTTTCTTCAATATTTCTTCCGCCATTTGCACGGAAAGCACAACAGCTTCACTCCTCAGTTGACCCGAAGCTTTTTTCAATTCCTGTTCGATGCGCGCCTGAGCGTCTTCTTTCATTTTCTGGGCGACTTTGGTCGCATCTTCAATGATTTTTTGTTTCTCGACAACGCCCTGAGCTTTGATCATTTCAAAAATGCCGTCAATTTCCTGAGAGGCCTTATCAATCTTTTCCGCGTATTCCCGGTACTGTTTTTCAGCCTCCGCTTTTTGAACGGTGGCGCTTTCCAGGGATTCTTTGATTTCCTGACGCCGGCCGGCAAAGAAAGATTTGATTTTGGGCGCCAGAAGCCAGGCCAGAAAACCGATAAGAAGGGCGGCGTTGAATGCTTTCCAGGCAAAGTCAAACCACTTGTTGCCGCCGCCTTCGCCGCCGCCTTCACCGCCGGAAGCAAAAGCCACACAGGCGGTTATGAGAACGATTAAAATGGAAAGAAAATGTGAGAAATAGACGGAGCGACGTGAAGCTTTCATTGAACTCTCCTTCCCAGAACCTTTTCAGCAATTTCCAGCGATAGTTTACGGGACTGACCTTCCAGGATCTGGCGGGCTGCCTGCATTTCCGCGTCCATCTTTTTTTGAAACTCCTGGCTCATGAGAGGTATTTCGTTTCGGACGGCATCCACAATGCTTTTGGCCTGAGCGGTGCCTTCGCCGATAATTTCTTTTTTCAAATCAGAAGCGCTTGTTTTCGCCTTGTTGAGCTTTTCATCGTATTCGGCGGCTTTTTTATTGACGGAATCGTTGAAAAGCTTAATCTCGTTTTCGAGTTCGTCCATCTGCTTTTTACGGCGGTCGATGATGGATAAGATGGGTTTATAAAGAAGATAATTGAGTATGAAAATCAAGGCTATGAATGTAGCCATCTGAACGAAAAGCGTTAAATCTGGAATTACGGTAACCACAACTGACCTCGTCTTTTTCAGAACTTATTGCCCCGGAAACGAATGTTGAGCGGACCAATAAGGTGCATTAATATGACCTGACATTTCAAACAGCGTAATCTCTGCAGTGATTTGTTACAGAAACTTGAAAGTTCAATAACCGGGCTTATGCTGAACCTAGCCACACCGCGAGGACGGAGGTTACTAATCATACCCCAATGGGGTTGTCAAGCTTTTTTATGACCGGCGGTCTGATTTTGATAAATTACCATGATGATAACGAAATAAGTACCGGAAAGGACTTAATCCCCGGCCGAACTGATTTTTTTTTGCTCTTTCGCCTCCACCATATTTGATCTGCCGTCAAAAAGCGCTCCCTCTTCCATGATAAAAACCGGCGCCCGTACGTCACCGATGAATTTGCCCGTGGAATGAATGTTGATTTTTTCTTTGACCTCAAGGCTGCCCTGAACCTCCCCGCCGATGTAAACGCTGTTCACCGCCATATTCGCCTTCACCAGGGCGCCTTCTCCCACATCAACGGACCCGTCCCCAAAAACCTCTCCCTGAAAATCGCCGTCAATGCGAACATGGCCTTTGAAGATCAGTTTCCCGATAAACTCGGCGCCTTTCCCCAAAAAAGCCTTGGTTTCTTCTACATGCTTTTTTTTCTTCCACATCTTCTGCTCCTTGACGTTTGGTGTGAAAAAATTAATCAGCGCTGCAGAATAAATCTGCGCACGCTCACGTTCATCAGCAATCCGATCGCCGCCAGCAGAGAAACAATCGCTGAACCGCCATAACTTAAGAAAGGTAATGGAATGCCGACAACCGGCAGAACGCCCAAAACCATTCCCATGTTGATGATGACCTGCCAGGCGATCAGCGCGGTAATGCCGAAGGCCAGTATCGTGCCTAATAAATCTTTCGAATGCAAGGCAATTCTTAATCCCCAGATAATCAAAGACGTGAAAATCACCATCAACACCAGCCCGCCGATAAATCCCCATTCCTCGGCAAACACGGAAAAAACAAAATCCGTCTGCTGCTCGGGCAAAA
>WOYI010071928.1_pt1 | contig 14409 bp, 12 predicted proteins | sample 6423411 | NCBI WGS metagenome assembly WOYI01 (sample SAMN13441803, study PRJNA592873) | oil field metagenome | biome: oil field; feature: oil-well bore; material: oil-contaminated soil; isolation source: oil-contaminated soil from oil-well borehole | place: Germany: Wietze | collected 2016-10-18 ...
CACGGTAACCAGGTATTCAAGCATCCCTTCCCCATCATCCATCTCCAGGCGGGCAAAGGCATCATCCCTGGCATAAGCGGAGTCAGTACCACGCACATCCAAGGTTTTCAGACCCAAGGCATTGAGCCCCGCTGAAATCTCCCGAGCATCTTTATTGCGGCTACAGAAGATCAGGCCACGACGACGATAGGTGCCTATGCTGTAGCGATCTAGCATCTGCTTGATCTTCACAATCCGCTGACCTATCTCTACTGAGGAAAAGAGTGAAAGGTCGTCAAGGCTTGCATTGTCCACACTCAGATCTGCTATGCCATAGTAGTGAAAGGGACAAAGGAGATCGGCCTCCAAAGCCTGATGCAGCCTGATCTCATAGGCGATGTTATGGTCAAAGAGGCTGTAGATATCCACGTCATCGGTTCGCTCTGGAGTGGCTGTCATGCCCAGTAGAAAAGAGGGTGTAAAATAGGATAGGACCTTACGGTAGGAAGCGGCACCACTATGATGAACCTCATCAACGACAATATAGTCAAAATGGTCAGGAGCAAAAGAATGAAGTATCTCATCCTTTGAAAGGGTCTGTACCATGGAAAAAAGATACTGCACATCAATTTCAGAGAAGCCTCCCCCCAACAGGCCGCAGGAAATCTCCTTTCCCAATACCTGTTGAAAACTGCGCATCGCCTCCTCTGCTATCTGTTGCCTGTGCACAATAAACAAGAAGCGTCTGGGCCTCTGCTTCTCAACATCGAATGCTGCAAGATAGGTTTTGCCGGTCCCTGTCGCTGAGATGAGCAGGGCCTTGGACTCTCCTCGGGAGCGAAGCTCATCGAGGGAGGCCAATGCTTCGCCTTGCATGTAGTTGGGTACAATCTCCCCTTCCTTGTATGCCCGCTCTGGTATGGGCTCTCCAGCAAGGACAGGTATAAAACCAGAATTTCTTGTACAACTCTCATAGATTTTTCTGTATTGTTTCACCCAAGCGGGGCTTACAACAACAGCCTCCTGCCAGACAAGGTCAAACTCTTCCTGGGTCTTTACCAGCAGTTCGCCTTCGGTGAGGGAGACCAGATGCACATTCCACTCCCTGTTGGTTGCAAGCGCTCCATGGGTAATGTTGGAACTACCCAATACAAGGGAGGAATACCCCTTATCACTATGGTGAAACAGATACCCTTTTGCATGGAAGGATTTCTCACTGTAGACCCGTACTTCAATGTTGGGGAATTTAGTCATGAGATGTTCGATGGCATTGGGGTCGGTAAAGTTCAGGTAATCAGAGGTAAGGATCTTCCCCCTGACGTTTCGGGCCTCTGCATCATGGAGGCCCTGTTGCAACATAGCCAGGCCACCTGCTGTAATGAACGCAACAGAAAACTCGAAAGCCGTGCAGCTTTCCAATTCTTTGAGCAAGGTGGTAAGCACCTTGCTCCTTGGAGGGTCGTTCAAGACCAGATGCGGACGAAATTCTCCAGAGGAACCTATGGAAGCATTGAGAAACCCAGTCTCCAAGCTCTTTGGAAGCAACTCATGTATGTTTTGATCCATCTTCTATTCCAACAAGGCAGAAACTGCCTTGACGAGAGGAAGGTCAGCTTCTGCCCAAGAGACAGAGTAGAGTTGGTCTTTTTCCAGCCACTTACATGCCAGGTGTTCACTGAGGGTGGGTTCATCACCAACGATTTCACAGAGATAGCCATGGAGAGTCAAGGAGAAGGTCCTGTACTGGTGTTCAACGCTGAGTATGTGCCTTCGAACTGAAATTTGTGTTCCAAGTTCCTCAAAGATCTCCCTGACAATGGCATCCTCACCCTTCTCTCCCGGTTCAAGCTTCCCACCAGGAAACTCCCATCTCCTGGCTAGTTCACCCCCATCCCCACGCTGGGCTGCAAAGACCTTGTTATCTTGTATGATTACCGCAGCCGCCACCTCAATATGCTTCATCGCCTGTACCCTCTGATGAGTATCTTAGCAGCAGTCCTGGCTATGATCCAGGAGAAATGCCATTTTTCTCAGATTAGGGCAAAGGTCTCCCATTAAACAGGTCTCAACTCCTGTTCCTTGGCTTCTTACCAGGATTATTCGCATATTGCAGGGGTAAATATCAAAAATATCAATAAATCCACAATGATTTTCAAGTAGTCATAAGTGCAGATTGACATTATCTGGCGTCCATGGTAACATGCAGTTGCTTTAGTTTTTTGAGTTGCAGCTAGTCCGTTTTCCTATCTTAGTATGTATGCATTCTTTACTGAATCCTCCAGCAGACAGGCAAAAAAGTTCAAGACTGCGCCAAATAGAGCAATATTATGAATACAGGCTAAGCCTGTAAAGGATGCTTTTAATGGCAAAGAAAATTTATGTTGGTAACATGAGTTACAACACCTCCGAAGAAGAACTTCGGGACCTGTTTGCACAGTACGGTAACGTTCTGTCTGCTAATATCATCATTGACCGCGAAACACGTCGCCCCAAGGGCTTTGGTTTCGTAGAGATGGAAGAGGATTCTGCTGCAGAAGCCGCTATCTCACAGCTCGACGGTAAGGAGATCGATGGCCGTAACCTCCGCGTTAACGAAGCCATTGCAAAGCCTCGCCCATCTTACAATAACAACCGCTACTAGTCCTCGGACGACCTAGCAAAGAGGGAACCTGCAAGGGTTCCCCTTTTTTTGCTCTTTACTCACCTCCATTGGATCAAGGCTTCATTCAAACTCGTCTCTACCCTTTCCCATGGACGGGAGAACGAGCAGAGTCCATGGCCAGGGAGCATGACATCAAATTCTAAACTGGCCATTTTACGTAAAGACTTGATATATATTTGTTTGTCAAAATCTATGGATCCATCCCAACCAAAGTGCCCGTATCCTAGGGTTCCTATCACATCTCCTGAAAACAATACCCGTTTCCCCTCCCACGTGATCATATAGGCTGTAGAGCCTTGTGTGTGCCCAGGGAGGTGAATACCTTCTACAGAAAGACCGTGAAGATCGAGCTGTTGCCCATCCTTTACAATCTTGTCCACTTCAAATGGTTGGAATTTCCTATGATACAAATAGCCACAGCACCGCTCATCCCCTGTTTTCACAGCATCAGCACACTGTGACTGTGCAAGTAGGGTAATTCCCTTTTTCTTGAGAATTGAGCCAGCATTGGCATGGTCATAGTGAGCGTGGGTAAGCAGGCAGGTCGTTATGGCCTTGGGATCAAGTCCCCAAGAGAGCATATTCTGTTCAATCTCCCCAAAGGTCTCCCCATTACCACAATCGATCAGAACAATGTGTTCTTTGATCTTGAGGGCATAGACATTACAATCATCAAAAGGACCGGCTACCTGGCTCGCAGTCAAACCCGATAGGCTTCCCCCAATCTGAAACAGACCTGGAAGTAACTGCATGCACACCTCCTACCAATAAAGCGATTCAAGATAGATACAGAGCCAGTGATAGATAGGGAGATGAAGTTCCTGCACTTTGAAGGTTTCCCTCTCAGGAACTCTGATGCAGACATCACACAGGTCCTTCAGGAGCCCTCCACTTTCGCCTGTCATGCCCAATACCTTCAAGCCTTTGGCCTTGGCTACAATAGCGGCATTGAGGACGTTCTTGGCATTGCCTGAAGTTGAGAGCCCCCAGAATACATCACCAGAAACACCATAGCCATTCACTTGCTGGGCATACGAGATAGAGCTATCCACATCATTACCAAAAGCCGTGGAAAGTGCCATATGGGCAGAAAGACAGATAGCGGGAATACTGCCTTCCAACGAAGAGGCGAGCATAGCACCCTTCTCAGGATCAACTTTTTTTAGGGATTCTTGAAGCTCCTGTGCGATGGGACGGTCTTTGATAAATCTCTTCATGAGTTCTCCCACAATGTGGTCAGCATCGGAGGAGCTGCCGCCATTGCCACATACCAGTATTTTCCCCTTGTCTGATACACTCTGCCTTAGAAGATCTGCAGCCTCCGAAAGCTCAGCTTTTATACTGGAAAGCTGTGGATATCGCTGTAACAACTCCTGTAGTCCTGTTTTCATACCTGTTTTCCTTTTTGTGTATATCTGTCCATAGCAATGCCCAGTGCAGCCATATCTCCTAGATTTTCACCTAATGCCGAGGTGTAGACATCACAGACATTGGCCGTCTGTGCAAGTGCCTCTTTCTGAATCTCCTCTTCCATGAAACCTCTGAAAAGCTTTTCGCTTCGGCTAAAAATACTGCCTATGACAATGCATTGTGGGTTGAGAAGATCAATGAGCAGAGCAAGCCCTTGCCCCAAAGTCCTTGCACTCGTCTCAATAACAGAGAGGGCTGTCTTATCACCCTTTTCTGCCAAAATGCAAACATCCTTAGCAGAAAGGCTTCTGTTTGTCTTCTCCCTATACAGTTCCCTTATTCCCGCTCCGCTGCAAAAACCCTCCCAAGAGCCTCTCTTGCCATAGCACAGGGGTCCGTTATCCCTCATGCGCCAATGCCCGATCTCCCCTGCCAAGCACCCCTTACCGCGATAGAGGCGTCCATCAAGAACAAGCCCTGCTCCCAAGCCTGTACCGAAGGTAAGGAAGATCATGGAGTCACACCCCTTGGCACTTCCCCAAAGCCATTCAGCCAAGGCACAGGCATTTGCATCGTTCTCCAGATAGGAAGGAATATTTGTCTGCTGCTGGAATAGCCGTACCACCGGAATATCATTCCACAAAGGAAGGTTGGGAGGCGATTGGATTATCCCCTCCTTACTGTCCAGAGGACCTCCACAACTTATTCCAAGAGCTTTGACCTTTTGCTTGTCAACCGTAAGCAGCAGTTGGTCAATAGATGCATAACATTCAGAGAGAACATCCTTAGGCTCTTTTCTTGTAATAAACTGTATCTTGCTGAGGATTTTACCCTCTTCATTTCCTAGGGAAACAGAAGTTTTTGTTCCCCCGATATCAACACCTATAAAGAGAATTTCTGCCATACCTACCCCTTTACAGAACCTGAGAGCAACCCTTGGATAAAGTATTTTCCGAGGAAGATATAGACGAACAGGGTTGGTAGTGCTGCAATAAGTGCTCCAGCCATCTGTACGTTCCATTCTATCACCTGGGTACCTGCAAGATTCTGCAGTGCTACGGTAATAGGCTGGATGGAAGGCCTTTGGGTAAGAACCACAGCAAAAAGGAAATCATTCCACACACTGGTAAACTGCCAGATGAGCACTACAACCATTGTAGGGAGTGAGATTGGTACCACTATATTGATAAAGACACCCCAAAGACGGAGACCATCCATCATGCCTGCTTCGATCAGTTCATCAGGAATCTTTGCATAATAGTTTCGGAACATAAGCGAAGAGATAGGCAGGCCATAGACGATGTGGGTCACTATCAGCCCACTAAGCTTCCCATAGAGCCGGACTGCATTCATGCTCCTCACCAGAGGGATGAGGATACTCTGGTATGGTATGAACATCCCAAATATGACCAGGGCAAAAAGAACATTCGAAAAATGGAACCTCACCTTGGCAAAGATGAACCCAATAACTGAACCGAACAAAATTGAAAAAAGACAGACTGGAATTACAAGCAGAAAACTATTTTTCATATTCTGTGATAGTTTGGAGAACGCTTCCTGGAAGCCCTCGAAACTTGGATTTTGTGCAGGCAACCACATTTCGCTGATGCGAACTTCGCTGAAGGGTTTGAGACTGTTATTCAATACAATATAGAGAGGAAACAGAAAACAGAGCACGGCTAATATGGCAAATGTATATTTTATGACTTTGTTTAAGGATCTGGTTTTCATCTATTTTCCTCCCTAAACGTTGAGTATAAGTATGGGACAATGACAAGTGCAACCAGCAGAAGCATCATTATCGATATGGCCGCACCCTCTGCATAGTGATTACCCCTAAAGGTTGTCTCAAACATGAACAGGCCGGGGAAGTCAGTGACAAAAGCTGGCCCTTTGCCAGTCATGGCATATGCCAAGTCAAAGATTTTCAGCGAAACGTGACCAAGTACAATCATTGCAGAAAAAGTAATCGGTTTTATGATGGGAAGAATCACTTTCCGAATTATCATGAACTCACCGGCACCATCAATCTGTGCTGACTCTATCAACTGATCAGGAATGCCACGAAGGCCGGCAAGAAACATTGCCATCGTATACCCCATATATTGCCAGGAAGCAGCTATTATTAGTGCGATAAGGGCAACATTGAACCCACCAATACTATAGGTTGAAGTAAACCATCCAAAATCTGCCTTGAACCCCATCATACGCAACAGCGAGTTCAAGCCTACCTCTGGACTAAAAATCCATCGCCACAACACACCGGTTACAACAAACGAAAGGGAGAGGGGAAACAGGTAGATGATTCGAAAAAAGGATTCACCCTTTAATTTGGAATACAGCAGGTAACTGAGTAAAAACCCTCCAACTATGCAGATGGCGATAAAGAATATGGTGAAGAAAAATGTATTGCGAAGATCTGTCTGGAACCGTTGTGAAGAAAAAAGCAACTTGTAGTTATCAAACCCTACCCAAGTCATATCGGGTAAGATCCCATTCCAGTCTGTAAAAGAGACCCTCAAGGACCAAATGATAAATCCATATATAAAGAGAAACAACAAAGCCAGCAGAGGGATTAGTATCATAACCGCCAGACGGACATCTTTTTTTGGACAGTACATAGTGCCTCTTTATCTTTCTAGGTGAGTGGTTGCGGGTCCCCCGCAACCACACGTGTCGAGTAAGAAATAGATACCCTAGTTCTTGGGTGCGTACCTATCGGATGCAGCCTGGAATTCCTTCATGGCCTTATCCACATTCAATTCTGTCGTGAACACACTCATGATGTCATTGATTCTCGTAAGCCAGGGCTCCGAGATGGCAGCACCGTGTGCAACGCTGGGCACAATGGCGTTGGTTGCAAAGTCATCCATGGCAGCATTGAGATATGCATCATACTTAGACCTGTCTCCATCGATCCTGGAAGGAATCGATCCCTTTATCGGGTTGAAGGCATCCTGGCCTTCCTTCGATGCGCAAAGTGCCAACCACTTGATCACATTGTCACGGTTGGGAGCATTTTTCGCAAGTCCGAAAGAGTCAGAGAGCATGATGAAATTACCTTTTGTCCCTGGAGCGGGAGCCCAATCCCAATCAAGCCCCTGCTTGAATCCCTGGGAATAGTAGTATCCGGCTGCCCAGTCACCCATGACGTTCATGGCTGCCTTGCCTTCGGCTACGTATCCAGCAGCATCCATGTTTGCAAGAGCTGCATGGTCGCGATTGGTATACGCCATCATCCTAGCATAGTCTGACAAAGCTTTTCTTACCTGAGAATCATTCCATGAAATTTTTCCATCCCAGAGAGCGCGATACTTCTCAGCACCGGTATTTGCCAGAATTACGCTTTCCAGAAGGTGCGTTTCAGTCCAGCTCTCATTATCACCAAGGGCAAGGGCAGGAATGCCATTAGCCTTGAAGACTTCGGCTACCTTGAAAAACTCTTCCAGGGTATTGGGAACTTTTAGATTGAACTTCTTGAAAAGGCTCGGGCTATACCACATCACATTCGAACGGTGGATGTTTACAGGAATGCTATAGACCTCTCCCTTATAAGAAATAATGTCAATTACATCAGAGGGAAACTTGTCCATCCACCCGTTCTCTTCAAGAATAAAGGTAACCGGCTCCATAAAGTCAGCTACAACCCAAGTGTCGATCAACTCATGTCCGGCGTGCACCTGGAATGCATCGGGTGGATTCCCTCCCTGCATTCGTGTTGCCAACACTGCCTTGGCATTGGTTCCTGCACCGCCCGCGACAGTAGCGTTGATGATTTCAATATCTGGATATTTCTTGTTGAACACATCCACCATTGCCTGTAACCCTTCGGCCTCACCACCAGCTGTCCACCAACTGAAGATTTCCAGCGAATTGCTCTTCGCCTTCGTTTCAGCTGCTCCTTGTGCGAACATCATGGTAGTCGCGGTGAGAAACACCAAAAAAGTAATCAAAATTCGTTTTCTCATAGTACAACTCCTTTGTTATTTTAACTTCTTACGAAGTCATTTTACTCTAACCAATAGTTTCTCCATCCTGTCGAGACTCAACACAGAGGCTCGAATAGTATGATAATTAACCTTCCATGAGTGGCTCATATGACTCCAGACAGGATTTCCGTCACGTTTGAGCAAGGCAAGCCATTCTCCCACCTCATGGTTAATCATCTTGTCGAATACGAACCTATGGACATTCTCGTAGACTTGCAGATACTTCTCATCTCCAGTAGCGAGGTATGCATCAAGCATCCCTATGAGGAATTCAGCCTGTTGCCAGAATTCCTTGCCATCATCATAGACGTGCTTCCCGTCAATCGAACCTTCCACATACACCCCGCCATACGTGTATTCCACCCCATAAGAAACTGCATGTGAGAGTAACTTTTCAAACATCGGATTGTATTCATCCGATTTTCTGTTCAATATCCGAAGGGCGTCACTGAGCAACCAGAAAAATTCCACATTATGGCCATAGGAGGTATTGTCCAACGCGTTGCTTTTCTGATTCTCGCCTTCTACAAATCGGTCCCATCCCCAGATGATGTCAAACTTGATCTGAGGAGCGACACTCCAATCACAGTAGAACTGAGGAATGCCTGTCTTGTGGACTGGATGCAGGATTCTTGTCGTGATCAGGAGAATTATTTCCTCAAGTTTCCTGCGATGGATATCCTCTCCACTACAGGCATAGAGGGCTGTGAAAGCTTCCATCAGATGCATATGGACATCGAGGGTCTTGCGGTCCCCTCCTTTGCTTCCTCCCTCACAGAGTTTCCAATCACGATCAAACATCTCCCAATACCCACCGTATGAGGTTTCACTCGCATATTTCTGTAGCAAGTCAAAGCACTTCACCGCATATTCGAGGCCTAGGGGATCGTCAAAGGCTTTTGTGTAGGTTGAGAGAGCATAGATGGCAAAACTCAAGCCATAGACAATCTTCTTGTCGATGAGCACTTCATTTTTCCGGTTGAATAACCAGTAAAATCCACCATATACGGGATCCCAGTAACAATCGATAGCAAAACGGACCCCTTTTTCTGCGAGGATCCTGCACTGCCCATCCGTATCGTGACCATGGGATGCTGCCAGCGAAAGCGAGTAAATGGTGCGCATGTGTGCAAGCAAGGATTTTTCATCAACGTGGGAATCTTTGCCTTCAGCATCCCACTGCGTAAGATATCCACCCCACTTCTCATCCCAACACCGGGTGACCCAAAACGGCAACAGCTCTTCCCTAAGATGATGCTCCATCTCTTGTTTCCATGCCAGAACTTGATTCTTAACCATCTATTCAGCTCCTTTTCTCCAACTCATTATACAGGCTAACCAAGAAATCACGATTGTCCGCACACGTGTATGAGACAGGACATCCCATACGGTTGAAGGTTTTCATAAACCTCAGATAGTATGCTGGATTGTCCATAGGAGGTTCTCCCTTGCTCCAGTCCCAAGTCTCCTGTTGCAGATCGACAACATTGATCTGACAATTGGTTATGGCATTCCCTTGTGGAATGGAAACGTTTCTCGCCATGGACAGGCCCTTCTCAAAGATCATTGGTGACATGACAGCCGACCCTATTGAAAGATAGACACCGCCTTCAAGGTTCGAGACACTACCTACAAAGGAGAGAAAGTCCCTCTCTGCAGTCCTCCCTACAATGGCTCCCCTATTCGCCTTATGGGTGTAAATTATGTCATGCCCGAACATCGGATGGCTGGTAAAGGGGATGCCTTGCGAAAAAGCTATGCATTGGGCACTGTATTCTGCAAAGGGGTGTGAAACTGAAAGGAATCCTGAAGGGATGTCCAAATATGTAAGCAATTCCAGGAGGTCGGCCGCACTGGAGCGTTCAGAAAGCGTTAAGTCTTCTTCTCCGTTCTCCAAAAGGGAGAGCAACCCCTTTCTTGAGGGAATCTCCAACCCACCACAGGCAATGAAGGACCCTATGGAAGAACCATAGCCCAGACCTTCATAGGAACCGACTGCAAGGGCCAGGTTTATGTAGAGACCGGTCTCTTCCAATGTTCCAAACATCCCCTTCGCTACATTGAGGCGGACATCCTCACTGCTTGCTCCCTGGAACGCAAACTCCCAGTCATGTATCACCGCTGCACCATTGGTTGCCAGGTGGGTAATCCATCCCTTTTCAGCCATCATCCCAAGCAACCTGCCCGCCCCATTCTTGATGGTATGAGCTCCAAAAGCACATATTACTGAAGCGTTCCTCTTGTTTGCCTCAAGTATCTGCTGGGCAATAATGGAGGTCTTCTCTTGCAGAGCGGAGGGGATGTTTCTGGTGTAGGAATGCGGATCAATGGAAGTTTCTTGGATACTAACTTTGTTCTCCCTTACAGATAGGGGGAAATAGGTCATTTTTTGGCGGTCAAATTTGCCATTCATACCTTACCCTCCCAACCAAGCAACTGAGCAAGTTCGCTGCTCCAGGAAAAATCGGGAATGAGATAGTCAGCCCCACCAAGGACCAACCTTTCACGCTTTGCCATGTTTGAGCCATACCTACGAACCTCATCACTGAGGACTCCAACAGAGAGCAGTCCATGCTTCTTTGCTTCGCGCATCTCCACTGGCCCATCACCGAAGACCACACAATCTTTGGCAAAAATGGGTGAGGAAGCTTCTATATCCGCTAGTATGCTCTTGATGACCAGTCGCTTGGGATCGTTATTCACATCACCTACAGACCCGAAAATCCTTCCTTCAAACAGGGAAGCATATCCAAGCAGATCGGCTTCCCTCCTCACATCCTCCACATCGGAACCACTTGCGAGATAGAGCCTGGTCCCGTTTGCCTGTAACAGCCTAAGGAAGGGGACAACATCCTTGAGGGTAACATCCTCTGCCTTCAGGCGACCAGTTTGTATAAGCTGTACTTTTTTTTCGACCATCTTCAAGAGTTTCTTGTTGTATATCGCTTTGTATTGTTCAGGAGACAGGACATCTTCGGCTTTGGCATATCCACCCTTGGCGACCAGATCAGCGAGATAATGCATCTGTACAATGGTCTGAATCCCTGTGGTCCTGTCGATAAAGGCCTTTGCCGTCTCTCGTATGGAAGCAAGTTCAGTAGCATCCAGACTATCATAGGCATCAGAGGCAATGGATGAGACCATGACCTCTGCCATGACAACTTCCCACCCTTCTCTCAAGGTTGAGATGGTACCATCATGATCGAATATAGCAACTTTCGGAAAGGAACTTTGTTTCTTATGCGCCGTAAGTATCTCAATGGGGGTATCTTTCCAGTAGCTGGCCAGCCGAACATCCTTGGCCGTCTTGGAGTTATAGCGCAAGTTGGTGTCCTTGGCCAAAGAGAGCACCTCTCCCCTGTTAGGATGACCGGTCTCATACAGTTTCTGAAGCGCAACGGCTGCACATAGGTTCCCAACATAGGCGGCCTCTGAAAGTGTTGCTGCATTGGCACTTGCGAAAGCAAGACCGGCAAAAAAGGCATCGCCCGCCCCCACAATGTCTATCTCACCTGTTATGTGTATCCCCTCAAGAGCTGTGATGGTTTTCCCATCATGTACGACAGCCCCATCTTCGCCTAATGTCATGACCACCGGCTTGTTCCAATGTTTGTTCAGCCAGGTAATGAGCGATGCATGATCGGGTGCCTTCTTTCCTGTCTGTTTGGAAAAAAGGGAGAGAGCTTCCTTGTCATTAAGCTTATGGATTGTTGACGGATACGCGTCGTTGAGTTTTCTGCAATCAGCGAACCAAAGGACCTTATCCTGATTACCCCTGATCAGGCTAGCAAACTGGAGTTGGAATTCCTTTGAGTGCAGGCCTTGGGGTACTTGCTCATTGATCAGTACAGCATCATAGCCTTCCAAATTTCTCTCAAGGGTCGTAAGTAATTTGGAAATATTCTTTGTATTCGGCATATTGAAATTACCACTGTCAAATCGGGGATGTTCCAATCCGTTTTCATACACTTTATGGTAGACATGAGTAGCCCAGTTCTCTTCCTGTCTCACCACAGCTTCGGTTCCAATTTCATGTTCCTGCAACAGGTCCAAAACCATGGAACCGAACCCATCGGTACCAACGATACCGTAGATATCAACCTTTCTCGATCCAAGAGTCTTGCAGTTCACTGCAACATTACAAGCACCCCCAAGCTCAGTCTTCGTGTTGAGAACTGAGTAGGTTTGCAGTCCGGTCTCTGCAGATACTTCGCCCCCGTCAGTGGATACCTGATAGTACAAATCCAGGCAGATATCCCCTACTATCGCTAGTGAAGGAGTCTTTTTTGCTAGAAAATATGCTGTAATATCCAAATGGGAACCACCTTGTTCTATAAAATGTAACCGCTTACATTTTTAGCTTAAGACATGACTATCCACTTGTCAATCAAATTCAATACATGTATATTCTACCACACAACAAGCACATAGCAAGCCAAGCCCGACCTTTTCCATGCAGAGACTAACCATTATTCCTACTCTGTGGGTGAAGAGTATTTCGTATCTCTTGTTGACAGGTCTTCTGGAATGCCGTATTTTTTGATTGGATGAAACATCAGCTCTGGAGCATCACACCATGAAACAAAAGACAATCGATGACATCGCCCTCGAAGCGGGGGTGTCAAAGGCCACCGTATCAAGGGTGCTCTCCCATCCTGAGGTAGTCAGCAAAAAAACAAGTCTCAAGGTCCTCACCGTCATGGAGAAATACTCATACATCCCAAACCATCTCGCCCAAGGACTTGCTGGAACAGCTACAAAAACCATTGGCGTGGTCATTGACGAACTGTCCAACTTCTTTTTCATTGAAATTGCTGAGGGCATTGATTTTGTTCTCGATTCCCAAGAATATTCCATGCTGATATCCAGTTCGCGTTGGGTTGAGCAACGGGAGACACGGCTTGTCAGCTCTCTGATTGGTAGCAGGGTTGACGGTGTCCTACTCGCCCCTGTCTCTGCACAACCGAAAGCGGTCGAACTCCTGCAGCGTGCGAACATTCCCTTCGTTCTCATAAATTGCATTCCAGAGGATAAGAACATCTCCTTTGTCTGTAGTGATAACCATGAAGGAGGAAGAATTGCTGCACAGTTCATCAACACACATCCAAGAGAGCAGACCATAGTGATAACAGGTTTCTCCCACCAGTCCATTGAACACCGCCTTGAGGGTTTTCATGATATGATCGATCCTCAGGTCAGTCTCAAGCACTACTCCCAGATAAAGACACAGGAAGAGGGATATGATCTTGTACCCCATTTGATTAGGGAGGATAGCATACAGAGGATTCCCACAACGCTCTTCGTCACCAATGACAACGTGGCCATAGGTATCATCAACCGATTGGTCGAACTCAAAATCCCAATTCCTGACCAAGTATCCATTCTTGGCTATGACAACATCCGCATAGCGAGCTCATGCAGAGTCCCTCTCACCACCATCTCTCAATCTTCTGTAGAGATGGGCAGGTTGGCAACAAAGATGCTACTCCATCTGATCAAGAACAAAGAGAAGCCAGAAGTTCTGAAACACCTCATAAAGCCAAAACTCATTTGTCGAGAATCTAGCGACTAACGGAATTACTATGGCTTACTGAGAAGAGGCATTTTGCGAAAGATAAAGACTATTCTCTACCCTTTCAACTGCTCCAAGAAAACATCCCCAGGCACAGCCTTGGAGAACAGGTATCCTTGATACTGGTTGCATCCGATTTGTTTGAGGAAACACAACTGCTCCTCAGTTTCCACCCCTTCGGCCACAACGGTGATGCTGAGATTCTTGGCAAGCATCATCACCGTCTTGTAGATGGTGATGGCATTGGAATCAGGATAGCTTGAGATAAAGGAGCGGTCAATCTTAATCTTATCCATAGAGAGCTCCAACAGATAGGAGAGGGAGGAGTATCCTGTGCCAAAGTCATCAATGGAGATCCCTACCCCAATCTGATGGAGCCTATCCATAAGCTTGTCAGCGGTTGCCAGGCTTTCCACAGCTGTTCTTTCAGTCAGTTCAACTGATAGCATGGAGGTTTCCACACCCTGTCGCTTCAGTTCATCTCCTAAGAAATCGATGATGAATTCGTTTGAAAACTCCTCAGCACTCAGATTGATTGCCAAGTTGAAGTTGGGCACTACAGTACGGAGAAATTCCTGGTTGGCTTTGAGGAACCCTACCGCCTCCCGAATCACGAACTTCCCCAACATTGAGGTCAGATGATTCTCTTCCATCAGGGGAATGAACTCATCGGGAGCTATACATCCCAACTCAGGATGTATCCATCGTATCAGAGCCTCTGCGCCAAGAATTTTTCCACTTTCGACATCTACATGCGCCTGGTAGTAGAGACTGGGAGAAGAGGATTCGAAAGCGTC
>WOYI010552939.1_pt1 | contig 14409 bp, 14 predicted proteins | sample 6423411 | NCBI WGS metagenome assembly WOYI01 (sample SAMN13441803, study PRJNA592873) | oil field metagenome | biome: oil field; feature: oil-well bore; material: oil-contaminated soil; isolation source: oil-contaminated soil from oil-well borehole | place: Germany: Wietze | collected 2016-10-18 ...
GCTGCCCTTGCGCGCATGGCGGGTGTTGAACCAGTGCCGGATCGTCACCCCCATCAGGAACACGAGGCTGGCGATGATCCAGTTGTTTTCGGTCGCGAAAGCAAGGGGATAGTGGTTCGACAGCATCATGAAGAGGACAGGCAGCGTCAGGTAGTTGTTGTGTGTCGACCGCAGCTTGGCGATCTTGCCGAACCTGGGATCGGGCACCCGCCCGGCAATGAGGTCGGCCACCACGACCTTCTGGTTCGGGATGATCACCATGAAGACATTGGCCGACATGATCGTCGCCGTGACGGCGCCGAGATGGAGTAGCGCCGCGCGGCCCGAGAAGACATGGGTGTAGAAGAAGGCGAGGCCGACGAGGACGAGATAGAGGAGCACCATCAGGACCGTCGGGCTTTCGCCGAGGGGCGACTTGCAGAGCATGTCGTAGACGAGCCAGCCGAGGCCGAGCGAGACGAGCGAGATCGCGATGGCCTGCCAGACCGGGATGTCGAGCACGTTCGGATCGACGAGATAGAGATCGGCGCCGAGATAGTAGACGAGGCAGAGAAGCGCGAAGCCCGAGGCCCAGGTCGCGTAGCTTTCCCATTTGAACCAGACGAGATCGTCCGGCATCCGCTCCGGCGCCACGAGGTATTTCTGGATATGGTAGAAGCCGCCGCCATGGACCTGCCACTCCTCGCCATCCGCGCCGGAGGCAAGGTCGCGGTCGCGGTGCAGCCCGAGATCGAGCGCGATGAAGTAGAAGCTGGAGCCGATCCAGGCGATGGCGGTGATCACGTGCAGCCAGCGGACCGCGAATTCCAGCCAATCGGCCAGGACGATGAAGTCGTACATGTCGCGCTCCTTGCGGCTTCGCTTCGCCTGACACGCTATACCGTAGCCCATCTTCCTGATAATTCTTCGAATATCTGAGAACTTTCAAGCATCGCCGAAGAATGACGCGGCGGGGGGCGGCGATGGCCTATGTGAACAACATCAAGATGTTCGTGCGGGTGTTCGAGCTCGGCTCGATGTCGGCCGCCGCGCGGGACCAGCGCACCTCGCCCGCCGTGGCCTCGGCGCGGATCGCGGAGCTGGAAAGGCATCTCGGCGTCCGGCTCTTCAACCGCACCACCCGGCGGTTGCAGCCGACGGAAAACGGCCGGCTTTTCTACGACGGCGCGCGCAAGGTGCTGGAGGCGATCGACGACGCGGAGGCGGCCGTCATGGCCTCTGCCCAGAACCTCAGGGGCACGGTCTTCGTGGCCGCGCCCCTTGGCGTCGGGCGGCGCTTCATCGCGCCGCATGTACCTGATTTCAAGGACGAATACCCGCAGATCGACGTGCGCCTCCGGCTCTCCGACCGCAAGATCGACGTGATCGGCGAGGGGCTCGACCTCGCCTTCCACCTCGGCATGCTGGAGGATTCGACGCTGAAGATGCGGCTCGTCGCGGACTGCCCGCGCATCCTGTGCGCGGCGCCCGCCTATGTCGCGCGGCGCGGCGATCCGGGCAATGGCGAGGCGCTGGTGAAGGACCGCCACGATTGCCTCAACCTGCGGTTTCCCGGCGCGACCGAGTTCCAGTGGACGCTGGTGACGCCGGAGGGGCCGAAGCGCTTCGAAGTGGCCGGCCCCTACGAGACCGACGACGGCGACGTGCTGACGGGATGGGCGCTCGACGGGCGGGGAATCGTCATGAAGCCGATCTTCGAGGTGGCGGATCACCTGCGCGACGGCCGGCTGGTGCCGGTCGTGCGCGACACGCCGCCATTGCCGGTGCAACTGTCCTGCCTGACCCAGCACCGGCGGCTGCGCGACCCGAAGATCCGGGTCTTCACCGATTTCATCGTGACGAAGATCCGCGTCGATCTGGTGCGGGCGATGGACGGCCTGACCCTGCCGGGCTGACGCTGCCGGCCGAGCAGCTCCGCAAGCCGGGCTGATACCTCGCGCTGTCAGCCGCCGGCCGCGTCGATCAGATGCCGGAGCCAGCGCGCGGCGAGCCAGCTTGCCGGCACGCCGAGCGGGACCGACACGGCCAGGGAGAGCAGGGGCGAGAGTGCCGGCAGCCCCAGCGCCTGTCCCATCAGGCCGAGCATGAAGAGATTGATCGCCACCGCCGCCGCGACGAACGGGTAGAGGAGAGCTCCGAGCTTCCAGAGCGGCCAGCGGCCCTCAGTGAGAGGTGCCGTCCTCGAAGGTGATCTTGTTCCAGACATTGTATTTCCCCGAGGGTTTCCGCATCGGCAGCCGCTTCACCTCTTCCAGCGTCTTCGCGTCGTAGACGATGACCGCGCCGTCGTCTTCCCAGACGGAAACCAGCGCGTAGGCCCCATCCTTGGTGAACTCGACATGGGCGACCGTCTTGCCGGGCGCGGGGCGAAGCGTCCGCACGATCTCGAGCGTTTCCTTGTCGATCACGTGCATCGCGTCCTTGTTCGGGCCGAAGAACACGTCGGCCCAGAAATAGGGCGAGGTATCGTGACTGCGCAGGAAGAAGCCCGGCCCCTCGGTGGGGATGGTCTTCACCACCTCCCAGGTGCCCATGTCGATGACGCTGAGCACCCCTTCGCGCAAGTGCGGCGCGGCCATTACCCGGCGCCCGTCGCGCATCCACGATATGCCGGAGCCGAGATGCGGCATGCCGGGCAGCGGCAACTCCGCCACCTCGCGGCCGACATCGAGGTTGACGACGACGCCCTTGTCGCCCTCGCGGTTGGTGCCGATGAGGTTGCGGTAGCCGGGATCGAAGAAGAAATCGTCGATCGGCGCCCCGATCACGATGCGGCGGCGGGCGAAGAGGCCTTTCTCGGCGGCGAGGCTTTCCTCCATCCCGGCCTCGTGGCTGTGGACGAAGCCCTCGTGGAAGGGGCCGGCGCCGGGGTCGGTCGCGATTTCCCAGATTTCCGGCACGTCCTTCAGGGCGAGGACGAAGCTCTTGCGGTCGGGCGCCTGATAGACGGCCGAGACGCGGGAGGGCGTGCCGTCGCGACCGGCGACGTCGAGAACCTTCGCGACGCTCAGGTCGTCGGTCGAGAGGAGCGTCAGGGTATTGGGCAGGTAGTTCGCGACGGCGAGCCATTTGCCGTCATGGCTCATCGCGATGTTGCGGGAGTTCAGCCCGGCGCGGACGCGGCCGACTTCGTGCAGCGACCAGATATCGTATTTCTGCACCCAGCCGTCGCGCGACATGATGAAGACATGGCGCCCGTCGGGAGAGAATTTCGGCCCGCCATGGACGGCGAAGGGGGTGGGGAAGCGGTCGAGCACCGCGAACGTGTCGCCGTCGAGGACACTGACATGGTGGTCGCCGGTTTCCACGACGAGGGTGATGTTCATCGGGTCGGCGGTGAAGACGGGCGCCGGGGCGGGGACGTAGTCCCCCCGCATCCCGCGGGTCGCGGCGATGTCGGCGGGCTGCCAGTCGGGCCGCTCGGCGAGGGGTTCGCCGATATAGGCGGCGAGCGCCGCGATCTCTTCCGCCGTCAGGTCGCCCGCGAAGGCGGGCATCTGCGTCGCCACCCGGCCCCCGGCGATGATCTCCTCCAGCGCCTCGCCCTTGATCCGGCCGAGCGCCTCGGGGATCAGCGCGGGTCCGGTCAGCCCAAGCCGGGTCTCGGCATGGCAGGAGGCGCAGTGATCCGAGAACAGGGCGACGGGGTCGGGCCCGGCGGTCGCGGGAGAGGCCAGAAGCGCGACGGCCGTTGCCAGTCCGCGCGCGGCGGCCCCCCACCCCCCTCCCCTCCCCACGCGGGGGAGGGGAGGCGCGGGGCATCGGCGGCTTGGGTCAGAAAAAGCGATGTGCCGGATCATGGCTCTTGCCCCGGAACGGGGTGACGGTCAGGCGGCCCGCCTCCTCAATCCCGATCTCTTCGTTGGAAAGGTAGCAGGCCGGATCCTCGGCCCAGGGATCGCCGGTGACCTGAAGCGCGCGGATGCGGGTATTGCCGCCGCAGACCGATTTGAAGGCGCAGGCGCCACAGCGCCCCTTCAGGGGGCGCGGCCGCTGGCGGAGCGTCGCCAGCATCGGGTCGGTGCCGGTCCAGAGCGCGGAGAAGGGCACCTCCTTCACCGAGCCGACGGTGTAGTCGGACCAGTAGGTATCGGGATGGACCTTGCCCTGCGGGTCGATGTTGGCGACCCCGAGGCCCGAGGAATTGCCGCCCCAGGCTTCGAGATGTGCGCGCAGATGCGCGACCTTTTCGGGCGCGAACCGCGCCTCGGCCCAGCGCAGGAACCAGACCGCGTCGGCGTCGTTGTTGCCGGTGACGATTTCCAGCGGCCGGCCGGCCTCGACGGCGTCCCAGGCGCGGGCGATGACGATGTCCATCGCCGCGCGGGTCCGGGCATGGGCGGTATCCTCGCCGCGGTTCTTGTCGCCGCGCCCGGCATAGACGAGGTGGGAGAGGTAGAACTTGTCAACCCCTTCCGCCTCGCAGAGGTCGAGCATGTCGGTGAGCGTATGGGCGTTGTCCTCGGTGATGGTGAAGCGCAGGCCGACCTTGATGCCCTTGGCCTTGCAGGCGCGAACCCCGGCCAGCGCCTCGTCGAAGGCGCCCTCGACGCCGCGGAACCAGTCGTTCACCGCGCCGATCCCGTCGAGCGAGATGCCGACGTAGTCGAAGCCGAGATCGGCGATCCGGTCGGCATGTTCGGCCACCCGCGTGCCGTTGGTCGAGAGGCTGAGATGGCGGAAGTCGAGCCCCCGCGCCCGTTCGGCCAGATCGAAGAAATCGAAGCGGCTGAGCGGTTCGCCCCCCGAAAGGATCAGCGCCGGGATGCGGAAGGCGGAGAGGTCGTCAAGGACGCCCACCGCCTGGTCGTGGCTGAGTTCGCCCGGAAACGGCACGTCGGCCGAGGTCGTGTAGCAGTGCCGGCACCTGAGGTTGCAGCGCCGGGTAAGGTTCCAGATCACCACCGGCTTGACCGGCCCCGAGCGGCGCCGGACCGGCGTCGGCCTGACGAGTTCGTGCATGTATTGCGTGAGGCGGAACATCGGTCAGCTTCCTTCTCTCAGCCGCAATCCGGTCTTTTTCAGGATGCGGGTGGAATAGAGGATGTCGCCGGCCCGGCAGGCATCGCCGAGCAGCGCCGCGATCTCTGTCCGTTTGGCCGCGACCTCTTTCCGGTCGTGGCCGTGGATCATCGCGAAGAGGTTGTAGGGCCAGTCGGGCAGCGCGCGCGGGCGCAGATAGGCGTGGCTGACAAAGTCGAGCGCGCCGACGCGGGTGCCGAGCGCCTCGGCTTTTGCGTCGTCCACGTCCCAGACGCTCATGCCGTTCGCCGTGACGCCGAGCGCGTAGTGGTTGGGCGCGAGCGCGATGCGCCGGATCACGCCGCGCGCCTGCATCGCTTGCAGCCGCTCGATCACCTCGGCCTCGGTCAGGCCGAGCCAGCCGGCGACCTCGCCATAGGGCTCGGGCGTCAGCGGCAGGCCGCCTTGCGTGGCGTTGATGAGGTGCCGGTCGGTCGCGTCGATCGTCATGCTTTCACCCGGAAGCCGATGAAGAATTCCTTCAGTTTCGGGAAGCGCAGGACCGACAGTCCGGTTTCGGCCTCGATCGCGCGCGCCACCTTCTCGATCCCCTCCGGCCGGTCGGTGGCAAGCACGAACCACATGTTGAGCCGGTGGGCGCGTTCATAATTGTGCGCGACCTCGGGATGGGCATTGACCAAAGTCACGACCGCGTCGAAACGGTCCGCCGGCACCGCCATCGCGCAAAGGCAGAACGCCCCGCCCATCGCCTCGGCGTCGAAGAAGGGGCCGAAGCGGGTGATGACGCCTTCCTCGCGCAGGTTCCGCACCCGGGCGATCAGCTCCTCCTCGCCGAGGCCGAGCGCCTTGCCGGCTTCGGCGAAGGGGTGGGGGGCGAGCGGGAAGCCGTCCTGGAGCGCGTTGAGGATCGCCCGGTCGGTCGCGTCGAGCGCATCGGGGGGAAGCGCCGCGCGTCTCATGCCGCGTCCGCCTTCAGAAGCGCGCCGGTCTGCTTGAAGCAGCAGAGCGAGAAGAGCGCCCGGTGCCGGGCGCCGGCAAGTTCGGGAAGGGCGGCGGCCTCGGCGAGGATGCCGTCCGCCTCGGTCCGGCTTCGCGCATGGATCATCGAATAGAGCGGGAAGTCCCAGAGGCCGGGAACCGTGCGCCGCTGATAGCAGAGCGTCACGCCGCAGAGCCGCGCGAGCGCCCGGCCGGCGGCCTCGATCCGGTCGTCGGGCAGGTCCCAAACCACCATCGCGTTGGCCGCCCAGCCGATGGCGCGGTGGCGGACGATGACGCCGACGCGGGTGAGGATGCCGGCGCCGGAGAGGGCCGCGATGCGGGCGATGACCTCGGCTTCGGGCCGGTCAAGCCGTGCGGCGATGGCGGCGAAGGGACGGGCGACGAGCGGCAGGCCCTCGGTCAGCGTCTGGAGGATCGGACGGTCCGCAGGCTCCAGCACCGCGGGGCGGGCGGCGCGCGCCTCGGGCATCGCGTCCCGCGCCTCGGCGTCGAGGCGGAAGCCGAGGTCGATGTTGAAGGGCCGCACCAGCCGGAGGTCGAGCACGCGGAGCCCGGCCGTGGACGCGATCCGGTGGAGCGCTGCGGCAAGCGCGGCGGTATCGGGCGCGGTGGCGACGAACCAGAGGTTCCAGTCATCCTCGCGCAGGTAGGAGTGGTTGACGCCCGGCTCGGCCCCGACGATCCCGGCGACCTCCTCGATCCGCGCCTCGGGCACCGCCATCGCGGCCAGCGTCGAGGCGCCGGCGGTGTTCGGCCGCACCGTGGCGCCGACCCGGGCGATCATGCCGCGCGCCCGCAGGCTGTCGAGCCGGTGGAGAACCTCCGCCTCGGCGATGCCCAGCGCCGCGCCGATCTCCGCGAAGGGCCGGGGCACCAGCGGCAGGTCGCGCTGGAATTCGTCCAGAAGGCGGCGGTCGCTGGGGTCGAGACGGTCGAACATGGTCAGAGCCCCGTCCGGTGGGCGCGGGCGGTGAAGAAGATGCCGGAAGGGCTTTCGGCGGCGATCTCGCCCGTGACCTTGTAGCTGCGGGTGTCGTAGATCATCACCCGGCCCGCGTCGCGGGCGGAGATCCAGACCTCCGCGCCGCGGGGCGCGAATTCCATGTGGAGGACGGCGGCGCCGGGGGTCAGGGTCTTGACCACCTCATGGGTGCGGCTGTCCACCACCTGCACGGTGTCGTTGAGGGGCGTGGCGAAGTTCACCCAGACATAGGGCGAGGCGGGCTGGGCGATGATGAAGACCGGCTGGCCGTGAACGGGCGTCCGCGCGACCTCCTCAAGGCTCGTGCGGTCGACCCAGAGAAGCTCGTGCCGGCCGATGGCGGGCAGGACATATTGCCCTTCGGTAAAGGCCCAGCCCTGAAGATGCGGCATCTTGTAGACCGGCAGGTCGTCCTCGGTCTTGCCGTAGTCCTTGAGGAACCGCACAGGCCGGGGCGTCGCGTCCCAGAGGTCGATCGCGGTCACGCCCTTTTCGCCGAAAAGCCCGATGAGGTAGGTGTGGGCGTCGTCCGTCAGGACCGCGTCGAAGGGATTGGCGCCGACATCGCCGAGCTTGGTCAGCACCATCTCCGGCCCCGAGAAATCCGCCATCCAGGCTTCGCCGGTGTCCCAGGTCGACCAGACGAAGCGCCGGCCGGGCGCATCGACAAGGCCGATGGTCTTGGCGTTCAGCGGGATGTCGGCGACCGGATCGAGCGTCTCGGCGTCGAAGACCTTCACGCCGCCGGGTTCGTAATTGGATACGGCGATCAGCTTGCCGTCGTCGGAGATTGCCCCGCCGATGGAATTGCCGGCCTGCATGATGCGCCTGGCGATGGTCCGGGTCAGCATGTCGACCTTGGTCAGCCCGCCATCGCGGCCGAAGACATAGGCGAAGCGTTCGTCGGGGCTGTAGGTCAGCGAGGCGTGGCTGAGGTCCCCCAGCCCCTCGATCCGGCCAAGGGCGGCGTGGTCGGAGCGGTCGATGACCAGAAGCGACCCGGTCGCGCGTTCGACCACCAGCCCGAGATCGCCGGTGGCGCAGCAGGGCTCCTCGGCGAGGAGAGGGGTGGCGGTGGCCAGGAGGAGGGCGGCGAGGAGGGCTTTCATTCGGGTCGTCCTTTCAGATAGTCCGCGATCCAGAGCGCCTCTTCCTCGGACAGCACCGGCCGCCAGCGCGGCATCGCGGTGCCGGGCACGCCGTCGAGGATGATCGTGGCGAGGCCCTGCGGTTCGGCATGGGCGAGAACGTCGGGCGTCAGGGCCGAGCCGAGACCGCCCTTCATCGTCAGCCCGTGGCACGAGCCGCAATCCTGGATCACCATGTGTTCGAGCCGCGCCGCCCGCTCGGGGCTGACCTCGGCCATGGCCGGCAGGCTCAGCGCGAGAAGGGCCGCGAGGCTACGCATAGGCCGCCATCCCCGCGCCCTCGCAAGTCAGCGCATCGGCAAGCGCCACCTGATCGTGGAGCGACACGACATGACCGATGACGAAGAGCACCGGCGCCTCGGGGGGCGCGGTCGCGATGTCGGCGGCGATGCTTCCGAGCGTCGAGACGATGCGCGCCTCGCGCGGCGTCGTGGCGGCGGAGACGGCCATCACCGGCAGCGCCGCCGGCAGTCCGTGGCGCATGAGCTGAAAGGCGATCTCGGCGATGTTCGCCGCGCCCATGTAGACGACGAGCGTCGTCTGCTCGCTCGCGAGCGAGGCCCAGTCGAGGTCGAGCCGGGCATCCTTCGCGCGGTGGCCGGTGACGTAGCGCACCCCGGTGGCAAGGCCGCGATGGGTCAGCGGCACGCCGGTCGCGGCGGCCGCCCCTTGCGCGGCGGTGATGCCGGGCACATAGGCCACGGCGATACCGGCACCGCGCAGGACCTCGGCCTCTTCCGAGCCGCGCCCGAAGATCATGGGATCGCCGCCCTTCAGCCGCACGACCGCGAGACCGTCGCGCGCGAGGTCCACCAGAAGCGCGTTGATGCCGTCCTGCGGCACCTTGTGGCGCCCGGCCATCTTGCCGACATCAATGCGGCGCGTCCCCTCGGGGATCAGCGCCATGATCTCGTCCGAGACGAGCCGGTCAAAGACCACCACATCGGCTTCGCGGAGGAGCCGGAGCGCCTTGAGCGTCAGAAGCTCGGGGTCACCGGGTCCGGCGCCGACGAGGAAGACTTTGCCTGTCGTGAGGTCTTTCATGATCGCCTCTCGTTCGCGGATCGGAAAGGGGGGGGCGGAGGGAGGGCCGACGAACCCCCTCCGCCCCGGCTCCTCGAAGGCGTCAGTAGACGTCTTCGCGGGTGTTCAGGACGTTGAACTTGCCGGTCGGCGTCACAAGGCGCGGATCCTTGATCACCTTCTTGAGTTCCAGCGTCTTGTCGTCGACGACGACGATGGCGCTTTCCTGTTCCTTGCCGTTCCAGACCGAGAACCAGACCTCGGTGCCTTCCTTGTTGAATTCAGGCTGCACCACGCGCGGCTGGCCTTCCGCGATCCCGGCCCATTCGCCGATCGGCAGCGTCGTGAATTCCGGATCGGCATCGGCGGTCATCGCCGAGATGGTGAAGGCTGCGACCGAAGCCGAGGTTTCCGCGTCCGGGTTCAGGGGCGCATCGACGTAGAGGTGATCGGAGTTCGGATGGGTCTTGATGAACAGGGACCCGCCGCCGAGGCCGTAGAAGCCGTCGACGACCTTCCAGGCCTGATCGGGATGGCCTTCGGGATCGGTGCCGATCAGCGTCACCGTCTCGTCCCCGAGGTGCGAGGTCGCCCAGACCGGGCCGAAGACCGGGTGGGTGAAGTTCGCCCCCCGTCCCGGATGCGGCGTCTGCCCTCCGGTCTCGATCAGCGCGGTCAGCTTGTCTTCCTTGGTGTCGACGACCGCGACCTTGCCGCGCGCGTTCGCCGCCACGAGGAAGTAGCGCTTGGTCGAATCGAAGCCGCCGTCATGCAGGAACCGCTCCGCCTCGATCTCCGTCACCTTGAGGTTCTTGAGGTCGGTGTAGTCGACGAAGAGGATCTTGCCGGTCTCCTTCACGTTCACAATGAACTCGGGCTTGAAATGCGACGCCACGATGGAGGCGACGCGCGGCTCGGGGTGGTAGGTCTGTTCGTCGTAGATCATCCCGCGCGTCGACATGATCTTGAGCGGCTCCAGCGTGTCGCCGTCCATGATCACGTATTGCGGCGGCCAGTAGGCGCCGGCGATGGCAAACTTGTCCTCGTAGCCCTCGAACTTGGAGGTCTCGACCGAGCGCGCCTCGATGCCGATCTTCAGCGAGGCGACCGTGGCGGGCACCTCCATCCAGAGGTCGATCATGTTGACGAGACCGTCGCGGCCGATGACGAAGAGGTAGCGCCCCGAGGCCGAGATGCGGCTGATATGGACCGCGTAGCCGGTGTCGATCACCGCCTTGATCTCGTAGGTGCCGCCGTCGATGAGGGCCACCTGGCCCGCGTCGCGCAAGGTCACCGACATCAGGTTGTCGATGTCGATGTCGTTCATCTTCTCTTTCGGCCGGTCCTCGGGCGCCACGACGACCTTCCAGCTTTCGCGCATTTCCGGCATGCCCCATTCCGGCGGTGCCGGCGGTTCGAGCAGGAGATAGCGCGCCATCAGGTCCACGTCTTCCTCGGAAAGTTCGCCCGACGTGCCCCAGTTCGGCATCCCGGCCGGGGAGCCGTAGGTGATGAAGCTCTGCAGATAGTCATAGCCGTTCTCGCGCGTGATGTCGGTCGTGAGCGGCTTGCCGGTGGCACCCTTGCGCAGGACGCCGTGGCAGCCGGCGCAGCGCTCGAAATAGATCTGCGTGCCCTTCTGGAATTCCTCCTGCGTCATGACCGGATCGTCGGGCTTTCGGCCGGGAATCTCGACCTTGAGCTGGCCGAGCGTGGTCATCGACGGTTCATAGGCGGCGGCAGGGCCGTCGGCATGATCCTCGGGCTTTTCCTGGGCAAGCGCGGGACCCGCGATCAGGGCAAGCGTCAGCGCGGCGCTGCCCAGCAGCACCCTCCTGGCGCGGTTGGCTCGGGATGTCATGTGTGTTCTCCGTTCCGCTGGTGAGGCTGCGGCGACCTTGCGCCAACGCGGCGACCCGCTCCTTGACTTTCGTTAAGGCGGCGGGCCGGGTCGCGAGAGAGGGTCCGCAGAGTTTCCAGGACCCATCGTCATGCGCCTTCTCGGCCCGTTCCTCGTCTTGCTTTCGCTTCTCGCGGCCCCGACCGTCGCCGGGGGCGCCGGAATCGCGCCCGACGCGATCGCGCCGGCGGTCCCCGACGCGGCGCTGGCCGCCGGGATCTTCGGCGGCGAGGGGCTTTCCGTGACGCGCGAGGAGGCGGGCGTGCCGGGATGGACGGTCCGGCGCGACGGAACCGTCATCGGCCATATCGGCTCGACCTGGGAAATCGCGGGGTCGGTCGGCTATTCGGGGCGGCCGCTCGATGTGCTGGTCGGGATTTCGACCGATGCGCGGATCGCCGGTGCGCGGCTGATGCAGCATAACGAGCCGGTGCTGACGCTCGGCATATCTGACGCGGACATCGCCGCCTATGTGAACGGTTTCGCCGGCTACGACCTGACCGCGCCGCGCGACGTGTCGCTCGCCGCGATGCCGGGGCTGCCCGACGTGATCTCGCGCGCGACCGTCTCGACCGGGGTGATCCGCGACGGCATCCTGAGAACCGCCCGCACGCTCGCCATCGGGCGCGGCATCCTCGCCGAGGGCGGCGGGATCGACCGGCTGTCCTTCACCCCCGCGGACTGGGCCGCCCTCGTGCGGGCCGGCGCTCTGGCCGAAACCCGCGTCAGCCTCGGCGAAGCCGCCGCCGCGCTGGCCGGCGCCAAGGTGCCGGTGCCGGCGGGCGAGGGCGATTTCCTGCATCTGTGGACCGGACTCATCGACCCGCCCTCGGTCGGGCAGAACCTGCTCGGCCAGCAGGCCTTCACTTCCGCAATCGGCGCGATGGGCGCGGGCGAGAGCGGGCTGATCGTGATCTCGTCAGGGCTTCAGTCGCATCGCGGCACCGACTGGCGGAAGTCCGGCGTCTTCGATCGCGTGACGATCGTGCAGGGCGAGACCCGCCACCGGCCGGACGAGGCGAGCTATCAGATGGTGAAGAAACTAGCCATCGACGGCGCGCCGCCGGTGAAGGAGATCAGCCTTTTCCGCCTGCCCGCCGCCATCGACCCCTTGTTGCCCTTCCGCGTCGAGGTCACGGCGACGCGGCCCACCGACAGCGGCGAGGTGGCGATGACCATCGCCGCCGATTACCGCCTGCCCGAGGCCTACCGGCTGGCCCCGCCGCCGGAACCGGCGCCGCTCTGGCGCGAGATCTGGGCCGAAAAACGGATGGAGACCGGCATCGTCGCGGCGATGCTGGCGGTGCTGACGCTGATTCTCTTCGCGCAGGAATGGATCACGCGGCGGCCGAGGCTCTGGCTTCTCGGCCGGGTCGGGTTCCTCTCGGTGACGCTCTTGGTCCTCGGCTGGGGGCTGAACGGCCAGCTCTCGGTGGTGCAGGTCGTGGCGTTCCTGCATTCCCTGCTGACGGGGTTTCGGTGGGAGACTTTCCTGATCGAGCCGGTGATCTTCCTCCTCTGGTCCTTCACCGCGCTTGGCATGCTCTTCTGGGGGCGCGGGGTCTATTGCGGCTGGCTTTGCCCGTTCGGGGCCTTGCAGGAGTTGACGAACCTCGCCGCCCGCCGGCTCGGGCTGACACAGGTCGCGGTGCCGCAGGCGCTGCACGAACGGCTCTGGGTGATCAAGTACACGCTTTTCATGGCGATCCTCGCGCTCTCCTTCTACTCGATGCACGATGCGCTGGTGCTGGCGGAAGCCGAGCCCTTCAAGACCGCGATCTCGCTTCGGATGATGCGGGCCTGGCCGTTCGTGGCCTTCGTCCTGATCCTCATCGGTCCCGGGCTTTTCATCGAGCGGTTCTTCTGCCGCTACCTCTGCCCCCTCGGCGCCGGCATCGCCATACCGGCCAAGCTGAAGATATTCGACTGGCTGAAGCGGCGCCCGCAATGCGGCCGCGAATGCCGGCTGTGCGAGACGAAATGCACGGTCGGCGCCATCGACCCCCTGGGCCGGATCAACGCCAACGAATGCGTCCTTTGCCTGCGCTGCCAGGTCATCATGAACGATCCCGGCACCTGCCCGGTCCTGAAACGCCGCGCCCGTGCGGGCGAGGGAGCATCCTGATGGCGCTGCTCACCCGGCTTTTCGGCGAGGGCTTCCGCGTCTTCTTCCTTGCCGCCGGTGTTTTCGCGCTGCTCGCCATCGGTCTCTGGACACTCTGGCTTACCGCGCGCATCGACCTGCCGACGGCGGCACCTGCGATCCAATGGCACGCGCATGAGATGATCTTCGGCTATGGCGGCGCAACGCTCGCCGGGTTCTTCCTGACGGCGGTGCCGAACTGGACCGGGGCGAAGGCCGCACGGCACATCTTCATCACCGCCGCCGCCCTGATCTGGCTCGCCGGGCGAATCGCCGTGCTTTGGTCCGGCGTGCTGCCCGCCGTCCTCGTGGCCGGGATCGACCTTGCCTTCCTGCCCGTTCTCTGCGCGAAGATCGCCACACAGCTGATCCGCCGGCCGAAGCCGCAGAACATGATGTTCCTCGGTCTGCTCATGATCCTCCTTACCGCGAACCTCTTCGTTCATCTCGAATGGGCCGGATTCACCGCCGATACCGTATCGCGCGGGCTTTACGCCGGGCTTTACGGACTTGTCGCGATGATCGCGGTCCTTGGCGGACGGATCACGCCGGCCTTTACCCGCAACGCGATGACCCGGGCCGGGCGGACGAGCGGCCTGCCCCGCTCCTTCGGCCCGCTCGACGGCCTCGGTGTCGCCGCCGCCATCGCGTTGCCGCTTGCCACGCTCGCCCACCTGCCCGCGCCGATGGTCGGGGCGATAGCGCTTCTGGCCGGGACGGTGCAGATCTCCCGCCTCGCCTTCTGGCGGACACGCTTCACGCTCGGCCAGCCGATTCTCTGGTCGCTGCACCTTTCCTTCGGGCTGATCGGGCTTGGTCTTGTCCTCACCGGTCTGGCCGCGTTCGGATCGGGCACGGCCATCGCGGCGCTGCATCTCACCGCGATCGGCGGCGTCGGCGGCATGACCCTGGCCGTCATGTCGCGTGCGAGCCTTGGCCATACCGGGCGGCCACTGGTCGCACCAATCCCGGTCGCGCTGGCCTATGTGCTCCTGCCGCTCGCCGCCGCCTTCCGCTGGGCGGCCTCCACCTGGCCCGGCCTCTACCTGCCCGCGACGCTGACCGCCGGGCTTCTCTGGTTGCTCGCCTTCACCCTCTACCTCGTGGCGTTCTGGCCCGTCTTTCTCGGTCCGCGCCTCACCCAGTCCGCGGAGTAAGTCATGAACCGCCGCCGCTTCCTCACCATCGCCGCGGCCGCTCTCGCCGCCCCCGCGTTTGCCGCCCCCGC
>WOYI010484547.1_pt1 | contig 14408 bp, 14 predicted proteins | sample 6423411 | NCBI WGS metagenome assembly WOYI01 (sample SAMN13441803, study PRJNA592873) | oil field metagenome | biome: oil field; feature: oil-well bore; material: oil-contaminated soil; isolation source: oil-contaminated soil from oil-well borehole | place: Germany: Wietze | collected 2016-10-18 ...
TCATATGCTACATAGAATCTGGAAAAAAACAGTAATTTTATATGTGGATCAACATGTCTTGGTTACAGGACACCAGAAAACAAGGGTTATTGAGTTTGATGGTCGAAGTTGGTATACAAAGGAACCAGCAATATGCTATTTCTACTCTGATTTCTGGTTTAACATCATCGGTATGATTAAAAAAGATGGTATTCATTTCTATTGCAATTTAGCATCGCCCTATCTATACGATGAAGAAGCAATCAAATATATCGATTATGATTTGGATATTAAAGTATTTCCTAACCATACCTATATGATACTAGATGAAAAAGAATATAAAATCCATATGAATAAGATGGATTATCCAGATGATATCAAAAAAATTATTGAAGACCAGTTTCAAATTTTGTTGAATCGCATCAAAAATAGAGAAGCACCTTTCGATGAATCAGATATTCATTCATATTATGATCAATACAAGCGCTTGACTAAAAAATAAAGATAAATCGTCTTTATTTTTTTCATGAAAAATCATATTTTCCCATCATCGGGTATGAATTTTTTTTGATTTTCTGTAGTGATAACATAGCAATTATCCAATTTTTAAGTTCTATCTAGTTTTATGATGAATATGTATGTATAAAAAGAAAAAAAGTGAAAGATTTTCTTCACTTTTGTATCATCATCATGTCTTGTCATACGGAGTTTTACTCTATTTCGGATGGAGTTGCTTTTTGTAGAAAGAAAATAGTATGAATTTTGAGGAGATTGCTCTACTAATTCTATACATATGACATCATTACCCACAGTTTAAAATCATACCGATTCAATTTATTCTGGAAATCCAAGTTCTCTTTCGCTTCCTGATCCTTTTAATATAATCTTCTCAATATTATCATCAACAGTTACCGTTATAGTTCCTAATCCCTTAGGACTTTCTAGTATTTTAACTCCCCACCTTGCGCCAATATACAAAATCCCGTCAGTGTAATCGTATACTGCACTTTTAAAATCTAAAACACCTGATATTGTAGTAAATGATATCTCTAGTTCATTATCAACAACTTCGTATAATCAACTATATATGGATCCGGCTTTTCACAAAGAATATTTATCGACTTTTTTCGTTTTCTTCAGCTAACTTTTTATCAACGATAAGTCTTGCTCTTTCATCTTTTAGGACATCATTCTTCCTTGGATACGTATCTTGTACGCTTGATTCGCCTTTAGCTTTATACACCTTAATCCAGCTACCTAAAATGGTTGGATCTGGTAACTCTAAATCTAGTGAGACTGCTCCTAAAGCTTCCTTATTCTCTAGTACTCTTGATATCGCTAAAAGTTTTGTATCCTTGTCATACACGATTTTTTCACGATTCAAAAATATCTCTGATCCAAACTTCTTGTAGCGGTTGATTAAGTATTTTAAATTGCTAATATCATAGTTGCCGTTCTCTTCAGAAATGTGCGAAAGTGATTCTCCGCTTAACACATAATCTTGATACATCTTTAAGCTATCTTCAAATGTTAATCCCATACAAAAAAGACTCCTTCGTTTAAGATTAGGTATCATTGTGATACCTTCTCTCCAACTTTTTGGAGTCATTTCATTCTGATATGGAGCGGGCGAGGGGAATCGGACCCCCATCTTATGCATGGCAAGCATATATAATAACCATTATACGACGCCCACGCTTCACTTGCCTTATTATGATAGCAAATAATTACTATCTTGTCAAGCATTTGTCGCTTGATAATTCCTGTGTTTAACAGTCTAGCTTGTATTTAAAATCTAATGACCTATGCTATAATAAAAATGGAGTGATGACATGAAAAAATACGCATGGTTGATTTACATTGTTAGCTGTTTCATCATCGGTTTTGTTTTTACATATTTGGTTTATATAGGGCTATGGGCACGTTTGATTGATGGCTTTAGAGACGTACCAATTTGGCTTTATTTTATAGGGGCGATTTTCGTGTTCTATATGACACTCACATTACACGAGTTTGGGCATATCATAGCGTTCAAAGTACAAGGGATTCACATTCGCGCATTGTACTTAACCATTTTTGTTTTTTATAAAGATGAAAAGGGTTGGCATTTTACGATAAGACCCAAGTTATGGATATTGTTTGGCGGATTGGTCGTTCCAGATTTACCACAGGTAAAAAACGATAAAGATATGAAGTATGTCAGCACCGCATTTTCTAAATCACTCATGACAGCACCAATCGTTACGATTTCAGTGATGGGTTTGATGATTTTGGTTTTCTTTATCGTTTGGCTTTTTGGGTCGGGTTCTTTTGGCTTCGGTTTATTAACAATATCAATGATTTATACTGTCATATTGAGCAGCATTTATATCTATACATTCAAATTAAACACAAAAAATATTTATGGCGACTTAGTGGCCTATCGAAAGATGAAAGAAGACCCGTTTTTTCAATTCACTGAAATATACCAGTATCAATCATTTTCACTTTCGGTTGATCGCGAAAATAAATATTTCTATGAGAAAGCCTGTCAATTATTGACTGATGTACCTAGATTCAAGCATGACATATTTATCATTGTCACAATCATGGCATACCTAGAAGGTGTCATTCATCTTCAACAACCCATATCCGCGGATATCGATGCAAAATTATCTAAACTGCCAATCAACCAGTTTACCAAATCAGTTGAAGGGTTAACGCTTGTGTATGAATTGGCTGAATACTATTATTGCCGAGGACTTGTCGAAAAGGCTTATCACCTTGTTAATCAGGCAAAACACCATGCTGGAAAGCATGTACCTATGGCATTAAAAAACTATATGCTTAAAAGGGCTGAACATGTTATGCATATCACATATCATGATGATTTTTTGGCTGATAAAAAAAATATTTATATCGGTCAAGCATGGCTTTTTGAGCCAATTTCTGATCCATACGATGATTTAATCAAACAACATGAAAAACTACCGTTTCAAGTTTATGTATGCGAAATGCCACCGGAAAAAGAAAAAATGTCTAGTGCAAACTAGACATGATTACTTTTGACTGGTGCCTCTAGTGAGAATCGAACTTACAATTCAGCCTTACCATGGCTGCGTTTTACCATTAAACTATAGAGGCGAATGCGCAATAACAATTATAAATGATTGTTGAGAAAATGTCAATTTAAAACAGCATTGAAACCACATGATGACATCCGTTGAAAGAGGGTTTTAATATGGCGAAATCGAAAGTCCAAAAAAAGATTGAAAAATATAAAAATACGACCACAACAAAAATCATTGGCGCACTTGTCATCCTGCTGGTTGCTATGTTTATATATATTTATAACAGTACTGGAGATATCACACATCTAGACAGTGCAGAACAAAACCCTGAAACGGGTAATTACTATTATCATGAAGCAGATTTAGGAACTTATTATTATCAGGCCAATGACCTTGCGGGTGCACAGCTTAAATCACAACTACATGTGATCATTACCAATGGTTTTGTCGGTATCAATTATGGTGATGTACGATATTTATTAGAAGCATCTGACAAGGATCAAACCGATGATACTAAATTATGGAATATATATAATGGTGATTTAGTGGATGCTTCATGGGATGCTGGCGTGAGCTGGTCGAGAGAACATGTTTGGCCAAATTCGCGATTAGGTACTGATCCTGTGGATAATAGTGACATCAACCAGGCAAGTGATGCTCATAATCTGCGGTCAATTACACCAGCGACTAACTCATCAAGGCTTAATCGATTCTATAGCGATGGTAGTGGCGAAGCAACGACAACGGATGATGGTGGATATTATCCTGGTGATGACCATCGAGGGGATGTAGCAAGAATCTTATTCTATATGGCAACGATGTATGATTTCCTGACATTAACGGATGATATGGATTTATTGGATGTCGATTCGAATGAATCTTATTTAACGACAGGAACGTACATGGGTAAGTTATCATTGCTACTTGATTGGCATAGAGAAGATCCTGTTTCGGCATTTGAAATTGAAAGAAATAATATCATTTATCAAACGCAAGCCAACCGCAATCCATTCATCGACCATCCCGAATATGTGCATCTAATTTGGGAAAACTTGACGATTGGTGAACTGCTGGAACCGGAGACGAGTAACGCTCAAACCGCTATTAGCGGTATATGGAAGGAGTCATCGTTCATATGGATGAATATCGTTTAACAAAAGGACATTACATTATTTGTGATCCAGGCTATGTGATTATGAAAAACAAAGAAGGAGACCATTTAATCCAGAAATTAATCAAGCAGTTTTACAAAAACATGAACAAATTTCATCGTTTCAAGTTTCAAGGTGTGGTGATTTATGTATTTAGAAGTGAAGGTGGAGATGGTATTTTTGATGGTGTTGGCACTGATTCAGGATTAATTGCTATCATTGAGACAGATCAATTGAAAGGGGATATTCGCTTTAAACAAGACTACAGCAAGGGGAAAATCATTGCGTTTGAGGTGAATGAACCGATCATCGCACAAGTTGAACATTTCGACTTGAAACTATCAAATGGTATTCGTATCCATACTGTATAGAAAGCTGATATCATCTATCAGTTTTCTTTTTTTAAATGTCAATTTATTTAAAAAATTATGTTATCATTGTACGTGTTAGAAGGTGTGCATCGATGCGTTATATCATGCTAATAATCAAACCATATTGGCGAAAATTAACGGTCAGTTTATCGTTCAAATCAATCGGAGCGCTAGCTGATCTTCTTTTGCCGTGGATTATTGCTTATATGATCGACACGCAAATTCCTGCTTTAGATGCCGATTTTCCAAACATTTGGCCGCTTTATCAATCTGGTATCATCATGGTTGTGGTTGCTGGGTTAGGTGTTTACTTCAATATTTCTGCGAACAGAAAGGCGGAACGAATAGCTGCTGATGCTGTCAAGCAATTAAGACATGACCTTTTTGGTAAAATCGTCAGTTTATCAGCTCGACAGGTGGATCAATTGACTAGACCATCATTAATATCGCGAATGACGACCGATACTTATCACATGTATACTGCATCTGCTGGTATGCAACGCTTGGGTGTCAGAGCACCGGTGTTGCTCATCGGTGGCATTGTGATGTCATTATTTTTAGATCCCATCATGACGCTTGTCATGGTTGCAACACTACCGGTAATCGGTATCATTGTCTATACGGTTTCTCGCGCAGGGATACCACGCTATAAAGAAACACAAAAAGCGGGTGACAAACTGATTAGAACATTAAGAGAATATATCACGGGTGCACGTGTTGTTCGAGCGCTTTCCATGAGTGATTACGAAGAAAATCGCTTTGATCAATATAATAAGGAAACAATCAAAGCTGAGTTAAAAGCGACAACGACGATGGCAAAAATCAATCCACTCATGCAAATTGTCATGAATGTTGGTTTAGTACTTGTACTCGTTACTGGTGCCTATCGCATTAGTGGCGGTCATGCTGAAACAGGAGAACTTTTAGCGTTCGTGACATATTTCACGATTATACTAAATGCGATGATGAGTATTACGAGAGTATTTGTTTTATCATCGCGTGCATCAGCTTCAGGTGAGCGTATTTTTGAAGTCATCAATATGCAAGCTGATTTGAAGGAAGGTCAAGAAGAAATAACGATTGATGGACACAAACCACACATTAGATTCCATGATGTTTCATTCTCATATCTACAAAATAGAGCCAATCTTGAACACGTAAATTTCGAGATTAAGCAAGGACAAACGTTAGGAATCATCGGTGCGACAGGATCGGGAAAAACGACGATTATCAATTTGTTGATGCGTTTTTATGATGTTGATTCTGGTGCGATAGAAATCTATGGTAAAAACATTAAGCATCTCAAACAAAATGCGTTACGTTCAAGTATCGGTGTCGTTTTCCAAAATGATCTGATATTTGCGGATTCAATATATGGAAACATTCAGTTTAATCGCGAATATATTAATAATGAGGAAATCGCAGAAGCCACACGTATCGCTCAAGCCGATTTTGTTTATGAGAAAGATGCTGATTTAGAATTTCAAATGGCACAAAAAGGCATGAATTTATCTGGTGGACAAAAGCAGCGTATTTTGATTGCAAGAGCTATTGCTGGTAAGCCGGATATTATCATATTGGATGATGCATCATCTGCACTCGATTACGAAACAGATATGAGCATGCGTATAGCGTTAAAAGAAGCATTAAAAAACACAACAAAGATTATTGTTGCGCAACGGATTAGCAGTTTGAAACATTCTGATTTGATTTTAGTGATTGATGATGGTAGAATCATTGCCCAAGGGACACATGATGAACTCATGTCGACATCAAAGGTGTATCGTGAAATTGCTCATTATCAATTGGGGGGTGAAGCATTATGATGTATGCGGGTAAAGTTGGACGCGGTCGTAATGATGGATCACAAAAAGCAAGAAACACGAAGCGCGTACTGAAAAGATTATGGGATTATCTATACTTTGATAAAGTTAAATTTGTCATTGCACTATCATTAACGGTTGTCGCTAATGTTTTATCATTGATTGGTCCTTATTTGACAGGACGAGCAATAGATGCCATGGCGAGACCTGTTGATTTTAGAATGGTATTCATCTTCGCAGGTTTAATGACTGGATTCTATTTAATTTCAGCCATGCTCAATTACATGTTAGCCGTATTGATGGTCCGTATATCACAAAGTGTTATCTATCAGATGAGACAAGATCTTTTTGCTAAATTGAATCGTGTAAAGATTTCATTTTTTGATTCGCAACTTACGGGTGATATCATATCTAAAATGAGTTATGATATCGATACGATTAACACATCGCTTGCTACAGATGTGATGAATGTTTTGACAAGCATTGTTACCATTTTTATTTCGCTTATGATGATGATAATCATGTCGCCGATTTTATGTTTGGTTTTTTTGGTGACCATTCCCCTTTCCATTTTAATCACGCAGCTATTATCAAAGATTATTAAGAAAAAATATCGGATTAGGAATAAGAAATTAGGTGAACTAAATGGTTATGCTGAAGAGATGATCACAGGTCAACGTACGGTTCAATCGTATGTTCAAGAAGAAACGGTACTTGCGCGTTTTGATGAGTTTAATCAAGAGGCATCTGAGGCTTCTTACGACGCAGGTTATTATGGTACAACTGTTGGACCTTCGATTAATTTCGTGTCTAATCTATCGGTAGCATTAGTTGGTGTTTTTGGTGGTATATTATATGCTGCCATCTTGCCATTTTCAATCACCATTGGACAATTAACATCGTTTACGCTTTATTCAAGACGTTTTTCAGGGCCCATTAATCGCATGAGTAATATAATTGCTGATATTCAAAGTGCATTGGCAGCTGCTGAGCGCGTCTTTGGTGTTTTGGATGAAGCAGAAGAATCTAAAGATCCAGAGGATGCGATAGCACTCTCAGATGTCAAAGGACATCTCGTATTTGATCATGTATCATTTGGTTATTTGAATGAAAAACCAGTCTTACATGATGTTAATTTTGAAACCAAACCAGGACAAGTTATCGCGATTGTTGGTCCAACGGGTGCTGGAAAAACGACTCTTGTAAACCTCATAATGCGGTTCTATGAGATTGAACACGGTCGTATATGGCTAGACGGAAAAGACATATCACATCTTAAAAGAGCGAGTCTAAGAAAGGCTTTTTCAATGGTTCTACAAGACACATGGATATTTCATGGTACGATTCACGAAAATATTGCTTTTGGCAACGGGAACGTTAGCAGACTAGAAGTTGAGGAAGCTGCAAAGAAAGCACACATCCATTCATTCATTACGCACTTGGAAAAAGGTTATGATACAGTGTTGACAGATGAAGGATTGAACATTTCTAAAGGACAAAAACAGTTATTGGTCATCGCACGTGCGATGTTGTCCAAGACAAAAATGCTGATTTTGGATGAAGCAACATCGAATGTCGATACGCATACAGAAATTCAAATCCAAAACGCAATGATTCATTTGATGATTGGTAAGACTACATTTGTTATTGCGCATCGTCTATCGACGATTCAAAATGCAGATCTCATTCTTGTCGTACATGATGGCAATATCGTCGAACAGGGTAACCATCACGCTTTACTTGCGAAGAAAGGTTATTATTATACGCTTTACCATTCGCAATTTGCTTAGTAAACTTTCTTTGTTTTACAACCTTGTTTTTGATAAAAAATCCGTGTATAATATTTGTAGGTGTTAAAATCACCAGAAATAAATAAAGGAGTAAGATTAAATGAAGGGCGTTGTAAAATGGTTTGACGCTGATAAGGGATATGGTTTTATCTCTACAGAAGAAAACAAAGACATCTTTGTGCACTTTAGTGCAATTCAGAGTGAAGGCTACAAGACGTTAGCTGAAGGTGACCAAGTAGAATTTGAAGTTAAAGACGGCGATCGCGGACCACAAGCCGCAAGCGTTGTTAAAGTATAATTAATAATTTTAACTGGTAACTACAACAAGGACTCAGCGGAGTCCTTGTTTTCTTGATAAGACACATGAGATGCAATTAATTTATATTTATATTATAATTGAAATAAAAAGGAGCACTTAAAAATATGAATGAAGTGTTACAAAGAACAGCGACTGCAATCGGTGGTCGCGATGGTATGATCAATGATGAGTCAAGTCGTATGACTTATGAATTGAGAAAACCAATTGAGATGGACGGTAAAGAGAAATCAGGAACTGATCCTGAAGCATTGTTCGCAGCCGGTTACGCATCGTGCTTGGCGAGTGCAATTGAATATTTACTATCAGCAAACGGCGTGTCCTATGATGGGGTGACGGTGAAAGCGACAAATCATCTAATGATGGTTCCAAACAAAGGCTTTCAGTTCAAACTGACAGTTGAAACAAGGATTGCGGGTGTCTCATCCGATGTTGAAGCTGAATATATCACTAAAGGACAAGCATTTTGCCCATTTTCAAGGGCAATTAAAGGGAATGTGATGGTTGAAAACGTTTGATCAAAGAGGGTAAAAAACCTCTTTTTTTATCACAAATTCAGTTGTTCGCATGAGCGCTTTTATGCTATAATAAGTTTGAGATGGAGGATGGAATCAAATGGACAAAGAACTCTTAGAGGTGTTACGCACAAACCTTAAAAATGTGCTATCAGAAGTTGACCAATCAAAGGTTGATGAAGTGGATGAACACTTCGCGACTACCTATGCTTATGATGCCTTGGGATTGTGCGAGAATCGTATTTCAAAAGACAATGTCAATCAAAGCAGTAACAATAAGACATTGCCTGATTATAGTGAACGAGAACAAAAGGAAATCATCAACCATATCAACACTTATCGCTTTGTTGAAACGATGGTTAAAAATCAAATATCATTTAATGAAGAGAAATTAAAGGATATACATGAACGGCTTGTTTCTGGCATTTTCCAAGGCGGTATTTATCGAAATGTCAATATCTCCATATTTGGTGCAGCCCATCAACCGCCAGACCATGTCAAGGTTTATGATCGGATGAGCAAATTTTTCGCAACACTTGATGAGTTCAAGGGAACAGCGATTGAAAAAGCCGTTTACGCACATGCGAGTATTGCTAAAATCCATCCTTTCGTTGATGCAAATGGTAGATTAGCAAAGCTTGTATTAAATTATTTTCTCATGTCCAATGATTATCTCGCAATCTCTATCCCTCAAACCGCATTTTCAGCGTATATCGCATGCTTGGAAATCTTCAAAGTTGAAAAAGATTTAAAACCGTTATATGCATTTTTTGAAGGTCTACTGATCAAGCGGTATGAAAGCGTTCTTAAGGAACTAGATGTTTAGAGTGCAGGGCACTCTTTTCTTTCAATGTGAAATAAAAGCACAAAAAAGTGGTATAATAATATAGGTGATATCATGCTCGTAACTGGAACGATAAATCGACTTACTGTAGATCGTAAAACCGATATTGGCTACATGTTGACACACAAAGATGATTCGGTTTTTCTTCATTTTAATGAATCTTTAAATAGCGATCTCGCAAGCGGTGACATGGTCGATGCTTTTATTTATATTGATGGGAAGGGTCGTCAAGCTGCGACGTTAAAGATGCCAAAGATTACGATTAAACATCCCGCACCGCTAGTCGTCAATGATGTTTTACCTCAATTGGGCGTATTTTTAGATATGGGTATCTCAAAAGATGTTTTGTTATCTATCGATGATTTACCAGCAGATGCAAACGATTGGCCAATGATAGGCGATACATTATGGGTCAGTTTAAAAGTGAAAGGCAAGATGGTCGCAAAAATTGCAACTAAAAATGATATTGATACGAAAGCGTCTCTTACATTGAAATCATATGTGGATGCAACCGTTCAGAAGATTGGCCGTGAAGGCATCAATGTGCTGACAGACAATGGCGTTTGGGTGTTTATCCATGAATCGATGATTAAAGATAAATATCATTTAGGGCAACGTGTTAATGTATTGATTACCTATTTGTCAGAACATGGTTATTCAGGATCGTTGATCAAGCAGAAAGAAGCTGTCATGGACGATGATGCAAACATGATTCTCAAAGCACTTGAAAAGACAGGAGAAATTCCGCTTGATAGCAATGCGACACCGGAAAACATCAAACAGGCGTTTGGTTTATCCAAAAAAGCATTCAAACGGGCACTTGGTCGATTATATAAGGAACGAAAAGTTGATTTTATTGATGGTAAAACCATACTGATTAGGAAACCATCATGATAGATTCTTATGATTCAAATCCACTATTTAGGTATGTTAAATATTAAAATTGGTTTTGATTTGCAAAAACAAACACAAATCATCACGGTATAAAAAAGATGATTTTGATGGACATTGACAACCTCTAATTTAGATAGATGAATGCTTATCATTGTTGTTTTTGTCGGTTTGTGCATGGCTTTATAACTGAGTTAACTGTTCATATTGATGGTCATCGCAGCCGCGTTCTCTATCATGTTGAAGAGTAGCAATCACAAATAAAGGAGAAAATAAGTGAAAGATTCATTTGACGAAGATCCATTTGCCGAGTATGATAAATATTGGGACGATCTTGATCGCCTCGAAGAAAAAAACAAAAAGAGAGAAGAATATCAATCACATCCAGAAAAACATCATGATGATAAACCGCGTGAAATCGACCGCAAAAACATGTGGAAAATCATCTTTGTCATCGGTATTTTTATAGCGTTTTATAGTACTGCTACGGATGGCCCAGGATTCTTCATGATAAGAATGATTTCAACACCTTTAATGATGTTAATCATCATCAGTATTATCATTTCAGCAATCAATAAAAAAAACATACGTTAGGTGATTTATTAATGAGCAAACAAAAGAAATTCGTTGAAAGTATAACGGCTCGAGATAAAGATTTTTCACAATGGTACACAGATTTGTGTCTCAAAGCAGAACTAATGGATTATTCAGATGTGAAAGGATTCATTATTTATCGTCCTTATGGTTATGCGATATGGGAAAATATTCAAAACTATTTGAACAAAGCGTTCAAAAAATCAGGACATGAAAATGTCTATATGCCGTTGGTTATTCCTGAAACACTTTTCCAAAAAGAAAAGGATCATGTGAAAGGGTTCGCACCAGAGACCGCCATGATTACGACGACAGGTGTCGAAGAATTAACGGAGCGATTGATTATTAGACCGACATCGGAAACGCTATTTTGTACGCACTATGCTAAAGTGATTAATTCTTATCGTGATTTACCTAAAAAATATAATCAGTGGTGTTCGGTTGTTCGTTGGGAAAAAACGACGAGACCTTTTTTACGTGGTAAAGAATTTTTATGGCAAGAAGGACATACTGCACATCAAACCGAAAAAGAAGCACGTGAAGAAACACTTTCGATGCTTGATATTTATGAAAAGATGGGTAAAGAGTTATTAGCGATTCCGTTTGTTACAGGCCGTAAAACGGAAAGGGAAAAATTTGCTGGTGCCATTGATACCTATTCTTTAGAAGCCCTCATGCATGATGGGCAAGCGCTTCAATCTGGAACAACGCATTATTTTGGCCAAGAATTTGCGAAAGCATTTGACATTACATATACTGATGACAACAATGAGCGCCAATATGTGTATCAGACTTCATGGGGTGTTTCAACACGTTTGATTGGGGCAATTATTATGGTTCACGGTGATGATGAAGGACTGGTTTTGCCGCCGTATGTCGCACCGATACAAGTCGTTATTATCCCGATTCAAGAAACCGTAAAAGGTGTGATGGAAAATGCCAATCTTTTATATGAAACTCTTGACAAGGCCGGATATCGTGTGCTTTTAGATGACACTAATAAGTCACCTGGTTGGAAATTCTCAGAAGCAGAAATGAAGGGTATACCAGTACGAATGGAAGTTGGTCCAAGAGATTTAGAACAAGGTGTCGTGACCATCGTAACAAGATACAATCGTGAGAAAAGACAGATTGCAATCGAAGATGTTATCACACAAATACCGCAAATTTTAAAAGAAATTCATGAAGCTTTATATGAACGCGCTCTGGCACATGTTAAGGCACATACATATGAGGCTAAATCATATGAAGAATTCAAAGCATATATCAAAAAAGGTGGCTATGTGGCAATGTCAGTCGCTGGTGAAGAAGCTGAATTGATGATTAAGAATGACACAACTGCAACAGCGAGAGTGATTCCTTTTGATCAAACATTAATCACTGACAGCTGTCCAGTCACAGGTAAGAAAGCAACGCAAACCATCTGGTTTGCTCGTGCGTATTAATGAAGAAAAGGTGATAATATGGCAGGATCTACGATCGTAAGAGACACAATCATATTAGATAAAAAAGCACGTGAGCAAATTGAAGAGCTTGAAAATGAACGCAATCAGATTGAAGACAAACTCAAAGCGGAAGCTGCTCTTTTAAAAAAACAATATGACGTTGAAGTAAAAAAACGGCTCAAAGAAGTCAAAAACGATTATGAAAATGAAATCAAAGAGCGCGAAATCAAGGAATTAGAGACCTATAATAAAACTCTAAAAATGATTGAGAAAGAATACGAAGCTCACCAGGAAGAATGGGTAGAAGCCATCTATAAAGCATGCATCGATCCAAAGGAGTGATTGGATGAGCACATGGGCAAATAACGCAATCATTGCGAAAGCGAAAGCGATGTATGGCAACTTCCTAAAACCAGATGACTATGAAAAATTAATCAAACTTAATACGGTCCCCGATATCGCCATTTTTTTGAAAAAACATCCTAATTATGAAGCCATTTTAAAAGATGTACAAGAAAACACAGTCCATCGCGGTCACCTTGAATCATTGATTAAGAAAAACACATTTGATCAAATTACGAGACTCTCCAAACTCATTTACTCAAAAGATGAAGCATTCTATAAACTCAACATCGTTAAACAAGAAAATGAGATTATCCTTGCTGTGCTGCGCACATTCATATCTGAAGAGACAGATGAGAAAAGCGTGTTACCTTATTTTTTCAAAGAGCATACAGATATCGATATGGATAAACTGATCAAAACCGAAAATTTTGAAGATTTGCTAGACGCCGTCGCGAATACTATGTATTATGATATTTTAAAACCATATGAAACAAACAATCCAGACAATATCCGTTATTTGGATATCGAATATAAACTTGAAAAACATTATTATGATGAAGCGTTTGCGAGAATTGATCAATTTTATCAAGGTAAATTAAAAAAGGATATCATGTCAATTTTTCAAACGGCGATTGAATTAAAGAACATCACAAAGATTTATCGTCTCAAGAAATTCTATCATGCCGATCCCATTACCATCAAAAATGTACTCATTCGAGAGCATTCACGTATCTCTGAGAAACGCATTGATGAAATGATTGCTTTAAAGAATCCGGATGATATATTGAAATATTTGGCAAAAAGTGAATATGCACAATACACAAATGACCAAGACTACATTTATATTGAGTATTATGCAGGTAGAATCCAATATGATTTGGCAAAGAAATTCATGTATTTCGCACAAGAAGTGCCAAAAGTTTATGAGGCGTTCATTACGCTTTCAGAAATTGAAGTTGATAATATTACGAACATCATTGAAGGTATTAGATACCAAATTAGTGAAAATGAAATCAAACAGATGTTAATTTATTAGGAGTGTAAAAGATGAGCATTGCCAAGATGAAATTAATTGACATAACTGCAAATCTCGACCAACTGGATCTAATTTTAGCGCGCTTTATTGATGTGAAAGCATTTCATCCAGTACTCGCAAGTGAAATCGTTGAACGTGTTCACGGATTGACGTCTTTTGCTGATGAAAACCCGTGCGCAGCCTTACTTCAAGAAATAGCGGATATTGAAACGAAATATGCACTAAAATTTCCAGTGATTACGCAAGAGAAACAGGTTT
>WOYI010018052.1_pt1 | contig 14397 bp, 9 predicted proteins | sample 6423411 | NCBI WGS metagenome assembly WOYI01 (sample SAMN13441803, study PRJNA592873) | oil field metagenome | biome: oil field; feature: oil-well bore; material: oil-contaminated soil; isolation source: oil-contaminated soil from oil-well borehole | place: Germany: Wietze | collected 2016-10-18 ...
TGCACTTCCTCCTTCTAATTTTTCAGAGAAAGTGTTACCTTCAAATCAATAAAAAATTACGGTTTCTTAGTAGCATAAACACCTAACCATTATTTAAGAATATATAACTGCTCTACTATATCCACCATGCCCATAGTATCTAAGCCGCAATATTCTTCCAGTAGCTTCCTGACTTTGGCCTTGTCCTGATTATCCTCTGTAAATGTAACCCGGCAATATTCAGCACTAGCAGTTCCACCATCACCGATCTCCATATCATCATACGATTTACCTGTTAGTACCGGTAGAACTTGCTTGAGAGAGCAACTGCCGTCCTGCTTGGGATGATAATAAGCAAAAGCTCTGAAAGGTTGAAGTAGATCAATAATTCTCTCCTCAATGGATTCCACCCAACTTTCATATTCTGGGAGTACTTCGGCGCACTGCTTAAGAATGCGCATTTCAAAACCGGCATTGTAGGCAATTACGGAACCTTTTGTGCCCATAACTTCCTTTAGTTTTGCCATAAACTCGGGGCGAGGATCATTAGGTCCATCCGCCAAAAATGAAACATGTTCGGGTTTGCCCCCCCCTTTTTTAACTACATGAACGGAAAACTGAAATGGTACTTGCTGATAAGGACTGGAACCGTCAAAAAGCGGAATAGCTGAACCACATGTCTCAAAATCCATGTAATAAGCAGGATATTGAATTGTATCTAAGAACTCTTTTATCTTATCTGAATCGATATATGGTTTACCTGTTTTTTCACAATCAACCTGTATTTGATGCTTTTCATTGAGTTCAAAACTTTCAGGTATTTTAGCAAGCTCGAGAATGCCATCTTTCATCAAAGCCATGGGAAGTTTATTATTGCTATAGAGCAGGAAGACATTTCTCTCCGGCAGGAATGACCAGCACTTTTCTATCAAAGGGCAATCATAAGGATCGTTACAATGCGAACCGACGCCTATCTCTATAAATGTTTTCGCTTTAATAGCTTCAACCATTTCAGCCACATTAGTCTCGATATTTTTACTATATAAATTTTTAATTTCTTCAGTGACGTCAATTTTCTTTAATAATTTATTAGGCTCGATTTCTCCCTTGCGGATATAAGTATTATCAATACACATTAAATAACACTTATCTATCTTTAGCCCAGCTCCCGAATAAAGATAGTATTGAAAACCAATGTCATGATAATTAACACCTTTGAGATCTGTGGAACTTTTAACTTCAATTAAGTTCCATTTATTTTTGCCAATCGGTTCTAAAATATCTGCTCTGGCATAGCAATTCTTATATGTTAAGGCCGCTTCAAATATCGGGACTCTTTTGAAAATCAATTCCGTGGTTTGTCTAAGTCCTTCGTTAAATGATTTAGTATGATCAACCTCTACACCTTTTGAGAACAATTTCTTTGCATAGTCTCCCACCAGATGCCCTTGTTCAAATACAGCTTGAGTGGCTTCATCCGGTTCAGGGATGGCTTCCGGCTCATTGTAAATATACCAAAGCAGTTTTTTGCATTGTAAGCCGTTAAGATATTTTGTTTTTGATAGTCTGATCTGCATAGAATATTCTATTGCCTCCGTGTGTGGTCCATCATAATGTCGTAAACGCTTTTAATGCCGAATTCTTTTATTCTGTTGCGATATATTCCAAAGCCTTTCGGTTGCTTTTTGGGCGTGATCAGGACTGAATCCACAATACTTTGGATGGTTAATACCTACAATAGGAATGCTCTTGTATCTCATTTCCCAAATATCTCGTGATTTGAAAGGATAATCATATTTTTTGTCATCGTAAAGTTCCTTGAGAGTCTCAACACACCAAGCACTAGCAATTAGGACACGCTTAGGTTTGACATATTCTATTATCAAAGGGAACTGCTCGCGTGAATCCCATTTGTCTTTACCATTGTTTGGCCGTTTAATCTTATTGTTTACATCACGGTCCATGAGTCGAGGTACCAAGTTGGTAAATGCATGTTGCTGCCAGAACTCCTTAGGATTGAGTTCTCTGCCATCGCATAAAAAACTGCGCCGTAATCTTTTAAACGTACCGTCGTCCTGGTCACTCTTCACTTCTACATGCTTTACAATAAAGTTGTAAGGCCATTCAGAGTCTGGATGATCTTTCCAACCCGTCTTGCCGGTCGTTTCATATCCCTTGGGACAACTCTCACAGAGAATCAGTGTTCCATTGAAATGTGGTGGCTTCCATGGTTTGAAAAAAGGCTTTGACATGATAATTCCTCCAAAGTCAAAATGGTATTTAGGCGCATTTTTCTAACTTAATAAAATATCGTATAATAAATTGTGAATATATTCAAATAATCGCCTTTTTTTATAAGCCCACCTTATTTTTCATTCATTTATTGAAAAATATTCATGTTCTCAGTTTTTTATTCAGGGTAAATATCTCATATCATCGTTCCATATTACGGCACGATTTGTATTTTTTAGATTTACATCATCTGCGCGATAGGTTATATTTTGGGGAAATCTTGTTCGGAAGGAATCCTGACGGCAATGAAAGAGATCGTTTATATTGCTCATTCTTTAAAACGGTATCCTCTAGTATATAATCCACTAATAACTAACTTGAAAGCCAATGGGATCGAAGTTGAGATTCTTGACAGTACTAATATTTGGGTGCGGGATTATATGCCCTTGCAAACTAAAAATGGATTTATCAAATTCAAGTATAAGACTTTAGCTTATGATGAATGGCCTCAATTAAAGATCGATGCTGATTCTGATTATTGGCTTGCCGTATTTGGAAAATTCAAGAATTTGATAAATACAGATATCATCCTCGATGGCGGTAACTGTCAGATGAATCCAGAGAGAGATATAGCCGTTATCACTGACGTAGTATTTAAAAACAATCCTGAGTATGAAAAAGAAGATCTGATAAATAAATTGTCTGAACTTCTTGATGCCAGAGTAATCATTATCCCAAGAGAGTACGGAGATGAACTGGGTCATGCGGATGGTATTGTTAAATTTATCGATGAATATTCTATTTTGCTTAATGAATATTCCGGTCACGGTACTATTAATTACAGAAATAAAGTCGCTAAGATTTTGAAAAGCAACGAATTGAGAATTATTGATTTTCCGAATTATTATTATTTAATGCCGAAAATAACTGAGAAGGAATTTAGGGCTAAATATCCCTATGCTGATGATTTTAATCCTGGTTGGGGATATGCGATAAATTTTCTTAAAGTTGCACGATTAATTTTTGCTCCAATTTTTAATATTAAAGAAGATAAGATAACTATAAATACAATAGAAAAAAGTTATCCTGATTGTAGTATTGTAGCAATTGATTGTTCTAACTTGTCTATGGAAGGCGGACTTTTGAATTGTGTTACAAGAGAATATAAAATGAATTTATAGATCTGACCATGCGGAGGGAGTATGCCCGAAAAATTCGATCTTTATAAAAGTTACGGCGAAAAACTCATTGGCTTGTTTGTGCGGTTGCTTTTTTCCGGAGAGCGTCACTCTCTTACGGAACTTGCTCAAATGCTCGATTGCTCCAAACAAACGGTTTTGAGATTGATTGATAATATCCGGAAGTCTTATGGAATTAACATTGAAGAGACAAAACAGGGTAATAGAAGTTTTTATCAAATCAGGAAACCCGTTGCCTCTCTCAAGAATATCCCTCTGACGGAAGCGGAACTGCAATCCCTGCTAATGTGCAAATCCTTTACACAGCATCTTATCGGTAAAAAACTGTATGAAGAAGCAACACAGGCGATTTTTAAGAGCAAAGCAGCTCTCGCCGACGGGCAGCATATAGGGGAATGTCATTTTACCGCTTTTCGTCCCGGAACCATTGATTATACGCCGCAACATCAGATCATCCACACATTGATTGAGGCAATGGAAAAACAAAGGGTTTGCAAATTAACCTATCAGGCAATTGATGCACCGCGCCCCAAAACATATCACATCAAGCCGCTGAAACTCTTTTCTTATCATGACGCTGTTTATCTCCACGCTCAAAAGGCTAAAGAACCAGGGAAACCATACCGTGCACCCAAATATGATCCTCTTCTGGCTGTTCACCGAATGAAATCAGTAGAAATGACAGATATTAAATTTCAACCTGATAAATTTGACTTTGAAAAAACATTCAATCAGCATTTCGGTGTTATCAAAGATGAGGTCTTTGAAGGGGAGGTTGCCTTTACCGGCTGGTCTGCTGCTTACGTATCGGAGAGAATTTGGAGCCCTGATCAGGAAATCATTAAAAAAGGGGAAAATAAAATTATATTGAAATTTACAGCATCCTCAGAGCCGGAATTGATCAGTTGGCTGCTTTCCTTTGGCGAAGAGGCAACTCTCTTAAAACCGAACTGGCTGGTAAAGGAGTTAAAATCAAAAATTGCTAAATTATTAGATTGCTATGAAGGATCAAAGAATGCCGATAAATAATTTTAAGGAATGGGAACGCGAATTCCGCAGTGACGCAAAAGCTGATAATTATGCTTTGTTCAGAAATCATCTGCAGGAGATGAATCTACCAGATAAACCGAAACTGTTACTGGAAGGAACCGTTCTTGTTGTAGCGGCTTGTTGTGCCTATGCTCAAATTGATGGACAATCATATACAGAATTTCTTGCCATGCAGAAATATAGCCCTGCCGATGCGCGTGACGCAAAATATGCTTTCACCTTCGAGCTAGGTGAAAAAGCTTTTGCTCGAATATTGGTGTTAAGGCAGTACGCTTCCAATCTTGATCTCGCTGACTTATACAATCATCCTTGGTCAAAATATAAAACTTGCGGATATAATCAATTCTGGGTTTCCCGCACGGATAGAAAAACTTTGACATCTAAAGAAAAGAAATTACTTGAAAAAGATATTACCTATGATCTGCGTTTCGATTATAGCAAAGATGAAGTTGATTTTTGGGTTGATGATTCTACCATTGAAGGTGTGCTTAGAGTATACGTGTATGATGTTGATGAAGACGATATATAACTGGATTGGAGATGAAATAAATGTCCTTTTTATCCTGGCTTGACTACTCCGAAGCAGAGCGACGTAAGATGCTCGATGTTATCAGCCTTTTCCAACAGAAAGAGTCACGAGACGAACTGGGGGTTGGCACGGTAAGGGATTCATTTGCCGATATTTTCTTCCCTGGCACAAGCACGATCCAAACACGTGCCCGTTATTTTCTGTTTGTTCCATGGATTTATTTGGATCTTGAACGTCGGAAAAAAGATTCTGAGACTACCGCAAGAGATGCCCGAAAACGTGAATATGATTTAATAGAAGCTTTGATTGCTAGTGGAGAGGATGATGGTGTCATTGGGAAACTAGCGAGAAGAGGATTACAGAGACTCCCTAGTAATATTTATTGGTCAGGTCTTCAAAAATGGCAGATTCTTCTTTTTAGAGGATCACAAACTCAGTATCATAAGTGGTTTGATAAAAAAAATAAAAACACTTTATCATTAAGAGAATTTATTGAAGATCCTGAATGCGACATAGGTTATAAAGGTAAGGGTACGTGGAATGCAAATTTGCCTAAAGTACCCGATGGATTTCCAAACAAAATTGATTTCAAACTTAAAAAATCTGAAGCTCAGTTTTTAAAAGATCAGATTTTAAGGCATTGTTCAAACTCCCTCCTTGCTTTCCTTGTTTTAAATGGTTGTCCTTGCGGTGACGAAGTTCGTTTTGCATGGATGCATCCTCAATACAATGAATTCGGACCACAGATTAAAGAAAAACTTGAGCATGCTCGGAATTTCTCCGAAATAATGCACGGAGCTGCATGGCTTTATAATGTAATGCTGTCAGAGGAGGTTGACAAATCTGCAAACAAGTCTGAGCAGAATGATTTAGTCAATAGATACCGGCAAGAAATGTTGGAATGGTATAAAAATATTAAATCGGAATCGACAAGATTTTCATCGTGGAATAAAAAACTCTTCTGGGAGATTGTTGCACAACAAAATCCTCGTGTACCAAATGCAACGAAAACATTTTGCATGCAATGGATTAACTATGCAATTAATTCTGTTAGTTCATTCGATGAGTTCGTTAATAATGTGAGCATAAGGTCATTAATAAAAGACAGAGAAAGATCTCTGAAAAAAGAAAATGCCCGTCTTTCTAACAGCAAAGCATTGGAAGCATGGAGAGGTGCCTCAGGTATAGGGCAGTTGGATTATAGATGGAGAATTGCACGGACAATGGTTAATGACATTTTGACAGGACTTGATCAAGAGGTGGATAATGTTAAGGCCAACTGAAAGAAAACATTTCTTTGAATTATTAAGACCGCCCGAGGGATACGGACTTAATTTTGCCATTGGAACAACCTTTTCACTTGATTTGACAACTTTATTAACACTACCCATAGGGTTTGCATTTCTTGACTACGAAGGTAATGAAGCGAATGAAAATCAAGATCCGCTCCTTATCCTAGAATCGGTCAAACAATTTTCGAACAAAATAGCCGTCTTCTGTCAAACTGGACAAATTCATGTTCCAGCTCCTAGGCAGCATCGTATTCTTAACGCCTACATTGAGAATTCTGTTTTTCAGGTTCAGGCTCCTATAATGGGCGGCGTATTTCATCCAAAAGTATGGATTCTTAGGTTTGAACCACTGGAAACAGGTCCTATCAAGTATCGCGTTATTTGTTTGAGCCGCAACCTCACATTCGATAAATCTTGGGACACTGAAGTAATGTTGGATGGTGAAGTAATGGAACGATCAAATGCTTTTGGTATTTGTCGACCGCTTTCAGAATTTATCGCTAAACTTCCAGAGCTTGCTATCAATAATAATAAGCCCTCAAAACAGGCCTTAAAAATAATTTCGACCATTAGTAATGAGCTTCTTGTTACACAATTCGAATTACCAGATGGATTTGATGAACTTTATTTCTGGTCATTAGGACTCGAGTCTGGGAAAAAAGCTAAATCGAATATTTTTGAGTGGCCGGTGAGAGCCGTCGTTTCGCCATTTCTTTGCGATGGTTTTATTAATAGATACCTTAAGGAACAAACAAAGAATGCCATTCTAGTATCTAGAAGAGACAGTCTCGATGCGGTCAATAAAGAAACACTTTCGACATTTGAAAAAATATTTACACTCGACGATGGCGCTTCCGAAATAGAACAAGAGGAAGAAGCCGAAAAAGAAATACAGACTGAATTAACAGGATTGCATGCGAAGATATTCATGATGGAGAATGGATGGAATGCCAGCATTGTAACTGGTTCCGCTAATGCGACGATGGCTGCCTTTACGAAAAACGTTGAGTTTATGGTTGAACTTGTTGGTAAAAAAAGTATATGCGGAGCTGATCTATTTCTTGCCAATATTAAGGGAGAAACAACTTTTGCCGACATGCTAACTTCATATACTCCGCAGGAGAAACCTGTAGCCGAGAATTCAGAAAAACGCATGCTAGAAGATAAAATGACAGAATTCTGCCGATACATTGCAGAAAATGTTCGCAATGGAAAGGTAACCCTGAACGAGGATGGCAAAACGGTGGCACTGTCAATTTCTTGTAAGTCACCATTCAAAATTGATACTAAAGTGCCTACTACTACAGCATGCAGACCAATAACGTTAACAAATGTGCATGAAAAAAATATTTTGCCAAATACAAATATTATATCATGGGATAGCATTTCTATAGAAACATTGACCGCTTTTATAGCATTTAAAATCGAAATGAAAACAGCGAACGAATCATTAACGCATGAATTTGCACTCAGAATATCTCTGGAAGGCATTCCAGAAGACCGATTCTCAAGAATAACAAGTGCTATATTGCAGAATAGGGATGAATTTATAAGATTGCTTATGCTGATATTGAGTAATCCTTTGGATGGAGGTCAAGATCCTGGTGATAGAGATATTCTCGATTCAATGCCTGGTCGTCCTGCATATGGGCCGAATGTTTTAAATGGTCTTCTTGAAATGCTTTTAATAGCAATAAGTCGTGACCCAAAACGAATAGACAGGATTGAAGAATTAGTGGCAGATCTCAAGAAGACGGAAGAAGGTAGAAAACTTCTCCCCGAGAGTTTTGAAACTATCTGGAATCCAATCATTGAAGTAAGAAAGGGGCGTAATGGCTGAGAATACCAGTGACCTTTTTTCTGTAGAATCTGTCCTTGCAGGATTAAAACGCTTTCAACGAAGTACCGTGGAGTATGTTTTTAAGCGGCTTTATTTAGATAGCGATCCAGCTTTACGATTTCTTATAGCTGATGAGGTTGGTTTAGGGAAAACGCTTGTAGCCAAGGGCGTTATTGCAAAGGCCATAAAGCATCTTAGAGAAACATTAGGCGAAAAACATAGAATAGATATTGTCTATATATGTTCTAACGGCAGCATTGCACGACAAAATATAAGAAAATTGAATGTTGCTGGAGGCGATGGTTTTCAGCTTAATTCTAGAATTACACTTTTGCCGATACAACTGAGCAGTCTTAACAATGCAACTAATAAAATTAATTTCGTGTCATTTACGCCAGGAACATCTTTTGATCAGAAATCAAATATTGGCATGATGGATGAAAGAGTTTTGTTATACAAGATGCTTCAAAAGCCATGGGATCTTAAAGGTGTTTCTGCGTTAAATCTGCTTCAAGGAAACGTTCGTAATGCGGAGTATTTTCGAGAGAAGGCGTGGCAGGATTTAAAAATCAATGCGGACATATCAAAAAGGTTTTCCCAGATGATTTGTAGCAAGGAGAACGCAAAGCTCCGGGATGATTTTGAAATACTATGTTCACAATTTCAGCGATCAAGGAAAACAGTACGGCCTTATGATCAACGAGCTGTGCGTAACCGAATAGTAGGGAATCTTAGAGCTATCCTTGCTGAAGCATGCATTGAATCGCTTGAGCCGGATATAATCATATTAGACGAGTTTCAACGATTCAAAAACCTTTTACGCGAAGACGATGAATGCAGCGAACTTGCTAGACGGCTCTTCAATTATGTTGATACAAAATCAAACACCTGTGCAAGGGTTATGCTTCTTTCAGCAACCCCATATAAAATGTACACTCTAAGCGATGAATCGAATGCCGAAGATCACTATGCGGACTTTATGCAGACCTATCGATTTCTTGAACGCGACAAAAATCGACAAAAAGAATTTGAAGAGTTATTAATTGAATTCCGTAATATTCTATTTTCACCAAAGCAGGCCGTTTCAGCACAAGCGAAAGAAGTTAAGAATAGGATTGAGACACTATTACGAAAAGTAATGGTACGCACTGAGCGGCTAGCTGCAACAAATGACCGTAATGGCATGCTGAAAGAGGTAAGCAGTAGCAGTCAGATTATTAATACTCATCAAATTCGCAGCTATGTAGCTCTTGATAAAATCGCGGCGGAACTAAAGATGCCGAACATAGTGGAATACTGGAAATCATCTCCATATTTGTTGAATTTTATGGATGATTATAAATTCAAACAATCATTCAACGAAGCTGTAAAAGAGCAGAAATTCTGCAAAAAAGCTATTAATGAAATAAACGATTGTCTGTCTTCGGTTCTGTTGTCTGAAAACGATCTTCATTCATATAATGTAATTGATCCTTGTAATGCCCGTCTCAGTGGGATTTTAAAAGACGTATTGGATACAGGAGCATGGAAAACTTTATGGATTCCACCATCGTTACCATACTATCAACCGGAAGAGCCTTTCCTTTCGGTTTGGAATAGTAACTTTACAAAACGACTGGTGTTTTCAACATGGAAAGTCGTTCCTAAAGTCATTGCGATTATGTTGAGCTACGAAGTAGAAAGGCGTATGAATGCGAAGGATGCTCGTAATACTGCTGATGCAAGAAAGAAACGTCGTCCATTGCTTCGATTCGCGATTTCAGAGGGTCGTGAAACAGGTATGCCGATTTTGTCAATAATTTATCCCTGCTCGACCTTTGCATATTGTTGTGATCCCCTGCAGTATTATTCAGGATTAAATACTGTTGATGAGAAGTTACCATCTGTTTCAGATGTAATAAAAAATACCAAAACACAAATTGAAAAACTATGCTCTGAATTAAATATCCCCGAAACTCCGGGCGTAGTTGACGAAAGCTGGTATTGGGCAGTCCCTATATTGCTAGATGAGATCAATGGTAAGAAAGATTCACAATTATTTGATCCACGGATATCTGATAAATGGTCTTGTCGTGATGAAATAGACGAAGACACAACGCAAGATGAAGAAGATAAAGATACCAGTTTCGAACAACACATTAAGCGAGTCAGAGATTTAATAAACCGATACCGGGATGGAAATCTTAAACTAGGGAAAAAGCCAGATGATCTGATTGATGTTTTATCTCTCTTGGCAATAGCTGGTCCGGCAACCTGCGCACTTCGAGCTTTATCACGATGCTATAGTCGTGACCCTGAATTGATGAATAATCAGATAATATGGCTTAATGCAGCCCAAGTCGGCTATGCATTTATAGGAATGTTTAATTCTCCTGATATAACAGCAATGCTCAGAGGCCTTGATGGTACAGAGCCATACTGGCTTAGGGTTATTGAGTATTGTACTAAAGGTTGTCTGCAATCTATGCTCGATGAGTATCTTCATATTCTTCGTGAATCCCTTGGACTGATAGATAAATTGGACGAAGAATCTATTAAAACAATTACAACAGCAATGCGGGAGTCAATGTCGCTTCGTACAGCCAGCTTAAGCGTTGATAGTATTGATAATACGACTCTTCAAAAAAAAGGAAGGTTCGAGAGTTTCGGGCGGGTTCACTTCGCGGTTAGATTTGGTGATGAAAAAGGGGATGATGGCAATATTGTCACACGGTCCGATCAGGTTAGAAATTCATTCAATTCTCCATTCTGGCCATTTGTGTTGGCAACAACTTCGATAGGACAAGAAGGATTGGATTTCCACCAGTATTGTCATGCGGTTGTTCATTGGAATTTACCATCTAATCCAGTTGATCTTGAGCAGAGAGAGGGTAGGATTCACCGTTATAAGAATCATGCGGTACGGAAAAATGTTGCCAAGAAATACGCCCCATTAATAAGAAATGAATTCAAAGGTGATTTATGGGAAGAGATGTTTTTATGTGCTGAGAAAGAGTATGGGGAGAAATTTGATGACATTGTACCATACTGGGTTCTACAAGGTGATTCGTATATTGAACGCCATATTCCTGCGCTCCCTTTAAGCCGAGAAATAGATAAAAGCATCTTGCTTAAAAGGTCGCTTGTAGCTTATCGAATGGTATTTGGACAAACACGACAGCAAGATATTGTTGAATATTTAATGTCAAATTTTAAGGAAGAAGACATAGAAGCAATAAGTGAACAGTTGAAGATTGATTTAACTCCGACAAAATAATTGAAAATGCGCGTTTGCATTTCCTCTGACCCTAGGAGGCCGTCCGAGAACTCCATCTTTTAAAACCAGCTTTTTGTCCGAAAACTCCCCAAAATGACAAAATCACCTCTTGAAAAAGAAATTTCGTCACCGGACAAAAATATTTTCGGCAAAAATGAGTTCTACATCCCCGAATGGAGCAGCATCCGTGGATGTCACCCCGCTAATAAACTGCTTGGGGAATCAATCTGCCCTGTTTTAAGGAGACGACCTTCTGTTTGATGGCATGAACAATCTTTTTAATGTTGTGTGCCGCACATATCAGGGAAAACTCGCCACCTGCTCGCATGATTCCCCGTACACTGAATCCCCGAAATCCCAGGTTCGCCTTTAGCTGACCAAAGACGGGTTCAACGATGGTCTTTCGTTCCTTGTATATCTTTTGTGATTCTTCTTGCTTCATCTTCTCAAACATTGCCTGGCAAGGGGTTCTTTATCGTCAGTGGTAATCGTTCGCCCGGAACCGTCTTTTGACTTGCAACACCGGCCCCTGTAGGCGCAGGCATCACAATCAGCGCTTTTTGCCTGATAGATACCCAAAATTAGGGCAAAAACCATGAACTTGGGCTAAAGAGACGGTACGGGTACTCGAAGAAAAACTCTCTCACAATAATGATCCATTCAAGTTTGATGAAAAAACCGGAACATTTATTAATTCCGCTGACGGTCTACGCTATTGCGCAAAATGCAAAGCAAAAAACAATTTGTCCCCATTAAAAAATGGCTCTTATGGTTGGGAGTGCCCTGTTTGCGATTCCAAATTTTCCGATCCAGAGAGACCAAGGTCTATGGGCGTACGTGTGTCACGTGGATAAGTACAAGCCCCTAATCGGGTAAGGGGAAGTTTTTCTCTCCCCCTCCCCACACCACCCGGCGTGCGGGTCCGCACCGGGCGGTTCCCAAAGACAAGACAGACCGTAGTCGGCAATGTATTTGTCAATATCCGGCGGATATGATGCTTGCAAATAACCACCGGATTGATATGTCAAGTTTTGTTTCATCATGAAAAGTTTGCCAATCATCAAATCAAATTAATCGAGTGTTATGTTCATCAATCTTTTAATCTCTAAAACCAGTATGCTGTCCCCGGATTTCTTCAGCGTCTGTGATTTTCATCAAGGGCCGCTTGAGCCATAACATCATACACACAGGTATTATCGATATATTTCCCGCTCCAGCTCGCATCGAGATTGTAAATCTTTTTAAGATTGGAATCCTTCCCAACCACACATTTCTCGAAGAATTCGCTGGATGCTCCTCGGGCATAGAAGGGAACCAGGGAATTGGTGTGGCTACCGGAGTGATACCAGACATCAGGGAGTTCACCCGCTCCGTTATTTTTCACATGCGCATAATCTACGCCATGTGTGAAGATACCGTCACCATTGACATCAAAAAAAGTGGCGCCAGACAAACGGCCTTCGCCCCAGAGATAGCCGCACTCATGGTCAGCCGTAACAATCAGCAGCGTATTGCTCCAATTATTACCATTGGTATTGCGGTCGAGATACTCAACAACGGACTGGACGGCTTTGTTGAAATCAATCTGCTCTTCAATCATCCTGCCGGCCAAATTGGCGTGGTTAGCCCAGTCAATGGCACCTCCCTCGATCATAACGGCAAAGCCCTTCTTATTATTATCAAGAACATTCAAGGCCGCTTTGGTCATGGTCGCCAGATCGGGCATATCGGCATTCATAGGAGTGGAATAAGGCAAATCCTTGCTGTTAGGAGCACCCAACCCGGTGCGGTTATACTGCAATGTGTCATAGGCAGGGGGCATACCGAATACAAAATCGGGCGTGGGACCAGTTGCCAATTTTTTGAATTCTTCTTTTGTTGTGATCAGTGTCCAGCCATTAACGCCTGCAACCAGATCTGCCCAATGCGCCTCTTCTCCGATATTCCCGTATTTCGGAGTCTGCGGACAAGCATTGTTATCATAAAAGGGATTGCCGGCACCCATGACGACCGTCAGATTTTCATTATAATTTTCAGCATCATAGAAAGCGTTATTGGCATTAGGATTGCTGCCGTAAATGGCTTCCTTGGCCATTTCACCGTATTTGTTTCGGGAAATATTGTGACCAAATACCGCAACCGGTGTAGCGTGAGTCCAGTTGACAGTTGAAACGGCACCGATGCTTTTGCCAGCCTTGGTGGCCTTTTCGAAAAAAGTCTCCAGTGCTCCGTTTTCCGGCGTGTAATTTACTTCGTTATCATAAATTTTTACACCGGAGTACAAAGACGTAGCAGCAGAGGCGGAATCGGTTGCCCCGCTCATGGCATAGGAGAAATTTTCAGCCATCTTTGTTGGATCGTAAGGCGCACCTGTGTACCCGCCGCGTTTGCCTGCTGAGTTGGTCTGCATGCCGTACTTGTGGCCGAAGCGTTCATACACTGCCTTTTTTCCGGTGTAGTAGTCGGTAGCCCGGACCGTATTGAAACCCTGTCCATCGCTGATCATCAAAATCACATTTTTTGCTTCCCGTCCGTTGGCCAAGGCCATTGACGCCGACGCAAGCATGAATGAGCCGGCTACCAATCCAATCAACATTTTTTTAACTTTACTAACACCAAATTTCATTAGCATTACCTCCTGAAATAATCTTGCTGTTCGTATTTCTTGACTTGTTTGCGCACATTACATTTATACTGTGACGCACGCTCTCTTCTTCAATATAAGAAAAATGCCTTTTCGAGGAATGCCGCTTGTTGAAAAGCTCCTGATTATTTTTTGCTTCCTGCCTTTAAATAAAAACAACCCAAATGCTTTTTCATTGAACATTCTTTGAGCGGATACGAATTGAAGCGCATTCACACTATACCGGCATTTTAATGCGCATATGCTATCATTGATGTGTTACGGGGATATTAAAGTCAGATTAAGATTTTGTAAAAAATGACGAAAAGGGGACGACGAAAAGGGGACTCAATAGTGTTCGGCACATAATATGCTTTGGCTGATAGATCATATCGGG
>WOYI011216591.1_pt1 | contig 14381 bp, 14 predicted proteins | sample 6423411 | NCBI WGS metagenome assembly WOYI01 (sample SAMN13441803, study PRJNA592873) | oil field metagenome | biome: oil field; feature: oil-well bore; material: oil-contaminated soil; isolation source: oil-contaminated soil from oil-well borehole | place: Germany: Wietze | collected 2016-10-18 ...
AAAACCTTTTATAGGGCACCTTAAATCCCTTAAATTAATAGAGGATATCCTTTAAATTAATAGGGGATACCCCTTAAATTAAATTATTGTCCCTTAAACCTGGTTCTTAATATTCTCAGAGCGATTATCACCGCAACGATGATAACTAAAATCGCAACAATATAGTAAGCCCATATGGATGTTGGTGAGTCCTGTTTTTCTATATTCACTGCGTAGAGATATCCATCGTTACTCCCAAAGTAGGTCATATTTCCATAGGAAGCAGGCGAAGATCGGATGGGTGCGTTGAATAAATAGTATCCTGGCTCGTAAGTCCAATCCACAGTACCACTAAACTTGTTGACTACGTACAATTTTCCATTGTCTGATCCAAATACCGTACGGTTGCCGGAGAGTGCTGCGGTAGATTCAATTGCTGTACCAGTCTGGATTGACCATTTATGTTCCCCGGTTCTGGTGTCCAGGCAGGAAAACTGGCCGTTATCTGCTCCGATGTACAGGTTGTAGTTGAACTCATCTATGGTGGGTGATGCGGAGACGGGTTTTCCCATGGAGTAAGTCCAGTTAACAGTTCCGCTGGTTGTATTCAGGGCATATAGTTTCCCGTCATTAGAACCTACGTATAATGTTCCGTTGTAGATGGAGGGTGATGATTGGACTTTATCACCAGTGGTGTAATGCCAGATTAAACTCCCGTTCCCGGCACCTAATGCATAAATTATCCCATCATCAGATCCTACATATAATGTATCGTTAACTACTGCTGGTGATGATTTGACTTCCTTTCCAGTCCCGTAATTCCATAACAAAGTTCCGTCATCAGCATTTATGGCGTAGATGATTTTATCATCAGATCCCACATAAAGTGTCCCATTTACCACTGATGGAGATGATTCAACTGCACCACCAGTTTTGTATTTCCATTTCAATTCACCATTGGCTGTATTAAGTGCATATATATTGCCATCTGAGGATCCTATATACAGCGTATCATTAACCAGGGCTGGAGATGAAATTACCGATCCTTCTGTTTTATATTCCCATGTTTTAGTACAGTCTTCCATATTGACGGCGTATATTATTCCGTTGTGGGAGCCGAAGAAGATTGTTTTGTCTTTTATGGCTGGTGAGGATTGTATAATGTCGCCAGCGTTGAAGTTCCAGATAGTCGGGGAGAAATCACCCGGTTGTACTAAAGAACCGGTATGATCAATATTCTGATGGAATATGGGCCAATCAGCAGCTGCTACCGGTGCGAGGGTAATTACGGAGGCTAAAATACCAACCATAATGAGTCCAATGATCTTATCATTTTTTCCAATCATTTTATAATCACCTATTTTTTCTATCTAATTCATTAAATATCTCTGTTAAACCTGAACACGCCCATCAGGAAGAATAATGCAGTGAACCCTAGAAGTACAGCTATATCAACCCATATATCTCCTATGCCTGCTCCTTTTAACATCACACCCCTTAATGCGTCGTTGGCATAAGTTAACGGTGCTATCTTAGCTACTTGTTGGAATATCCAGGGCATGGTTTCTAGTGGATAGAATACTCCCGATATGAACATCATGGGCATGCTGAAAGGCATCACCATTTGTACATAGTCCTCCTGGGTGCTGACTCTGGCGGAAATCATGATTCCAAACCCTACAAAGCAGAGTGCAGTAACTATCAGCAGTAATATGGTGAGAACCATACTGCCGTTAATTGTGATTCCAAACAGCGCAATGGCTGCACCGAGAAGTATCAGGGCACTTATAATTTGTATAACCAGTCTGGATGCTATTTTACCACCTACAACTGTAGCAATACTGGTGGGTGTCATGAATAGTCGGGCTAATTCCCCACGTTCACGTTCTCCTGCAATTGATTCACCCATACTCATCATAGCACCCATCATAACGGTCATAGCTATAATTGCAGGTACTAAATAGTCTATATACTTAATATCACCGTACTGTTTCACAATCTGGAAGTTTATAGCACTGGTTATCCCCTGGTAACTTATACCCATAAGAGCAGGATTTTGGGTCATTTGTGCAGTGGCCTGAATTTTTGCAAGGCCCATTTCAGTGGATATCCTGGTGAAAAGTGCTTCAGTGGAAGGAACCAAAACCTGTGTGGCCATTTGATCCGATGAATCCACATATATGGTCACAGCTTTAGCCTGCGAACTACCCATATCCTCATAATCACTTGGAAGTATTATAGCGGCTTTCGCCTGCCCATCTCTAACCATCTGCTTACCTACATCTGGGTCATTTATGATATCCTTCACATTGTACAGTTCCAAACCTTTAATGGCGCTCAATGTCTGGTCAGTTACTGGTCCGTCGCTTTGTGCTACAACCACGACGGGGAGGTTATCAATTGTTCCACCCATACCATAACCAAACAGAGCGATCATCAGTATGGGGAAAAGGAGCATGGAAAGTAAACGTGGTTTGTGTCTCCAAAGGACTAGAAGATCCTTTTTGAGCATCCACATAAATTTTTTGCCTTCTATCATTTTTATTCACCTTCCACTTCGTGTCTGGTGGTTACTTTCGTGAAAACATCCTCTAAGGAAGGGTCTTTTGTTGATATGGATGAGATGTCACCGTCATTTTTTATGATGGTATTTAGAACGGCGGTAACTGCATCAGGGGAGTTGCTGATTTTCATACTCACCCTTCCAGATTGATGGGGGGTTATTTCAAATATAAATGGAAGTTTTTCGAGTTCCTGTATCATGGGATCGCATAGGTTGTCGATTTTCATACTTATTTCCCTGGCATTGGCCATTTCAGCTTCCAGCATGCTCCTTTTAAGTTTACTGAATGAGGGAACTTCTGCTACATTTGAGTTCTCTTCCAGTTCTTTCATGATCTTGCTGATATTCATCCCGGTTGTAGAACCATTATCTTCAAGTATTTCATCTTTAAGTCTTTGTGGCGTATCATACGCTGCTAAAAGACCTTTATCTATTATGCCCACATGATCACAGAGCATGTCTACTTCGTACATGTCGTGGGAGCAGAGAATTATGGTGTGACCGGTATCGTTCAGTTCCTGAATCAGTTCCCAGAGCACCGCTTTGGTAGTGGGGTCCAGGCCTATGGTGGGTTCGTCTAAAAACAGGATGTCTGGTTGGTGTATCAGACTGGCTACCACAGAAACTTTCTGCTTTTGCCCCCCGGAAAGCTGTCTTACCAGCTTGTTCTGTGCATATTTGATGTCCACCAGTTCCATCAGGTTGTTTATCCTTTCTTCTTTAAGGTCTTCTGGCAGTCCATAGTAGTCTGCGCATAGTTCTGCATTTTCCCGTGCGGTTAAATCCCCGTATAAACTTACTAGCTGGGGGACCATCCCTATCTTCTGCCTTACATCATTTGGACTGTCTACCACATCATATCCAGATACTTCAGCTGTTCCAGATGTTGGTTGTATAAGGCAGGTTAGCATCTTAATTGTTGTGGTTTTCCCGGCACCATTAGGGCCTAAAAAACCAAATATACTTTTGTCTTCTACTTTAAGGTTTAATTCGTTGACTGCCAAAAAATCTCCGTATTTTTTGGTCAGGTCGAAGGTTTCGATAGCATATTTCATGTTATATTCCTCAATTTCTTGCTACTCAATTTTTTACTTTTTTAAGGGAAAACATATCTTCCATGAATTCTTGATATAGGTTGGTTTCACCCGGGTCTTGCCTTTTAGAAATTAGGTTTTTGATTCTTTCCAGACTTTCTTTTCCTTCGGAGGTTATTTCATAATATTTTACCTTTCTCTTCCCGTGATGTTCCCAGGTTCCCTTTATCAGTCCTTTTCTTTCTAGACCATGCAGTACAGGATAAATCATACTGGCACTGGGCATTTTAGTATCAACAGAAGCGGCATTATGAAGTTGGGTCATTATTTCATATCCATGCTGTCTATTTTTACTTATAAGCCACAGGATAATGATTTTACCAAAACCTCTCATGAATCCTCTAATCATCTTCTTATCAGTTCTACTCAAATTTTTGATTTCTTCCTTGAATGTTTTTTTATCGGTTTCAATATTTTCTAAAGAGTTATCTCTTAGATTCGATCCATCGGGGGAATTAGAATCTTCTCTCATTAATTTTCACTCCAGAATTATATGACGAAAAAATATATATCAATTTTTGATATAGATTATCTTGATATATCGTTTTATTATATAAACCTATTGAATCATGAATAATAATTATAGAAAATTAAAAGAGTCAAAAAGATTAAAAGACGATTGTAACAATTAAAACAGGAGTTCGATGATGAAACTAGGTTTTTCTACACTTTCTCTCTTTATGAAATCATTTGAAGAATGGCTGGAGACTGCTTCTCGTGATGGGTTTAATATGATGGAGATACTCTGTGAAGGGCCGCATACCTGGCCCCGGGTAGCGTTAAGCTTTGGTCCTGAAGCTTTTCAAATATTTGAATCCTACGACATCGATATTTACCTTCACTCACCCACCATTGACATGAACCCGGCCAGCCTCAACCCTGGGATGAGGGAGGAAACGTTGATCCAAACAAAAGAGACCATTGATATAGCCGTAATGATAGGAGCAAAGGCAGTAACCACCCATCCTGGATTAATCCACAGGTTGGAGGATAGGGTGAGGGAAATGGGGAAATTTTATTCTGTAGAAACATTAACTGAAGCCAACCAATATGCAAAAGACAGAGGTGTACTGTTATCGGTGGAAAATATGCCCAACAGATACGCTTACTTCTGCAACACTGCCCAGGAACATTCATATTTCATTAAAGAAACGGGTGCACATGCAACTGTCGACCTGGGACATGCCAACACTAATGGAGATGTAGAACCCTTCCTGTCCCTGGAAAATATCAGTTACTACCATTTAAGTGATAACAACGGGGAAAAGGATCAGCATCTGAGTTTGGGGGAGGGCAACCTTAATTTAAATTTATTAAAAGGAATAGACAATGTTATAATTGAACTCAACAATTATGAAAATGTTTTAAAAAGCAAAGAAATTTTTATAAATTCAAGGGGAGTAGTCCATGTCCAGTAAAGTTTATTTTGCTGATTTAAGGTCCAGAAGCCAGCATGAAAACAAGGTAAATAAAATAAAAAGACTCTTCGATGAAGGCGGTCTTGATAAACTGGTTGGTATGAATGATTTAACAGCCATCAAACTCCACTTCGGTGAAAAAGGGAATGATTCCTTCATCAAACCAATCTTCATAAGGGCTGTGGTGGAGAAGGTATTGGAAAACAAGGGTAAGCCATTTTTAACCGATACCAACACGTTGTACTATGGGAGCCGGCATAATTCAGCCGACCACCTGGAGACAGCTATATTGAACGGTTTTGATTACTCAGTTTCTGGGGCTCCCCTGATTATTGCCGACGGATTACAGGGTGAAAACTGGAAACCGGTGGGAGTGGGTTTAAAACATTTCAAACAGGCTAAAATCGCAGGGGACATCTTAAGCGCTGATAGCATGATTGTAATGTCACACTTCAAGGGCCATGCCATGAGCGGGTTTGGGGGTGCGCTTAAGAACCTGGCTATGGGTTGTGCAGCTGCCCCTGGGAAAATTGAGCAGCATAAAATGAATAAACCAGTGATAACCGATGCGTGTAATGCATGCGGTGTTTGTATAGGTGAATGTCCCACCTATGCCATGTATCTACATGATGACAAAGCCCAGATAGATCACGATATGTGTATCGCCTGTAACAACTGCCTGGAGTTATGCCCGGACTCGGCCATCACCTTAAACTGGGAGGATATACCCATATTCATGGAAAGGATGATGGAGTACTCCTATGGAGCAGTTAAAGACAAGCCCGGTAAGGTGGGGTACATCAACTTCCTCACGGATATCACGCCAGACTGTGACTGTGTACCCTGGAGTGATGCTCCCTTAGTCCCGGATATCGGTATTTTAGCATCGACTGATCCTGTAGCCGTAGACCATGCCAGTTTCAACCTGGTAAACCAGCAAAAAGGATTTAAACACTCACTTTTACATGGTAATTATGAGGAAGACGCCGATAAATTTAAAGGTGTCTGGAAACAGGTCGACGGGGTTATCCAGCTGAAATACGCCGAAGAGATAGGTTTAGGATCTATGGATTATGAGTTGATTGATATGGAATAAAGATTACATGTAAACATTTTCTACAGTAGATAATGTAACTGAATATAGAGCCATGAAATCAGGTAATACAAACGTTTCAATGACCAACACCAAACGTATTGAGACTTTGGTAGATGGTATTTTCGCCATAGCCATGACGCTTCTGGTTTTGAGTCTTAATGTTCCTCAAATTCCTTATCCTGCCACCAACGCTCAAATTCTAGATGTCCTCAGCGGGATGACTCCCCAATTTTTCATCTATATTTTGAGTTTTCTTCTTCTGGCGACATTCTGGAGAATCAACCATTCACAGTTCAATCTCATTAAAAAAACAGACCAGAATTTACTATGGATAAATGTATTTTGGCTTTTATTGGTGGCATTGGTACCATTTTCCACGAACTTAGTGGGAGATTATGGTTATCTGGCCGTTCCAATGGTATTTTTTCATTTAAATTTATTTTTAATTGGGGCACTTTTTAATCTGAACTGGCATTATGCGGTTAGACATAATTTCATTGATGAAACTGTGGACGAAGATTTCATAAAATCCCAAAAAATTGTAAATTTAACCTTACCTATTTGTGCATTGATAGCCATAGGATTAGCTTTTATCACACCGGAATTTAGTCCAATGGTTTATATAGCTACTTTCTTTGTTAAAAGGATTCATTTTTAATTGATTTTTCATACTTCATCTTTCTACTGTAGAACAAGTTACCGGCTAGTTTTTCTACTGTAGAAAAACCATGTAAAAATTTAAAAAATAAGACAAAAAAAATTTTAAAAATCAATATCCAGAATATCCTTTATATTATAAACAACCACATCTGCCATGTTGTACAATTTTTCCGGGACATCTTCCCCTTGCTGAAGAGTTAAAACACCCACATCTGCTTCTTCAATTGCAAGTAAATCATTGGAACTGTTACCCACCATCATAACCTTGTAATATTGTTTAAGATGTCGGACGATGTCTCTTTTGTCCCATGAATCAGCAGTACCGCACACATTATCACGGGGGATATGTATATACTCTGCCAGTTCCTCTAATGATTTGGTCCGATCTCCTGAGGCAACATAAATTTCAACACCCCGATTTATGAGTTCTTTAATCACCTGGGGGACTTCTTTGAAAATTTTCCCACCTGCAGTTATGGTGAATTCAATTTCTCCACTATCGACGTTCATTATGAATCCAGATCCGCTGCAGATCTGTACGTTGTAATGTTTTTTTATCACCGCGTTTACAGTATCCTGGATATCGGATACCCGGGACTGGTCGTTTTTAAGGATATCCAGTATTAACTCTTTATCGATATCCTTACTGGAGTAGCTCACATCGATATCTACTTTATTTTTCTCTAGAAAATGGCGGATGGTCTGCTGGGGTTTTGCCTTCATCACACATTTTGTAGGGTCAGTTTGCAGTACAACCAGCACCCTATTTGTTGTTTTATAATCAACTATGTCAATGGTACTGATATGATCGCAGATAACTCCTGTTTTAATGTTTTTCACGACATGATACCTTCTAATAAGGGTGCCGGAATTATCGAAGACCACTGCCTTTGCCTGTTGCATAAAATTCACTTGATTAATATAGGTTTTAAAGTTTTATCAATAAAGTCGGAAGTTCACCATATTCAACTGTGCGGTGATAAGGAAGTAGGCGCCTAAGACTATTAAAAATAACCCACAAATTTTCATTATAAGGCTATACTGCTTTTCACTCATAACAGTGGATCCTTTACTGCTGAAAAAGGAAACCGCACTAAACCAGCCAAGATCAGCTGACCAGTGCCCTATTATAAATCCAATTAATCCTACCAGACCCGCCATTTCCACACCCTTGAATAAGAAGGCCAGGCCAATGGTAGCCCACCAGATGAAGAAATATGGATTGGAAACGCTGGTTACAATCCCCTTCAGGACCGATCCATACTTACTGGATGGTTCTTCTGTATCAGAAACATCGTTGAGGTCAACAGTGGATTTTGAAGTGATATAACCCATGTAAATAAGCATTATACCCCCCAAAGTCCCTATTATTATAGCAACTTCTGCAGAGCCAACCAGCCAGCTAAAACCGGCTAAAATGAAGATTATCAGAATAAGTTCCGTGATAAAATGGCCTAAAACCACCAACGGTCCTGTTAAAAATCCCTTTTTGACAGAATCTGAAACAGTCACCGTCAGCATCGGCCCGGGCACTAAGGCCCCTGATAATCCCACTCCAAAAGAAGTGAGAATAAATAAGATTAGCTCTAACATCTCATTTCACTGTGTGTATGTGTTTTTCGCTGGTTTATTCCAGATATTTTCAATAGTTTATTCCAGGATTTTCCATGTTATTTATGATATTTTCTGTCTTCATTCCAGGAAATTGATCGTCTGACCTACACCAGCTTTCAGTGCTTTTTCACGGATATTCCAGGCAGTGACTATGTCCTGCACAGCCAGACCAGTGGAGTCAAAGACGGTTATTTCTTCATCAGATTCCCTTCCTGGCTTATTTCCATTCACTATTTCCCCAATCCGGGCGTGAATATCACTTCTTCGAATGGTCCCCTCATGGACCTGTATGTTTATTTCACCACTGTGGCTGGCCTGGCTCCAGCAATCAATGACTATCTTGGCTTTTTCAATTAAATGGCTTTCAAGCTCCTGCTTACCCGGAGCATCAGCACCCATGGCATTAATATGGGTTCCGTCATCCACCCAGCTTCTTTTAACTATGGGCACCCGACTGGGGGTGGTGGTTGATATGACATCAGAACCTTCAACTGCTTCCTGTATGGTGTCCACCGCTCGGGCTTCAATACCGAAGTTATCCCTGATCATCTTGGCGAAGCTTTCCCGGTGGGTGCATGTTCTACAGGAAACCTTTACCTCTTTGATGTCCATAACCTCTTTTATGGCCATTACCTGTGTTAAGGCCTGCATACCTGCACCAACCAATCCCAGGATTTTTGAATCCTTTCTGGCTAAATATTTAGTTGCCACTCCACCTGCGGCACCGGTCCTCATGTTGGTGATCCAGGTTCCATCCATAACGGCCAGGGGGAATCCGGTTTTTGGGTCTACCAGTTCAATTAATCCCATCACCGTTGGCAGATTATGTTCTTGAGGATTCCGGGGGTGGACGTTCACATTTTTAACTCCCGCCTGGTCCAGGCCACGTATGAAGCAGGGCATAATACGCAGGTCGCCCTCGTATTTGTTGAAAAACAGGTACATCTTAGGGGGCATCTGTACTTTACGGTTTGCATCAACAGAATATGCTGTTTCCACATAGCCGATTATTTCTTTCATATCAGCAAGCTCTTGAATCTCGCTCTGTTTTAAAAGAAGGGTTTCTAACATTTTTTTCTTTCTCCCATGAAAAAATTAATTTGTATTATAAATTGGACTTTCCAGTAAATTAAAGATTTTGACAGGAAATAATATGATGCAAAATAATGAAAATATCAATAATGGGAGAAAAATTCAATGAATTTAAAGGAAAGATTCTGGGAAGTGGATTTTCTGCGCGGCCTGGCTGTTATACTTATGATTACATACCATTTCATCTTTGACCTTAGCTTCTTCGGAATATATCCTTTAAACATCTTTTCAGGACTTTTATGGTATTTTCCTCGTATCACAGCGGGCATCTTCATATTCTTAGTGGGTGTCTCTCTCTATTTAAGTTACACCCGGGCGGAACTATTGCGTATCTATTCCAGTGAAAGAGATTTCTTCTTCAAATATCTGAAAAGAGGGCTTTGGATATTTTCTCTGGGGTTGGTGATTACCCTGGCCACCTGGATATTCATCAGGGCCGAATTCATAGTCTTCGGCATCCTGCACTTCATAGGACTGACTATAATCCTCCAGTATCCTTTCTTAAAATCCAATAGAAATCATAAATACCTGAATTTAGCCGCCGGGCTGATATTTATAGTAGCAGGGATTTACCTCCATACTTTTACCTTCAACTTTGACTGGCTCTTATGGCTGGGTTTTATTCCCCAAAATCTAGTTACTGTGGATTACTTCCCATTACTACCCTGGCTGGGGGTGGTTTCACTGGGAATATTCGTAGGGAGCATCCTGTACAGGGATTACCAGAGGAAGTTTAAATTTCCAGATCTTTCTAGTTACTTACCGGTCAAGTTGTTCACATTTTTGGGTAGACACTCCTTAATCATCTACTTCATCCACCAACCAGTACTCATCGGTTTACTCTATTTATTAGGTGTTTTAGATATCACCTACCTTTTTTAACTATAAATTCTTAAATAAAATTTGGATTACATCTAACTTTTTATACCTTGGCCAATTAATTTATAATAATCTAGAATTCCTATAATTGGAAAATAGAAAACTACTATCATACAACTTAAAAAATGTTCTACCCACAGTTTGGTGTGCCATATGAATCTTTTAGAAAAGTCTGAATTAATTGAAACTAATGAAATAACAGCTTCAGAAAACCTGGAGCAATACATACAGGAAATTGAGAAAAAGAACTCCAGTTTAAACGTTTACCTGGAGACGGATTTTGATAAAGCCCGTGAAACAGCAGAAAACATCGATTCCCGTATAAAGAAGGGAGAAAAGGTTGGCAGACTGGCCGGACTGGTAATAGGGGTGAAGAGCAACATAAACGTGGAGGACTTCCACATCACCGCAGCATCCAAAACCCTGGAAAATTACCTGGGAAGCTACAACGCCACCGTCATTAACAGAATTCAGGATGAAGGTGGTGTAATAGTTGGAATGACCAACATGGATGAGTTTGCAGCGGGGAGCTCCACAGAAACATCCTACTTTGGACACACCCAGAACCCGGCAGCAGAAGGCCGTATACCAGGTGGTAGCAGCGGTGGAAGCGCAGCGGCCATAGCAGCTGGGCTTTGTGATCTCAGTATCGGATCAGATACAGGGGGATCCATCAGAAACCCCGCCTCACACTGTGGGGTGATGGGATTTAAACCCACATACGGCGCTGTTTCCAGGCAGGGCCTCCTGGATCTGGCCATGAGCCTGGACCAGATCGGTCCCTTTGCCAGTGATGCCAGCGGCATAGCCATGATGCTCGATACCATAGCGGGGTTCGATGAAAGGGAATGCACCACCATAGACTGGAATGTACCGGATTTCACCGAGCTTACCGGTGAAGGTGCACAGGATTCACTTAGAGGTATGAAGCTGGGCGTGGTAAAACAGTTCCTGGAAGTATCAGATGACTCCATCGTTGATATAATTCAGGGGAGCATCGATAAAATGGAGGAGGCCGGGGCCGAAGTGGTGGAATTAAGCTTCGACCATATCGATTTATGCTTACCTACATACTACCTCATAAACTATGTGGAGTTCTTCTCAGCCACCCGTAAATATGATGGAAGAAAATATGGGTATAAAATAGAAGATGTCTGCGGCGAAGAAGTGCTTAGAAGAATATATATAGGTTCATATATCAGTCAGAAAGAATACAGCGGTAAATATTATAAAAAGGCCCTCCAGGCAAGGTCGCTTATCAGGAAAGAAATCACCAGACTCCTGGAGGGTGTGGATGCCATTGTGGGGCCCACCGTACCGAAATTACCCCATAAATTAGGCACTGACCTGGAACCCATGGAGATGTACGCCTACGATGTCCTGACCGTCATAGCCAACCTGGCCGGCATACCAGCAGCGAGCATAAAGGCTGGTGAAGTAAACGGAATCCCAGTGGGACTGCAGTTCCAGGCCAAACCCCTGGAAGATGCCAAGATAATGCAGCTGATGGCTGCCTTTGAAGGGCTACAACTTTGATTATTTTTTTGAAATCTAAGAACTTAAAAATCCGAGAGCGAGAAGATGAAAATAGGTATCCTCTACGTGAAAGGTGCGCTGCCTTTATTTGAAGATTTCGGACACTTACCCACCCATACCGTAAATGAAAACGGCCTGGTGAACGGTGTAAAAGCTCATAAAGTATTGGATGGCCTGATAATACCTGGTGGGAGCATCGTTGAATCCATGACCATAAGTTCAGACCTTAAAACCGAAATCCGGAAGATAGCAGAGCAAGGCTCCTTTGTACTGGGTATGTGCTCCGGGTTCCAGGTTCTGGCCAACAGCACCAACATCGGGAGAAAATCTCCCTGTCCCATCATCAAGGAGGGAGTTGGTCTCTTAGACGTTAAGTTCAGCCCCCTGATCAGCAACGACAGGGTGAAGGCGGAGATAGTCGATGACTCCTTTCTAACCAAGGGAATGATCGATGAACGTATAACCGCTTTTCACTGCCACACCTATGGTGATATAAAGGGAGATGCCCCTCCACTATGTTATTCCCTGCTTAAGAGGATGAATTATTCTGATCAAACGCAAAAAATACTCTCCGGTGTAAAAAACGACGACGGTAACGTGGTGGGTGTCATGCTACACGCTTCCCTGGATGAAAACCCACAGATAACACAGAACATACTGGATTATATGGGTGCTGGTGAAGAAGATGTCCTGGATATCCACAGGCAGAACCAGGAATATGTAAAGAAGATCAGAAGGGAAATCGGTGTTAATACCAATATATTCGCTGATTATAATGTTAAATCAGCATCTGGATCTGAGAAAGCAAAATCTAACCCGGAAAGCCCAGTCGAATACCCACCCATGATAATGGTGGCCAGCACTGGCTCTGATTCAGGTAAAACCTTCCTGACCACAGGTATAGTGGGAAACCTCCGGAAGAAGGGATACAAAGTTGCTGTGTTGAAGGTGGGACCGGATATAAGGGATATAGTACCCTCCCTGTACCTTAACAAGGAAAAGATGGAGAAATTTTCCTCTATAAAGATTGGCCACTTAGGTTGGATGGACCTGAAATCCGTCTTAGAAGACCTTAAAACCAGAAATTATGATCTGGTTATTGTGGAGGGTGTTATGAGCATATTCACCGGCCTGCTGAACGAAAAAATACCCTACTCATCTGCTGAGATAGCAAGGGCGGGCAATATACCAGTTTTACTTGTTTCACCCTGTAATAAAGGAGGAATAGAAACAGCGGCTATCGATCTTATCAGTCACGTGAAGATGCTGGATAAACTTGGGGTTAAAACTAAGGGTGTTATTTTAAACAAGTTTTACGACGATGAAATAGCAGAAAACGCCCGGAAATACATAGCTAACAATATCGTTGTGGATTACGTGGAGTTAATCCCCCGGATAAGAATAGAAGCACGGGGCAATATCCCTGAGGTGGAGATGAAGCTGGAAGAATTCTGCCTCCACGCCATGAACACAGTTCTGGATAATATGGATGTCCAGAAGATAATAGATATAGCTGAAAAACCAGTTTTCAGTGATTATTTGTCATTTGAGGATATTTTAAAATCATACTCCTGAAATAAGAACTCCTGAAATAAGAATTTTTAATTTGTACTCCTAAAAATTTGTACTCCTAAAATTTAAAATTGATTTTAACCCGGTTTAACAGCGTCCAGTTCCTTTAAAGCGTTTTTAAACTCGAGTTTTGTTATTTCATCCCGGTCCTGCATGGATTTTAATTCAACGGCAATGTTCTGTAATGTGATCTCCTTTGCTTTCCCCCGTATATTGGCGTAGGCTATGCGTATCACCGCGTTTTTATCGGCCAGATCTTCCAGGCTGGATGGTCGACGTCTGGTTGTTTCATCTGTTAGTTGTGCGCTGATCACTGCCAGGTTAACGTATTTTGCATGGGGATTTAGTGGACTCACCGCTTTAACCGTGACTGAGGATACGTTATCGTTAACTGCGTCACGGAAGGTCTTGAAGTTCACCGAGTAACTGTCCTGCACATTTAAGGGGTCGTTGTTTATCACGTGATTTAAAGTATCGATGAAAGTATAAACCCTTCCCCCTTTTTCCCCGTATATATTACCTGTTTCGGGGTAGTAAGAGGTTACCAGGCTGCAGATCCATTTCCTCTGGTCGTCGTTGTCAGTTAGAATCACATAAAATTGGTAAGATTCTGATCTTTCAATGGACGTTTTCTTGATTTCTCCAATGTATATTTCCCCCGAAATTTCTTCACCAGGAATCAGCTCATTTAAAAACTTAGTTTGATAATCATCACTTTTTCGGCCAATTATACCAATATCCAACATATTACCAATCACCTATGATAATATATGTTTTCGTAAGTTTTTATTATTTTCTACCAGTTCAAAAAATAACACATAAAAAAGTAGGGGTTAGTATTAAATTAAAAGAAAAAGAATTATTTAGAATTAATGAAT
>WOYI010361525.1_pt1 | contig 14364 bp, 13 predicted proteins | sample 6423411 | NCBI WGS metagenome assembly WOYI01 (sample SAMN13441803, study PRJNA592873) | oil field metagenome | biome: oil field; feature: oil-well bore; material: oil-contaminated soil; isolation source: oil-contaminated soil from oil-well borehole | place: Germany: Wietze | collected 2016-10-18 ...
CGTCCGTGGGCTCCATCGCTAACGATCTCTATTGGGAGGGCCGGCCTGATAAGGAGTCAACTACCCCCGGTTTTAACCGGGGGTAGTTGACGAAAGTATCGGAGCGCCCCCGCCCTACCGCTTCTTCTTCTCCCGGCGGATCCTGACGGACGAGAAGGGGAACTTCACGAAGTCCCGGAGGCCCCCTGCCGGGGAGAAGTTCCGCATATCCCGCCGGACCCCCGCGATGAGTTCGTCGACGACCTCCTGCTCCTTCGCCTCCCCCTCCTCCTGCACCACGGAGAGGCGGTGGAGGGAGTAGAGCCCGATGATGAAGGCGAAGAGGAAGAAGAACTCCCACTGCTGGACGTCGAGAGTGACGAAGACGAGTTCCTGCACCGGGTCTTTCCAGATCAGGGTCCAGATCAGTTCTCGCTCGGCAAAGAAGTCCACGAAGAGCCCGCCGAGGATCGGGGCGACGCCGGCGGCGACCGAGTTGGCGAAGGTGCTCGCTGCAAGGTAACTGGTTGCCTGGCCCTGCGGGGCCATCTTCAGGCTGATGTTTCCCGAAGCAAGCGAGACACCTGCAAGCGAGATCCCCATCAGGATGTGGATGAGTATGAGCAGGGGGTAGGTCAGGACGTAGACGTCGGGGAGCGTGACGAACATCCACGCGAAGATCGCGAGCATGAAAAGCGGGCCGCTCACGGCAAGGACCGACTTGTTGGAGTACCGGTCGGAGACCCGACCCCATGACCGGTAGAAGATGATGTTCATGATCTGGCTGAGAATGCTGAGAGCGATGACGAGTGAGACCTCGAGGCCGATCCTCTGCAGCATGTAGACCGTGAAGAACGGCGAGGCAAGGTTGACGGCAAAGTTCCACGACCCGAGGAAGATGATGAGGTTTTTGAAGTTGAGGTCCTGGAACGGTTTTCTGATGGCGACGAACAGACCGTCCTCCCCGTCGTCGACGGCTATCCGGGGCTCGGGCGTGCGGGCGAGGTACGTGATCCCGATGAGGCCGGCGATGAGCCCGAGGAGGAAGAGGATGGAGTAGCCGTAGGCTGCAAGGTCCGGGAAGACGGCCTCCCATGAGTCGATGAAGAAACCGGCGACGAGGCTGATGACGAGCGCAATTACCGTGGAGAGGGTCAGCCGGTGGGAGAAGAAACTCCCGAGCCTGTCCTGCGGTATCAGGTCCCGCATCCAGGAGTTCCAGCCGCAGTGGGAGACCGCCGAGAACGACGCGTAGAAGGCGATCGATGCGATGAGCACGAATATTCCCTGCTCCGGCGAGAAGAAGAACGGTATCGCGATGATGGGTATCCAGCAGAGGCGGGCGGCGAGTGATGCCGCGACGACCACCAGCCTCCTATTGCGCACCCGGTCGACGATGTAGATGGCGGGTATCTGCAGGAGCTCTGCAAGCGGCGGGATGGCGGCGAGCAGGCCGATGACGGTATTCGATGCCCCGAGCTGCAGGGCGAAGGCTACGAGGAAGATGCCGCCGGTCAGCGTCACCATCGCCTGGGTGGTAAGGCCGTCCCTGATGACGAGTTTTAACCCGTGGCCGACCTCTTCGTCCGTCAGGCTCTCTTTTGTATCAAAGACCATGCTCCACCGGTGTACCCTCTTCTGACGCTCACGGAACCGTTCACCTCGAAGGGCCGCCCGGCGGCAGGGGGATCCCTGCCGGAACTCCCGCGTCGGATCCTGCGGCGGACGCCGTTTTCGGGTCTTATTGTATAAAAATAGAATTATATTAATCTGTTTGAATAAATCCCGCGACCCTCCGGGGTCTTCCGGCGGGGACCCCGGAGCGGTTCAGGCAATTTTGGGGTAGACTCTCTGTGGTAACTCCCCCGGGGAGCTGCCCTGGCTCCCTCAACTCCCCGACGACCACGGCGTCCTGAAGTCGGCACAGAGGGTCAGCCCGCCGTCCACGTAGAGCGTCTGCCCGGTGATGTAAGCGGCTTCGTCGGACGCGAGGAAGGCGAAGACCGCGGCAATCTCCTCGGGCTCTCCGGCGCGGCCCATAGGGATGTGCCCCTCGACAAGCGCCTTCTTCTCGGGGTCGTCCGCCCACTCCCGGTTTAGCGGGGTTCTAATCGCGCCGGGGGCGACCGTGTTGACCCGGATGCCTTCTCCGGCATACTCCAGCGCGAGCGTCCTCCCGAGGGCCCCGAGTCCCGCCTTGCTCGCGGCGTAGGGAGCATACTGCGGTTTCGGGACGGTTTCGTGGACGGAGGTGTTGTTGAGGATGACACCGCCGCCCCCGCGGTCGAGGAAGTGCCCCACCGCTTCCCGGGCACAGAGGAACGCGCCCCGGAGGTTCACCGCCAGGACCCGGTCGTAAGCGTCCGCAGTCATCTCGTGGGTCGGGCTCTCGGTCTGGATGCCTGCGTTGTTGACCAGGATATCGAGCCGCCCCCACGCCTTGAGGACCTCCCGGAATATGCGTTTGACGTCCTCTTCCCGGGCGACGTCCCCCCGCAGCCCTTCTCACGGATGAGGCTGCAGGTCTTCCGGGTCTCCTCAAGGGTTATCTCCGCTTCCCTCTCGCTCGTGTGATAGTTGATGGCGACGTTTGCCCCATCGTCTGCGAACCTGATCGCCGTCGCCCGGCCGATGCCGGTCGAGCCGCCGGTGACGAGGACGTTCTTTCCTTCCAGCCGTTTCATCTCAAGTCATCTCCTGCCGGGTTCGGAGCCCGCTGGGGTCGAACGCCTGGCGGGAATCCGGCCGGGCATCCCGCCCGTCCCGGGCCCCTGTGGTGCGGGTGGGTTATGAAGGTCTCGGCCCCCGTTCACCGCCGCTCCTCGAGCACCTTCCGGGCGAGCGCCCTCCGATCAGGCTTCCCGGCCGTGAGCGCCTGGAACTTCTCCTCGTAGACCGGTTTTTCGACCGAGTAGAACGTCCCGAGCGGGATCGGCGCATCCTGGTCGTAGTCCCACTCCCGGATCTTTCCAAGAGCGCTCTCGAATCGGCCGGTATCGACCTCGCCCTCCTGCAACTCGTAAGCGTACTCGTTATAGTAGTCGGTCAGGTTGAAGTAGGTCGCGCAGATCTGGAGGACGTCGACGAACGAGAACCCGCGGTGCATGATCGCCTCCTTGAAGAGGTCTTTTACGTGCCGGATCTTCTTCGTGTAGCCCCGCGCGATATGGGTGGCCCCGGCGGCGAGCATGACTTCGAGCGGGTTTAAGGGGTGCTCCGTTATCCCGCCGGGGGTGGAGCGGCCCTTGAAACCGAAGGGCGACGTCGGGGTGTACTGCCCCGTCGTCAGCCCGTAGACCCGGTTGTCGTGGACGATCACGGTGATATCGCTGTTCCGTTTGGCCGCGAAGATGAGGTGGTCGAGGCCCTCGGCGAAGATGTCCCCGTCCCCGACGTGGCAGATCACCTTGAGATCCGGATTTGCAAGGCGCATCCCGGTGGCCGCCGGGACCGACCGGCCGTGGATGCCGTAGAAACTGTTGACGTTTAAGTAGTCGACCAGCTTCCCGTGGCACCCGATGCCGCCGAGGAGGACGAAGTTCTCGAGCGGTATCCCCTCCTCCTCCGAGAGTTCGGTGATGGCCGACTTCATCATGTGCTCTATCGAGAAGTTGCCGCATCCGGGGCACCAGGTATTCTGCGCCGGGCTGATGAGGCCGCCGGCCGGTCGTCCGGCAGGCTGCTGTGGGCTCATGCGAAGACCTCCAGAAGCCTCGCCTCCAGTTCATCGACCGCAAACGGCCGCCCGTCGTGCTTCAGCACCGGACGACCGGGGTCGAAGCCCTGCTGCCGGAGGAGGCGGGCGAGCTGCCCGGTGGCGTTGTTCTCGACGCACGCGACCTTCCCCGCCCCGATCATCGCCTCCTTCCACTGTCGGACGGGGAACGGCGCAAGAACGAGCGGCTGGACGACCCGCGCCCCGAACTTCTCGGCGGCCTCGATGCACGCCGACTTCTCCGACCCCCAGCAGACGATCGTCTTCCCGGCATCCCGGGGGCCGTAGACCCTCACCGCCGGGTAAGTGCTGAGTTCTGCCTTCAGGCTCTCGCCTTTCCGGAACATCTTCTCCTGCAGCGCCGTGACGTCCTCTACCGTCTCCGTCGTGAACCCTACCTCGTCGTGGGCGTAACTGGTTGCCTTGACGACGGCGCCTTCCCTTCCCGGGAAGGCGAGCGGCGATACCCCGTCCTCCGTCCGGGCATACCGCCGGTACTCCCCTGCACCGTCCCAGAGTACCGGCTCCCGGTCAGGGGGCTCTATGACGGCCCCGACATCGAAGGAGTAAGCTCCTTCCGCGAGCGTCTTGTCGGTGAGGATGATCGCGGGGACCTGGTACCTCCAGGAGAGCATCAGGGCGGTTGCCGACCAGGCGTAGGCCTCCGCGAGGTCGCCCGGGGCGACGACGAGCCGGGGGAACTCCCCCTGACCTGCGTTCAGGACGAAGTGGAGGTCCCCCTGGGCGGTGTAGGTCGGCATGCCGGTGCTCGGCCCGGGCCGCTGCCCCATCACGATCGTCACGGGAATCTCGGACATCCCCGCAAGGGAGAGCCCTTCGGTCATCAGGCAGAACCCGCCGCCCGAGGTGCCGACCGCCGTCTTCTCGCCGGCATAGGCGAGCCCGAGCGCCATCAGGATGACGCCGATCTCGTTTTCCGGGTGAATGACCTTGATGGCGAGGTCTTCTGCGTGCCCGGCAAGGAAGTGAAGAAGGCTCGACGACGGGGTCATCGGGTAGGCTACGTAGGACTCAAGCCCGCCGTGGACGAGCCCGAGCCCCGTGACCTCGTTCCCCGTCAGGACCGGGAGCGCCGGGGCGCTGAGCGGCTCGACGGTGAAGACGTCTCCTGCGGCGTCGTAACCCCGTCCGGCGACCCGGAGGTTTGCCTCCAGGTGCTTTGCGGGGACGCTTCCGCGAATGACGTCATCGAGGACCTCCCGGCCGATGCCCGCCACCCGGGCGAGCGCCCCGAGCATCGCGGAGTTTCCCGTGATCGGGGGCGCCTTCTCTTCTTCGACGATCCGGTCGAGCGGGAGGCCGTAGCCTTCGGCCCGCACCACCTGCGAGGCGTCGTAGATGACGGTCGTGCCGTCGTGGACCCTCTGGCGGTGGTTATCGATGCTGTTCTGGTCGAAGGCGAGGAGGACGTCGACCGGAGTGCGGTGCGCCCCGATGGTCCTCTCCGAAGCCCGGATGATGGCGAAGTTGTGCCCGCCCCGGATGAGCGAGGGATAATCGAAGTACATGTAGGTGCGGTAGCCGAGGCGGGAGAAGAGGCCGGCGATGGAGAGGCCTGCCGTGTTGATGCCCTCCCCGGCCTTCCCGCCGATCAGTACGGAGTATTCGGCCATGGTGATCGGGCATGGCGTAGATTGGCTGGCGGTATATAGGTTGTGTCCGGCCTCTTCACCCGACAACCGGCGACGCCGTCTCGTCGAAGGGGTTGCTCCGCATCGCAAGCGAGAAGAGGTAGGGGTAGTTCTTCTGGAGATACTCCATGTAGCCGAGCCACTGCCCGACGAGCAGGCTGTACACCCTTGCGATGTCTCCGCTGAGGTGGGCGATGTCGCTCTCCGGGAGCCCGGAGAAGTCCTCCCGCCGTTCGAGTTCCTCGGTGAGGTGGAATACCGCCCGAAGGAGGTCGGTGAACGATTCGTGCTCCAGGAGGACGGGGTTCTCGAGCAGGCGGAGGTGGAAGCCCCGCCGCTCTTTGAGGTACCGGCAGAGTTCCTGCAGGTCCGCGGCATCGACGGCGACACTGCAGGGGTGATGCTGGAGGCGATCACGCACCGCGGAGAAGATCTCCGGTGTCCAGGCGTCCGTCACGACGAGGTCCTGTTGGACCTCCGGGAGGCGCGGGTCGTGGTCCGAGAGGAAGGTGAGGAGCCCGGTGCCGACCTCCGAGAAGAAGGTCCCGATGACCATGTTCAGCTTCTCCAGCCTCTCGCGCTTTGCCCGGATACTCAGGAGCTGGTTTAAGATCAGCGTGACCAGGAGGACGTTTATCGGCAGAAACCCGAGAGCGTTGAAGATGTACTGGTAGGTATTCACCGGATCGCCGAGCAGGAGGTACTTCGCGGTGTAGACGGCGGCTGCGAAGGCGATCAGGACGATCCCGAGCCGTACTTCCCAGGTCCGGAGGCTGAGGCGCATGATACAGATAAGATACGTCAGGTGGGAAAAATAAAGGTTGGGCCCCGGAAGCCCTTCAGACCGGGAGGCGCGACGGCGTTGGCACCTCAAGGGGTGCGGGAACCTTCCGCCGCTCTGCGATCTCCGCCTCGACCCAGGCGGCCAGGTCGAGCAGGCCCGCGTCGAGGGTGACCTCCGGGGCGTAGCCGAGGACTTCCCGTGCACGGCTGATATCCGCGATACAGTGGCGGATATCGCCGATACGGCCGGTCCCCGTGACCCCCGGGGAGAGGTGCTGGCGCCGGGTTATCGTCGCAAGAAGAGTGGCGACGGTCCGGAACGTATAGGGGCGGCCGCTCCCTATGTTGAACGTTCCGCCGGCCGCGGAGGGCGACTCAAGAGCCAGGCGGAAGGCGCGCACCGCGTCGTAGACACTCACGAAGTCACGCTGCTGGTAGCCGTCCTCAAAGAGATGCACCGGGAGATTCTGGAGCAGGCGGGATGCATACTCGGTCAGCATGCCGGAGTAGGGGCTGGCGTATGCCTGGTGCGGACCGTAGACGGAAAAAAGCCGGAGAATGGTCGTCGGGATGCCGTATGTCCCCCCGATCAGCCTGCACATCTCCTCCTGGTCGTACTTGGAGAGGGCGTAGACCGAGAGCGGCGACGCCTCCTTTGTCTCCGGGGTCGGGAGGGGATAGATCACCTCCCCGTCCGGGCTCCGGGGCTCCCAGTCCCCCCGTGCCACCTGGTCGGGCGAGCGCTGGATCTTCGGGTAAATGGTGCCGTTGTACGAGCAGTATAAGCCTTCCCCGTAGACGGCGCTGCTCGAGGCAACGATGAGCCGCTCGACCGGACGGTCGAGCAGGGCCTCGAGGAGGACGGCGGTCCCCGTGGTGTTGACGCTCATGTACTTCTCGATCCGGTACATGCTCGACCGCTCCCCGACGACCGCTGCCAGGTGAATGACGGCGTCGACTCCTTCCAGGGCCTCCCGTAGCCGATGTGGGTCCCGTATATCCCCGACGAAGACCTCCGCCCGCCGGTCGAGATGGTCGGGCCGCTGCCTCTCCGGCCCATGCACGCGTGGCGTCAGGTTATCGAGGATACGGACCCCGTAGCCATGCTGCAGCAACTCCGTTGCGAGGTGCGACCCGATGAATCCCGCTCCCCCGGTGATGAGAATGGTCGGACTATCCGTGTGCATGATGTATCAGGCAGACCTGATGGCACTCTTTGCATTAAATATTATCGCGGATACGAAATATTGTTAAAAAATAGTTATTTGGGGTATCTGTATCTCCCCCGGTTGCTTTACCTCCCGGCCCAACGCTCTGGACGCGGTGTGCGGCCACCGAGGGAGGACATTCACCTGCCCGTACCCCTCTGTGTTCACGAATCGAGGACCGCTTCGGCAGCGTCGCGGTAGGCCCGCATCACGTACGGGATGCCGGAGACCGCTTCCGCCTCCTCGGTCAGCGCCATCAGGTCGTTCCGGGCGACCGTCTTGAGGCTGAAGTTCCGCGACCCGGCCATGACCTGCTGGAGCCCGGTCCTGAACTTCTGCGCGTAGGTGTAGATCCCGAGTGCTCCGAGCGGGATCTCGCCGATCCGGCCGGGGAATTTCTCCTTGAGCTCCTCGTAGCAGACGAAGATCTCCTCGACGCTGCTGCCGTACTTCGAGACGGTCTTGGGGAGTTCGCCGTTTGCGAGCCACTTCTCGATGTTCTTGCCGACCATGCCGGGGATCATCAGACCGCGGCCCATGCAGACCGCCTTGACGTAGGGGCTGCCCATGGCAAGCGCCTTGAAGACGTTGGCCTCGTCTGCGAACCCGCCGGCGATGGCGAGGTCCGGGACGCGGATGCCCCGTGCCTTCAGCCGCTCGGCGAACTGGTAGGCGAGAGACTCGATGTAGAACGTCGGGATACCCCACTCGTTCATCATCGGCCAGGGGCTCATCCCCGTGCCGCCGGGGGCGCCGTCGATGGTGAGGAGGTCGATCTTGGCTTCGGCGCTGTAGCGCATTGCCATTGCGAGTTCGACGGCCGAGTAGGCGCCGGTCTTGAGGGTGACCCGCTTGAACCCGACGTCGCGGAGCCGGTCGACTTCCTCAAGGAACCCTTCCCGGCTGACGAAGCCGAGGCGTGAGTGCCGCTCGAACTCCTTTATGGCGCCGTCCTTAAAGGCTGCCTGCACTTCGGAGGATCCCGGGTCCGGGAGGACGATGTAGCCGCGATCTTTTAGCTGGTTTGCCCGGTCGAGGCTGCCGACCTTGATCTCGCCGCCGATGCACTTTGCACCCTGACCCCACTTCAGTTCGATGGTCTCCAGATTGTGCTTCGAGGAGACATACTCCGCGGTTCCAAGCCGCGTGTCCTCCACATTCAACTGCACCAGGAGTTCGCCGTACTTATCATGGAACTGCCGGTAGATCCCGATACGGCGGTCCATCTCGGGCGACTTGCTGACCTTGCCGTTGTGGTCGAGTTCCAGTTTCGGGTCGACCCCGCAGACGTTCTCTCCACAGACGAGCGTGATACCCGATATGGCGGCTCCGATGGCGAAGTGCTCCCAGTTCGCCCGGGCGATCTCGGTCGACCCGAGCGCTCCGGTGAAGATGGGAACCCGCATCGGGACCTTGATGTCCCATCCATACTCGGTCCTGGTGTCTACTTCCGAGAATACCGCGGTGTCGGGGTTAGCCTCGACGCCTTCGGGGAGTCCCTTCGCACCCTGCGCGTAGCCCTGGATGTTCAGGTGCGAGTAGTCGATCGGGTAGTTTTTGTCAGCGCCGGCCGTGATCTCGCCGAACGGGCCGGGATAGAGAACTTCCCTGCCCCGGAAGGAGGAGAGCCAGATTTCGCAGGATCCCTTGCACCCATCGACGCACCGGCTGCAGATGCCGGACATGGGCACGACGTCCCGGGAACGGTTGGTCGTTCCCGTTGCTTCGTTAGCGTTAGGTCTTCGTAGATTCATTGTTACACCTGTGTGTGGATAGAAGGTTCCTTCCTATGCATATAATACCTTTCTGGGCCTGAGGGCCGCCGCATCCGGGTTCTTCCCGCAATCGGGGGAGATCCGCCGGGCCACGCTGCCGGATAGGCGGCTTTGCAGCAACACCGGTTATTTATATAGTTGTATCCCCCGGTATGGCTGGAGCGCGACGAAAGGGTGAAATATCTTGATGTGCATGAATGCTTTATGAACTTCAGGTTGCTATCAGCTCTGATTGTGCTTCTGGTCGCATTTTCGCTCTGCGCCGCCTGCACCGGCTCCGGCGAGCCCACCGGACCGTCCCAGACCCAGACCCCGGCGGTCACGGCAACGCCTGCGCCCACGACCTCCGTCTCGCTTACGCCCGGCCCGACGCAGACAGTGCCGCCGGGAAAGGAGGTTGAGTTCCAGCTTACGGGCGGATACCCCTCACGGGTTACGAACGACCTGTATATCGGGTTCCGCGGGGGTAAGGGCCAGGACTTCGTAACGAGCATCGACGTGCGCGTGACCAAGTCGACCGGGGAGGTTATCACCGATACCCTGCGGCCGGTCGTTGGAGACGCGGGCGAACTTATCATTCATAATGCAAAAGGGGAGAACCGGGTTGAGATAACCGTCGCTCTCGTTACCGGAGGCTCCTATAAGGTCAAAGACGAGATCGTAAAAGTCCCGTAACCTGCACGATCTCTCTTTTTTGATGACTGATTCGAAGCCCGGTCATCCAGGAAACGGTTGAAATTTGATACCTGCTCCCCGTCGATCAACGGGGTGGCCGGGCGGGGTGCTCCCCCCTCACGCTCTCTCCACGCTCCACCGTATGAGCAGACCTTCATCGAGCCTGACGGCCTCGATGATGCGTAACCGTGCAAAATCCGCTTCCCGGAGGAAACCGGTGCCGTCGGCAGGCGTGGGGGCATCCTTCCCGCCGATGACGATGTTGCCGACGAACGTCTGGAGTTCGTCGACAAGCCCCTGGGCAAAAAGGGCCCAGATCAGGGTCCCGCCCCCCTCGACCATCAGGCGCCGGACACCCTGCCGGTACAACTCCTCGAGCAGGATCCCGAGATCGACGGTCTCGTCGCCGGCGAGGACGACGGTGGCGTGCTGCCGGAGGGTTTCCACCGTTCCGGGGAGCGCCTCGCGTGAGACGGCGACGACACGCTTCCCGCTTCCCTTCTGGAGGATATCCGCATCCAGGGGGATCCTCCCCCTGCTGTCCACCACAACGCGGATGGGATTCTCATCCTCTCCGGCCGCTCTCCGCCCGGCCCGGAGTTCCGGAGACTTGACGGTGAGCGAGGGGTTATCGGCGAGCACGGTGCCGATGCCGACCATTATGGCATCGCTCTCCGCCTTGATCCGGTCGACCCGTGAGTAATCTTCGTTACCCGAGATTCTCACCTGCCGCCGCTCTCGTGTTGAGATCTTCCCGTCAGCGCTCATGGCGATGTTGACGAAGACAAACGGGCGCATATTCTAGGGTTATATGACGATCTTCCATATATGCTCTCCTCCCGGGCGGTGCGGGCCCCGACCTGGTCCCCGGACTCTCCCTTCAGGGGCCGGGGAAATGTTCTACCGCTAACCCCCGGACTCAAAGAATTATACTTCTTTTTTGGAAAAATTATTTATTCTGCCCCGTAGTGTTTCGAATGGCTTATATATGCCTCTCGGGATACTCTCTGTATCCGCTATGTCCCTAGACCGGTGCTTCATGAGCCGTTTCCGACAAGACCTCTTCACCGGGACGGATATCGTCAAAATGATTGTGGTTGTGTCGTTTTCGGCGATATCACTCATGCTGACGGCTGTTGCACCGGATTACAACGCTTACCCTGTCTCCCCCCTGATATACTGCATTCCCATTCTCCTTGCCGCTCTCTGGTTCCCCCGGCGGGGGCTCCTGGTGACCACGCTCCTGGTTGCCGGGTTTGTACTTATCCGGGCATATATGTCGGTCCTCGGCTTTGCCATAGACCTGGTGATGACGGGGTTGCACACGATGCTCTTCCTCTGGGTCTTCGGGGCCACGATGCTCTTCTCACAGAGCTCCCACCTGACCCTCTCCCGGTGCAGGCAGATCGTGGAAGATACCCGCGACGCAAAGTTCCTCTGCGACCCAAAGACCCTCCAGCTGCTCTGCGTCAGCAGACGATGTGCCGATATACTCGGTTACACGCCCCAGGAACTCGTCGGCATCCCGGCCGAGATGTTCTGGGCGGATGAGGCCGACAGGGCCAGGTTTGTTGCGGAGATGAGGCGGGAAGGCTACATCGGCAATATGGAGGTGACACTATGTGCGCACAACGGCGACGCCCATATGGTCCTCCTCTCCTGCCGGGCGCTGGTCCCCGAGAACCTCTTCGAGTGCACGGTCGTGGATACCGGCAGGCTCCTCGATGAGAATACCGAGCTCCTGCAGTCGAACGGGCGCCTGATGGAACTCATCCAGCAGTCAAACGATATCTTCTTCATGCAGGATGACTCGGGCTGCATCCTGCACTTCTCCTGGCTGCGTGCCTCCGAGTACGGTCTCTCTCCCGATGATCTCATCGGGCAGGGTGTGGATGCCCTCCTGCCCCCCGACCTTGCCGCGCGGCACATGGAGCAGGTTCATAAGGTGATTGCGGAACAGAAGCATGCCTGTTACGATCTCGACCTGGTGATAGCAGGCACCCGGCGCACCTTCTCTGTCACCATCGCTCCGTATTCCGGGGCGGAAGGTGCTCTCACCGGGGTCGTAGGGTCGGCGCGGGACACCACCGAGATGCGGCGGCAGAAACTTGCCTGCAGGCAGATGTCCTGGGAGGTTGACCAGTGGAAAGGGGTCGTCACCACCATATCCCACGAACTGCGCACCCCACTGCAGCCGCTCGTCGGCTATCTCAGGATGATCATCGAGGATCCCGGGTATTACGGTCTCACGAAGGAGACGGAGACACTCCTCAAGACCTGCCTTGAGTGCGCCGACCGGGAGCAGGCGGTGGTCGAGAGGGCGGTCGAGTTGAGTCTGCTCACGATGGACTACGTCGATCTGACCGTTCAGGACATAGCGCTCTGCGACCTTGTCGGTTCCGTCATCTCCGGCGGCAAATACGAGCAGGTGGCTCAGATTTGCAACGAAATTCCAAAAAGCGTCCATATATTGGGAGACCCCGAGCGGCTTTCCATGGCGGTGGACGGTCTGGTATCAAATGCGGTTAAGTATAATGAACCGCCAGAGAAAATATGGATCCGGTATGCGGGATCAAATGAAAACCATTATATCATGGTGTGCGATAATGGCATCGGCATCCCAGAGGATATCATCGGATCGATCTTTGAGCCGTTCTACATCGGGGGCGCCGGGAAACAGAACCCTAAAGGCGCCGGCACCGGTCTGGGGCTCTCGGTTGCAAACAAGTATGTCCATCTGCATGGGGGAGAAATATCGGTGACAAGTACGGTGGGAGAGGGGAGCACCTTCACCATCAGAATACCAAGGGAGGTATGAATTTTGGGAAACAAAATTATGGTCGTTGATGACGACCTGCCGACGCTGGAAGTAATGGAGCTGCTGCTCAAAAAGATCAACCGTGAACCGCTTCTGGTTCACAACGGGTGGGATGCCCTCCGGGCGATCAAGAAAGAGAAGCCTGCACTCATCATCCTCGACGTGATGATGTCCCCCATAGACGGGTGGCAGTTCCTGGAGGAACTGAAGCGGAATGAGGAGTTCAAGGAGATCCCTGTCCTGCTCTTTACCGCAAAGCATGTCTGGCCCGAGGAGTATTCACGGTATGCGGATGATATCGTCGGTGTCCTGGAAAAGCCCATCTCGCTCGCCGAGTTGAAGACTGCGCTGGAGAGAGCCCTCCCCCGGGGTGCCTCTTCTCGCACGGACGACGATACTCGCCGTATCCAAAAGATCCGAAGCGAGTAATCTCTTCCAGGACGCACCCCGCGGCATCCTTCCGGGTCCCCCCGGCCCTTACGATCAAACAGGCAGAAAGCCCACGACTTTAGTCGTGGGATGCATGCCGTCCGCCGACAACTATATTTAAGCAAACAGTAAGGGGCTATTATAATGCTAAAAGCATATCGTTATCGACTCTACCCAACGAAATCCCAGGTCACTCTGTTAGAGCAGACGCTTGAGATTTGTCGATGGGTCTATAACGATACGCTCGCATTGCGAAAGAACGCCTGGGAGCAGGAACAACTCTCTATCTCACTCTACGAGACGAACAAGATCCTGACTCAATGGAAACGTGAACGACCTGAACTGAAACTGGTTCATTCTCAGGTTCTTCAGAATGCCCAGATGCGTGTCGATTTTGCATTCAAAGCCTTCTTCCGGCGCGTAAAGTCTGGAGAAACCCCCGGCTATCCTCGGTTTAAGGGGAAAGATCAATACGACAGTTTCACGTTTCCTCAATCTGGATTCGATCTTATTGAAGATCGCCTTCACCTCTCGAAGATAGGGGTTGTGAAGGTCGTCCTTCATCGGCCGATAGAGGGGACGATCAAAACGCTCACGATCCGGCGTTCAACACCCGGAAGGTGGTATGCCTGCTTCTCGGTCGAGTATGATCTCCTTCCTGTACCACAGAAGGAGTCGGTCGTCGGGATCGATGTGGGTCTGGAATCCTTCGCCACTCTCTCGAACGGCGAGAAGATCGAGAACCCCCGATTCTTCCGCACCGACGAGAAGGCGCTTGCGAAAGCTCAGAGGAAACTCTCGAAGGCGGAGAAAGACACTCCTGAACAGAAGAAGGCCCGGAAGATCGTCGCGCACGTTCACGAACGGATTGCCAACAGACGGCTCAATTTTGCTCATCAAACTTCCCGTCAACTGGTGAACCGGTTCGGTACAATCGTGTTCGAGGATCTGAATATCACAACTATGCAGAAGAACCACTGTCTGGCGAAAAGCATTGCCGATGTCGCCTGGAATCAGTTCATCACGGTCACTATGAGCAAAGCGGAAGATGCTGGCTCCCGTGTGATCCTGGTGAACCCCAAGAACACGTCGCAGAGATGCTCCAGATGCGGCATGATCGTCGCAAAAACGCTCTCTGATCGAATCCACTCCTGCCCGCATTGCGGGTTGGCGATGGATCGCGACCAGAACGCGGCGATCAATATTCTGAGATTGGGGCTGCAATCTCCCGGTTAATCCCCGTAGATGCCCACGACTTTTGTCGTGGGAGCAGTCACCGAAAGGCATTTTATCGACCGGATGTGTATACCGGGTAGTGTTCTTCTCATGA
>WOYI011083051.1_pt1 | contig 14357 bp, 12 predicted proteins | sample 6423411 | NCBI WGS metagenome assembly WOYI01 (sample SAMN13441803, study PRJNA592873) | oil field metagenome | biome: oil field; feature: oil-well bore; material: oil-contaminated soil; isolation source: oil-contaminated soil from oil-well borehole | place: Germany: Wietze | collected 2016-10-18 ...
GATCGCTGAAGCTTTGAGAGCACACGCTGGCCAAGGCCTCGTGAATGAATTCACGCCCATTGCGCACGGGGATGATGACGGAGACGGCAGGTGTCATAGTGTCATGAGCTGATCATCATGAGCTGATTGCTGAGGAAGCTTAACGTTTCGCTTTCAAGCTGGTCGCGTCGAGCAGCGATGTGAGCGCGCACCGGGGCAGGGTTGGCCAATAAATCCATGGCGCGCGAATACAGCGCTTCCGGGTTGAAATCGGCTGCCGAGAGGCAGTTTTCCGGCAAGCCCATCAGGTCAAAAAACCCCTGATGCTTGATGTCATACGCCAGCGCAATGCACGGCGTGCCGGCGCTGGTAGCGAGGATGCAGGAATGCAGCATGCCGCCGATGTGCAGATCGAGTTTTGCGTATTCTCGTGCCAAAGTTGCCGTGTCACCAGCGCCAGCGCGGTGCGTCCCTTCGGGAACATTTTTAATGTTCACACCGCGCTGGGCGAGCAGCCGGGGCAAGATGTTTTCAGTGGCGTAATGCACAAAATAACGGAACTCCGCCCCGGTTTCTTTTTGCAGCCTGAGCAATACCGCGCAATAGCTTTCCAGATTTTTCTGGAGCAGCGCGTTTGAATTCTTGCCGTGGAATGAAAAATTCACGCCGATAACGGGCGGCGTGTTTGCTGTAGGGATGTTGGTGGATGGGGTCGATAGGCCAGCCACAGCACTTGGTGCGGTTTGCGTCCCCGTGGCATGAACGAAATGCAGCGCAGGGTCGCCGATCAGGTGCACGGGTTTTGACGTTAATGCCGCCAGAGCGGATTGGGTAGCCATATCTCGAACAGCAGTTGCCTGCGCATAATCCAGCAGTTGGCTGACCAGTGCCGCATCCTCCGGGTGCAGCCTGACAGGCGCATCTAAATCCGTTTGCCCCGGTCTGTTCAAGCCGACACCAAAGAAAAAAGCAGGGATGGCATGATGACGGATGAATTCGAGATCGTCTTTGATTCGATCGGCAAGGCGTCCATCAGCGGCAACATGAAAGTATCCGCTGCCATTAAAAACCAGACTGGTTTTTTGGCGTTTTGCATCCGTAACCGGATGCTGGCTGAGTTCTTCCCAGTTGATTGGCAGGGTGTCTGCTTCCGGTAGCGCGCGCTGGATGAGTGCGGCGGCGGACTGATAAATCGCTACATCGCCCAGATTGATCGTGTCCTGCCCGTCATAGTTACGATAGTCGAGGTGCGAGAGATCGCCGTGGCGAAAGTGGGTGACATCGCGATAGCCATGCAGCTTGCGGCGCGCAGCGGTACGCAATTGCTCCACCATGGATAAGGGTGGGCGGGGACTGGCCTCAGCACCGTAGAGGATGAATTTTGAATCAGTCACGGTGAGCGTTTTACTTTCATAGTGGTGTTGAGTGGCTACATTCTGAAGCAATGTTCTCATAAAACAAGGTCAGTTTTTGATTCATGAGCTCTACGGATAAATGCGTTTGGGCAAAGGTTTGCGCTGATTGGTTGAGCAATTGTCTGGCTGTGGCATCAAGCTGCGCGACGGAAAGCAGCGCTTCGCTCCATTCATGCGGATCAGCAGGGTTACACCGCTGTACCGCGGTGGATGCGCCATACACCGAGGTGAAGACGTCATCATTCGGCACCACGGCAGGGATGCCGCAGGCCAGGGCTTCGGCGGTTGTCAGCGAATAACCTTCTATTTGGCCGCTTGTCGAGAGATAGCAGTCGCTCGCCTGGTAATAGGGTGTGGTATCAGCCACTTGTCCGGTCAAAATCACTTTATCTTGCAGTTTTAATGCGCCAATTTGAGCTTTCAGCACGTTTATTTCTGGACCGTCGCCGACGATGAGCAAGCGGCCTTGTGGGCAGTTAGCCAAAAAATCAGCAAAGACATTTAATGCGAGCAAAGGGCGTTTGTTTTCATCAAGACGGCCGCAAAACATGACCACGAAACCTCCCTCGGCAAAGCCCAGACGCTCACGCAATGCTCGCCGGGCAGTAGCATTGGGTTGGTAGCGTTCGGTGTCAATGCCATTATGGATCACTTCAATCGGCGTGGCGGCAAGAATCAAGTCTTGATACAGGCGGACAAAGGAACCGCTGCCTGCAGTGAACTAATCAGAGATTTGGAAATTGACTCGTTCAGCCTCAATAACTAACGGCATATGTCTAACCTGTGTATGTATTGAGGCGATATATTCACCCAGCAGCCCAATAAAAAACATCTGTACCGCTCCAAAAAAGAAGATGCCAATCAGAATCGGCGATATCCCCAGTTGGAAATAATCCCAAAATACCAGCTTGGCAGCAAGAAAGCCAAATGCGGCAAACAAGCTGAGAATAGAAAGCAAAAAACCGCTCATCGCCATAAGCCGCAGGGGGACTTTTGAGTGATTCGTGATCCCCAGCATTGCAATGTCGTAGAGCGTGTAAAAATTATTCTTGGTAATACCCCGCTGCCTGCGCGGCTGCTTGAAGGGCACGGTTGCAATGGGGAAGCCTATCTCACACAACAGCCCACGAAAATAAGGGTAGGAATCGTCGATATTGCGCAGGATGTCAATAACCATCCGGTCAAACAAACCGGCGCCGGTGGCATTCTGCACCAGTGGCACTTCGGAAATCCGGGTGATGAAGCGGTAGTAAGCCTTCCTCAGAAAGAACATGATTGAGGATTCTTCGCTTTCTGGCTTGACAGCCAGCACCGTCTTGTAGCCTTCTTCCCATTTTCGTACGAACTCAACGATCATTTCCGGTGGGTCCTGCAAATCGGATGCGATCAAAATGCAGGCGTCGCCGCGTGACTGAAGAATGCCGTAGTACGGTGATTTGATATGCCCGAAATTACGTGCATTGACGATCAGCTTGACGCGCTTATCGTTGGCAGCGATTTCCTTGATTTTCCTGACCGTTCCGTCGGTTGATGCATTGTCGATGCAGATGTGCTCGTAGTCATAGGGCAATGTCGCCATGACTGCGACAATGCGCTGATACAACTCATCGATATTTTCCTCCTCGTTATAACAAGGGGTTACGATACTTATCAGTTTTCTTTCCGCCATTTGTCAAGCAATCCTTTTTTTGTAAACCCAGTAATTCATCAATACCCAGCTGAGAAGAATGCTTAGCGGGATACATATCAGTTGCCCCACATAGGGACTCAAAAGAAAATCACTCGTCAAGGTTCTGAGCAAAACAGCATTGACACCATATATTAATGCGTAGGCGACAACAAATTTTCCGAAAACAAACCAGCCGCCATGGCCATGAAAAACCATGCGGCCGAAACTAAAGTAATTGAAAACAACCCCAGCAACAGTCGCCACGAACAGTGCAACGAGATAGGGTACTTTAATAAATAGCAAGACAGCATAAACAGAGTACCCAAAGACCGTATTTAGAACGCCAGCGCTTAGAAACTTGATGATTTTCAAGTTAAAGAATCTACCGAGGCCAAATCGCTGCTTCATTCCTGCCCATAAGTGCTAGCAGCCCCTTGCAAAATCATTTTCGCCTCTTTCACAATGCCCTCCAACGAAGTCAATGTGGGCTGGTAGCCAAAATCCGCAGCCCGGGTATTGTGTGAGTAGTAATGCGGTTTGTTACCTGTTGCATTCACGCTGACGCTGGCTTGCGTCATTTCATACTGCAAGCCAAACTGTTCCTGCATGGCTGCCAGCAAGTTTTTTTTATCAATCGGTGCGCGGCTATAACAATCGACAACCGCATTCGCAGCAGGCGCGGAGATCAGCGCACTGACCAATTGATGGAAATCTGATGAATGCAGGTAGTCACGCACGATGTCGTCGGGTGAGGTCTTCAACACGGCCTTGTCACGAATAGCCCGCAGGATATCCGTCATCAAAAAACGCGCTGCAATATCCTGTGTGTGGCTGAAATAGTTAAACACCCGAATATCAATAATCGGCAGATGCGGCAGCGAGCGGTGACGACATTCGGCATGCAGTTTGGCAGCGCCGTACCAGTCTTGTGGCTGGAGGTTATTGATTGCAACCACTGCCTTGGTGTTTTTATCCACTGGCGCGTCAAAACTTGTGCCGTAGGCAGCTCCGCTGCTCAAAAAAATGTATCGACAATCGGGATGCTGTCGCACATAGTCCAGCGCCATCGCATCGTATTGCAGCGTCACATCAAAAATCGATGCCCCCATCGCCGCCGCTTGGGCCGGATTGCCTACACCTACAAAGTTAAGAATAGCGTCAAAATGCTCGTCCGCGTTGAAAGCTGCAAAGTCTTCAAATTCATATCGATCCGACAAGCCCACGCGTTCCAACCACTGCTTCACGACCTGCGGACGACGGGCGTAAAGCACCAGCTCATGGCTGCTTTGCGCGCAGAACGATAACACCAGGTCTTTGGCGATCTGGCTGGTAGCGCCGAGGATGGCTATGCGCATATTTCAGGGTTGCGCAGAACTGACACCAAGGTGCAGGTTATTTCATAAGAGCGCAAGACATCGAGCATTTATCAGCGACCTATGTTGCCGATACCGCTAATGGCAACCTTGAATTTTTTATTGAATCCGCCAATGATTTCATCGTGTTTTACGCATCATTAAAGTGACTTCGACTTCTCGTGCATGCCAACTAACATGGCGCGCTCTAATACATCGCGCGGTAGCAGCGGCGACAAGTCTTCCAGCGGCGGCGAGACCAGCGTGCCGTCTTCTTTGGAAACCAGAGACAGCTTTGGCGAGAACAGCTGCTCAGGATGCATGCATACTTCGCAAATGACCGGGCCAGTCGCAGCCTGAACTTTGGTGAGCACCTCGTCGCACTCGTCCCAGTTGCGGATCCGATAAGCTGGAATGTCAAACGCTGCTGCAATCTTGGCATAGTCGGGGCAGGATATGCCGGAGGCCTTGTTGGTACCCACGTATCCAGTGTTGAACAGCGCATTCTGCGTGTGCTTGATCATCAGATAGCCATCATTATCAAAAATGAACAGCTTGACAGGCAATTGGTGATGGACGATGGTTTGCAGCTCCTGCAAATTGAGCATCATTCCGCCATCGCAATTGAGACACATGACTTCACCCCGGCCTGTCGCGAACGACACGCCAATAGCAGCTGGTAACCCATAGCCCATTTCGCCTAGACCTGTAGATGTCATCAAGCGTTGGCCCTCCTTGATGTGCAATGCCTCGTGCCCACTCAACAAGGCAGTACCCATGTCGGTGACGACGATCTGATCCTTTTTAAAGAAACCGTTCAGACGCTCCATGAACCGGTATGAGTTCATGTAACCCCTTTGGTCGTCGTGCTCCGAGCCGACCCATGGGAACTGATCCTGGTATGCATTGCACCTTGCAAGCCAGTCCGGCTTGTGTTCGATAACCTTCTGTTTCAGCCGGTCGATCAACGCATCGATAAAGACTGCCGCATCGCACACAATCATTTCCTTGGTGCGCGCTTGATATTTGGACGCTTCTTGAGGATCAATATCAACGACATCAATACGCGCCTCACGCGCCAGTTCCGATAAGTCGTAGCCAATTTGAGGGATCGCCAGACGTGTGCCGATGGTCAATAAGTAATCACAGTTCTGCAAAATGAAGTTGGCTGCACGCTGCCCGTACACGCCCGCACGACCGAACACTAGCGGATGATCCGAATCTATCATGTCGATTCCGGCCCACGACACCAAAGCTGGCATGCCGAGCTGCTCTAGCAACGGCTTGATCTTCTTTTCTGCGCCCGCCATGCGGATACCGTGGCCAAGCCAAAGTAAAGGGCGCTGAGCTAAAAGCAAGGCATGGATTACGCTGTCGACTTGATCGGCTACTTGAGATGTTAAATAATTCACCGGCGCTGGTGCAGCAAATTGAGCGGAAGTCGCAGGATCAATTTGGTTCGCCTGGATATCCATCGGAATTTCTATCCAGCACGGGCCGGGACGCTGATCGAGCGCGATATGGGCTGCTTTCTTTAGCTCGAAAACTGCCTGCTCCGGTGAGGTTACGCGGTGAGCGTATTTAGTGACTTTACGTACCATATCGACTGAATCGTAGCCTTGCACGCCCCACATGCGGAGTGGGTTTTCTGGCTTGGTAAATTTTGAATTTTCATTACCGGCAATAACGATGCAAGGAATCGAATCAGCCCAAGCCGACACTACGCCAGTCACGCCGTTGGTTGATCCCGCGCCAGTGGTCAGCAAAGACGCTGACAATTTACCGCAGGTACGGTAATAAGTTTGCATCGCCATGCACGCGGCTTGCTCATGATGGACGCATACGATCTCAGTGTAGCCGCGACGCGAAATCGACTCAAATAAATGCACGTTACCTGCACCGATAATACCGAAAACATGCCTGATGCCTAACTCTTCAAGCGTTTGGGCAATCAAGTCACTAACTTTTATTTTTTCCATAGCCTGAGCCGTGTCCATTTAGAAATTCACACCTAGGTAACTTTCAATCTTGCTCGCCGCAAATTCCAGCATCTCTCGTGTCAGTGCCGGTTGCACGCCAATCCAGAAGGTGTTGTTCATCACATTGTCGGTGTTCGTCAGCTCGCCACTGACGCGATAGTTGCGCCCAACCATGTAAGGCTGGCGCGTCAGGTTGCCGGCAAACAGCAAGCGCGTGCCGATTTTGTTTTGATCCAGATAGGTCAACAGTTGCAGACGAGTGACCGGGCAATTTTCTTTCAAGGTAATCGGAAAGCCGAACCACGAGGGGTCGGTGTGCTCGGTTGCCTCAGGCAGGCTGATAAATTCTTCACAATCCTTCAGGCGCGCTTTCAGGAAGGCAAAGTTGTCTTTGCGCGCCTGGATAAACTGTGGCGCTTTGCCCAGTTGCGCCAAACCACAGGCGGCTTGCATGTCGGTGATTTTGAGGTTGTAGCCCAGGTGGCTGTAGGTGTATTTGTGGTCGTAGCCTTCGGGCAGGCCGCCCAGTTTCCAGCCAAACCGTTTGCCACAGGTGTTGTCTTTGCCGGGTGGGCAATAGCAGTCACGACCCCAGTCCCTAAAGCTTTCTGCAATCAATTTAAGCTTGGGATTATTCGTGAATACAGCACCGCCCTCACCCATGGTGATGTGATGCGCCGGGTAAAAGCTCAAGGTGGCAATGTCGCCAAACGTGCCCACCATCTGGCCCCGGTAAGTGCTACCCAGTGCGTCGCAACAGTCTTCTACCAGCCATAGATTGTGTTTTTTGCACAGGGCAGTGACGACATCGAGGTTGAACGGATTGCCCAAGCTGTGCGCCAGCATGATGGCTTTGGTTTTCGGGCTAATGGCCGCTTCAATCTTGCTGGCGTCGATGTTGTGGGTGAGGCGATCCACATCCACAAACACCGGCACGGCGCCAAATTGCAGGATGGGGTTGACGGTGGTGGGAAATCCCGCCGCCACGCCAATGACTTCATCGCCCGGCTTGATGGCCCGCTCGCCCAGCTTCGGGGAGGTGAGTGTGCTGAATGCGACCAGATTAGCCGATGAGCCGGAGTTAACCGTGATCAAATACTTGACGCCGATGAAAGCGGCGAGCTTTTGCTCGAATTCGGTGTTGAAGCGGCCCGTGGTGAGCCAGCCGTCAAGCGACGCTTCAACCATATTCTTGAGCTCTTCGGCGCCGATGACTTTGCCGGAAGGCGGGACCGAGGTGCTGCCCGGAATGAAAGTTTTTGGCTGATTGATCGAGGTGTAAAACTGGTCAACCTGATGCGCCACAATCATGCGCTGGGTTTTTTCCAGCGCCTTGGCGCTAATCATGCCAACCTCCCCGCAAAAAAAGCGTGGAGAAAAAACCATCTGTTTACTGATAGGGAATACGGTCGGTTTGTCGAGTTGGCCTTCCTGCAGGTCATCCGGGATGATCACGATCTGATCCTGTTCATCCCATTGCTCGATTTTTGAACTACCCGGGATGCCCATCACGTCGCCCTTGCTGTTGGGGCCGGAGGTGATCAGTACAGGACGCGGCTTGGCTCCCTGGGCATCAACAAAAGGAACTTTATAAACGTGGATTGTTCCTGGCTGCCATAGATTAGCTGCGGACATATTTTCCCCATAAGGCATCTTCTTCCGGATCGTTTTCAGTAACGGCTGAATAGGCGGCCACCATAAATGCTTCATCGGCATTCAATGTTTTGTCTGTGGGCGAGCGTACCGGAAAAACGATGACTTCAACCTGTTCCCCCATGTCTTGCGGTAAAACCACATGAATGGTGTGATTGGCATCGGCGCGTAATGTCTGACGAAGTACGCTACTCATGGGTGTGCTCCTTTGCTGTAAATGGAAATTTGTTCTAGCGTGATAGTACGCATGTTTTGCTTGGCATTAAACGCCTTGTGCCACTCGACCACTTTACCCAAACTGTGAGTCAGCTTCCAAAGCGGCTCCCAGCCAAGCTTGGCGCGCACTTTGGAGATGTCCAGTTTAAGGTAGTTGGCTTCATGCGGATGAGTATCACCATCTTGCTGCCAGGTCGCACCCTTACCCCAAAGGCTGGCCAGGTGCTCAACAATCCATTGCACCGGGCGAGCATCGTCTTCTTTTGGGCCAAAGTTCCAGCCTTCGGCAAACGCTGAGCCATCGGTGTAAAGACGCTCAGCCAGGGTCAGGTAGCCCGAGAGGGGTTCCAGCACATGCTGCCAGGGGCGGGTGGCGTAAGGGTTGCGGATGATGACGGGCTGGTTGGCCTCAAAAGCCTGCAAGATATCCGGGATCAGACGATCTGCCGCCCAGTCACCGCCGCCGATGACATTGCCCGCGCGGGCGGATGCCAGGGCCACGCCCTTGTCTTTCAAGAAGGATCGGCGGTAAGCGCTGGTGACCAGCTCGGCGCAGCCCTTGCTGTTGCTGTAGGGGTCGTAGCCGCCCATGGGCTCGTCTTCACGGTAACCCCAGACCCATTCTTTATTCTCGTAGCACTTGTCGGTGGTGACATTCACCACGGCCTTGACGCTTGGCGTGTTGCGCACGGCTTCGAGCACGTGCACCGTGCCCATGACGTTAGTGGCGTAGGTTTCGACCGGGTTTTGGTAGGAATAACGCACCAGAGGTTGCGCCGCCATATGAATAACGATTTCAGGGTTGTGCTCGGTAAAGGCTGCCTGTAATTGGGCTAAATCACGGATGTCACCGATAACGCTGGTCATGCCTTTCTCGACGTTAGCCACTTCGAACAGGCTGGGATGGGTCGGCGGTGCCAGCGCATAGCCCATCACTTGCACACCCATGGATTGCAGCCAGAGTGACAGCCAACTGCCTTTGAAGCCCGTGTGGCCGGTCAGCAAGACGCGCTTGCCTTGCCAGAATGAGGCGTTCAAGACCACACCTTCCACGGCGCTTTGCCGGATTGCCACAATTCCTCCAGATGCACCTTGTCGCGCAGGGTATCCATCGGCTGCCAGAAGCCATGGTGCGGAAAGGCCGCCAAATCCCCTTCCTGGGCCAAGCGCTCCAACGGTTCACGCTCCCAGATCGTCTGATCATCGGTGATGTAGTCGAGGACTTGTGGCGACAGCACAAAGAAACCACCGTTGATCATGGCCCCATCGCCCTTGGGCTTTTCCATGAAACTATTCACTTTGTTGCCCACTAAGTCCAGCGCGCCGAAACGGCCAGGCGGAATCGTCGCAGTCAATGTGGCTTTAACGTTTTGCGCCTTGTGGAAGGCGAGCAACTCGGTGATGTTGACGTCGCTCACCCCATCGCCATAGGTCAGGCAAAAAAGTTCTTCATCCTTGACGAAATCGGCTACCCGTTTCAAGCGGCCGCCGGTCATGGTGTCTTCGCCGGTATCCACCAAGGTCACCTTCCAGGGCTCGGCATTTCGCTGGTGCACTTCCATGCTGTTTTTGCTCATATCGAAGGTCACATCCGACATGTGCAGAAAGTAGTTGGCGAAATATTCCTTGATGACATAGCCCTTGTAGCCGCAGCAAATCACGAACTCATTGATGCCGTGAGCCGAGTAAATCTTCATGATGTGCCACAGCATCGGCTTGCCGCCGATTTCTATCATCGGCTTCGGACGTGTATAGGTATCTTCGCTGATCCGGGTACCCAGACCACCGGCGAGAAGGACTGCTTTCAATTTATCACTCCTGCTATTCTCATAAAAAAACTTTAAATCCAGCACTAAACCCGGCGAGATACCACACCCATGGCTCATTACCTGAACCCCTGATACGCTTGCTTCTTGAAATCAATCCCCGCTGCCTATTCATCTGCCAATGGCCGCAAGCGCGGCTCAACACTGTAGGGTGAGATGATAATCTGTTCAGGGATAATTTCGACATTTCCAGCCATGCTAACTGTTTGGGCAAGGCCATGATCAGCGTCAGCGGGGAACATCGAAGAAAACACACCTGAGCCGACATTGGTCAGCGGTTTGCCATTCATTTCTAATTTTGCAGCAAGCTTGCCCGGGATGAAGGATCCAACAATGACGGCATTGGTTTGCGTGGGCATCGAGTAGATTGTCAACGCCGTAGAAGTTAGCGAGTCGATGTGTTTGGTTTTTTGCAGTATGACGAACTGATTATCTGATTGCGGCGCCTGACGAAAAACGAGCTGATAGCATTGATCCCCGCTCTTGCACTTGTTTTTGTCAAATCGCAGATGCTTGCCGGTTTTGTACTTGACGTAGTTAGACCAGTCGTCTGCAGACACAGTAGCATGGTCACGATGATGTGATACAAGTGTCGGTGCAACCACCGTCGTTCCCTCCGGAATTTCCATGAAGGCGGGCGAGTTGACAAGCACCTCCATTAACTGCCACTTCCGATGTGCAAGCTTTTGTTCAAAGGCAAAATATTGGTTTCTTAATTCGACTGCAAAACTAACGCTCATCATTGCAGCGACAACCAATGAAACAACTGCCAGCCTTAGCCTCGGATGCCATGCGCGACTTTTTGCGTTCATGTAGGCCAGCAGCAAAGCTAAAAAAACTACCGCAGAGATGAGTGAATAATAGGTATACACGTACGAATGGGAGAAACTTTCCACCCAGCTTTGGTACTTTTTAGAAAACCCCAATAAGAGATTAGGCAAAAAAATGCCAATCCATGCCACTGCTGCTCCGATGAGTAATTTTCTTCCCGATGGCACAACAAAACGCTCTGCAGTCATTAACCTCGCAAAAAGAAAGCCGACCACGATTGGCTTGATAACATGCAGGGCATTGAACTCAGCCAGAATGGCGTGCAGACTGGCTGGATTCGCGAATGGCAATGGATCGCTCAGCGCTGAGTAAATACGCGACAGAGATGCCAGCGGAAACGCGGTCAAACTATACGTCGCAATCACCTTGCCGACAGCCAGCGGATTGGATACATTCAATTGGTTACCATCATAGGTTGATGGATAAATTTGCCGCCACACGAGATACAGCGTCAAGTAAGCGATCAACGGCAGCGCAATGGCAAAAATATATTTTTTGCCCGACTTAAGCCGCACAAGCAGTGTCTCGCCCGGCGCAACCCGCGACAACAGCACAGCCACATAGAATGGGAAAAACAGCACAAATAACTCAGAGGCACACGTAACGAAATACAGCACCCCTGAAAGCACGGCAAGAGCTAAACTTTTTCGATTTATCGCTGTGGCAAACAGCCCCAACGACACTAAAAACAACGTGGCATACGTATTGAAAACAAGCGCGAAAGAAGTGAGCGCATTATGTTCCCAACCGTTTTGTATGATTGCCAGAAAAAAGGCTAATGCTGTCAGCGCAATCCATTGGGATCTGAAGGACTGAAATACCGCATAATAGATCGCACCTAGCAATACAAAAAAAGAGCCAAATTTGAAGGCCAAGTACCATAGTCGGTCATCGATGATAAATGGCACCGCAGATAATGGGAATGCCCATAAGAATACAAACCGTCCTTGGTCAAAACTTGCCGATTTGGTTATTTCCCAAGTAAGGCCGTTCCATACATTGATCGCCATCCAGGCATCATCATGAGTTGTAAATCCGCCAGAAAACAACGGATAAATCGTGATTGTGGCGAGCACGAACAGCAAGAAAAAGTTGGTTGCACCCAATTCTCTAACAGGCCGGGTCAACACTGATCGTAGTGTGGTTATAAATGTTCTGGTGCGTGTCGGTGTCATTTTTGCAGGCTTTCGTCTATGCACAAGAACCTCGTCTTGCTTTTTGTGATGGAGAGTTTTGCGACCAGATCAAATCCGTCCGCGTCTGGCTCGCTATAGCCGGGTGCTTTCAACGCAATGCGCGTTATTAATGCTTGCTCACCAGTTTCGGCAGCACTGAAAACGGGCGCGGCATGGGGTGGCAGCAACAGCCACATGGCTTGGCGCAGCTGCGCTGCAGCAGCATTTGCGATGGCGTGATGGAAGGATTCAGTCAGCATAAGGGCATCAAGCCATGGGAAATGCGAATAGGTAGTGCGGCTTTAAAAAAGTCGGCGCTGGCGGTACGCCGCGAAGCAAGTCCACTTTTCGGACGGCGGAGTATCCCTGCGCTTCCCTCTGTTTTTCATCTTCCAACTCATTGGCATTATGCCTTCAATTTTTTTGAGGGGGCTCAATCATCGCAGGGAGGAGTTTTTATCTATTCATGAGGGAATGTTTGTTGCTTAATATTGAGGTGATGTTCGCATAAAACAAAGCCAGCTTTTGATTCATGACTTCTGTAGCCAGATGCTTTTCGGCAAATGATCGCGCCTCCTGGCCTAACGTTTGCCGCTCAGCGGGGGCAAGTGTGGCGACGGATAGCAGGGCTTGGCTCCACTCGGCAGGGTTAGTCGCATGGCAACGTTGAACCGCGCTGGCAGCACCGTACACGGAGGTGAAGACGTCATCATTCGGCACCACGGCAGGGATGCCGCAGGCCAGGGCTTCGGCGGTTGTCAGCGAATAACCTTCTATTTGGCCGCTTGTCGAGAGATAGCAGTCGCTCGCCTGGTAATAGGGTGTGGTATCAGCCACTTGTCCGGTCAAAATCACTTTATCTTGCAGTTTTAATGCGCCAATTTGAGCTTTCAGCACGTTTATTTCTGGACCGTCGCCGACGATGAGCAAGCGGCCTTGTGGGCAGTTAGCCAAAAAATCAGCAAAGACATTTAATGCGAGCAAAGGGCGTTTGTTTTCATCAAGACGGCCGCAAAACATGACCACGAAATTTTCATCAGTGAAGCCCAGGCGCTGGCGAAATATTTGTCGGGTTGCGGCATTGGGTTGGTAGCGTTCGGTGTCAATGCCATTATGAATAACTTCAATAGGCGTCGAGGCTGGAATCAAGTCTTGATACAGGCGGACGAAGGCGTCTTTTACCGGGGCAGAAACCGCATAAACGCCTTTTAAGCTGCGCAGCGCCTGTTTGGCAAAGGGGAGTGATTTTTTGGGCAGGGTTTTGCTGTCGAATTTGCAGTGCACGCCCATCACAAAGGGAATGTTGGTAGCGCTTAACACATAGGCCAGTGAGATGCCGACAAAATTCCATGGCAAGGCGATATGCGCCAAGTCAATTTTGTAATAGCGCAGCATGGGGATGCTGAGTAATGCCAGCCAGCGAAATGGCCCGGCCAGGTGTTGCCGTTCGATGAATTTATACGGCCGCCAATAGATGTATTTGCCACCTGCGGCTTGGATGTCGCGTTGCCATTGCGAGAGCTTCGAGAAGCGTGGTGTGGCCACAAAAACCGTGTGCCCTTGGCTGGTTAGTAGTTTTGTTTCCGCTTCAATACGGCGCTCCATCCCTCCAAGCGCGCTTGAAATGCTGCAAATCAGGATTCTCATCGTCTTTTTAGCGGGCTGTGTTTGCTGATGGATTGGTTGGTGGTCAGACACGTTCTGTCAATAAAAAGAACCCGCCACAAAACAGGCCAGGGTTGCGTTTGGCTAACCAGTCGATCAGTCCGTGCAAATGCAGCTGGCGCATTTGATGCGACATGGGCACGGCCGGGGCGATAGGGGATAAATCGCTGATTATGCGAAAACCCGTGCTCGTCAGTAATTCACGGATTGAGCCTGGGGTGAAAAACCGGATGTGGGGGTTGTTCCAATCGTGGCTGTCCGGGAAAAACCGGTTCCAGTGTATGCCTGCGCCCAGCAGCATGCGCAAACGACCCGTGAGGGTGAAGTGATTGGGGACATTGATTAACAGCTTGCCGCCGGGTTTCAATAGCCGGTGTGCTTCACGCAATGCAGTGTCAGGCGCCATCAGGTGTTCGAGCACATCCAGACATAATACCCAGTCGTATTGAGCGGAATCCAAAGGCAAGGCGTTATCCAGATTCGCCACGAGGGTGTTCACGCCGAGGCTGGTTGCGTGTGCGGCAGCATCGGCTAGCCCTTCCACCCCGAGCACTTCATTTTCTGGCTGCAGAATGCTCAGGTTGGCGCCAGCGCCTG